>ERZ772935.106-NODE-106-length-31367-cov-11.955001_pt1 | contig 31367 bp, 32 predicted proteins | sample MGYA00511683_ERZ772935 | MGnify/ENA primary metagenome ERZ772935 (study PRJEB29015, sample SAMEA2738086) | human oral metagenome | biome: human oral; feature: human-associated habitat; material: saliva | place: China | collected 2228 ...
GATTTCATCAGCTTTTACAGCCCTACTCAACTGTGCGGAGGTGGGACGACGAAATAGAATTCTAACGAATGACCGATTTCTGTCCCACTCTCTTCCCTGTTCAGTATACAATCGCTCTTAAAGCGCCTAGTCTTCTACGTGATCTTGTAGTTCTTTTTGAGCTTTCTTATTGGATTCTTCTTTTTCTTTTTTCCATTGTTCACGCGCTTCATCGTACTCTTTGGTTGTCAAGACTTTGTCTTGCAATTCCAAGTACTTGTAGTTGAAAGTTTGACCCTTGTGTCCTGTCCAAGCAAAGGCAGCTGTGTATGGAACTGTCTTACGCACACCTGGAGAAGCTCCATCTGAATGAATTGGAATCAAGAGGGCACTATCTGTCAACCAAGCCTGAACTTTAGCATATTTTTTATAGCGTTCGTTGACATCTTTTGTTTCATTGTGTGCGTCTTCGATCAATTGATCGTATTCATCAAAACCAGCTTCTTTAGCAGCTGCGTTATTCGTTCCCGCATCAAATCCAAAGTAGGAATTGGCATTTTCACCATTCTTAGAGCTTGTGATGTTCAAGTAAGAAGATGGGTCGGTATAGTCTGGTCCCCAACCTAGGTTGTTATTCAAATCCCAGTCTTGTTGAGAGGCATTTTCAGCAAAGTAGGTCACTCGATTAAGATCGTCCTCAGATACCATGTTCAAGTCGATGACGACATTTTCTGCTCCTAGGGTAGATTCGATCGACTGTTTAAAGGATTGAGCTTGCTTGACTCCTTCTGTATAGGTTGATGAAACAGGGAGGTCCAAATGAATCGGGAACTCTACTCCTTGGCCTTGAAGGGCTTCTTTAGCCTTGGCAAACTCTTCCTTGGCCTTGGTTGGATTGTAAAGGGTATCTTTTCCATCTTCGACAGAAACACCTTTCCATTCATCACCATATTCTTCTAAGTTTTTCTCTACAGACTCACCGAAATCTTTGCCATCAATTTGAACAAAGTTTGGAGGAGTGAAGGTGTTGCGGATGACCTTGTCTGCAGATGCTTCCCCATTGGCTTGCGCTACATAGGCCTTGCGGTTGAAGGCAAACATAATGGCTTGACGGAAGTCTTTATTCAAGATTGCTTTCTTAGTTGAGCTCTTTTGGACATCCGTAGTTTTAGTCGTAATCTCATAAGCTTGACGGTCAATGTTGAAGGACAAGTTGTAAGTAGAGGATCCTTGGTCACTGAAGACAATGTCATCTTTGTGTTTCTTCTCTACACTCTTATAGTTAGAGCCATTTGGGAAGACACGGGCAATGGTATAGTCTCCGTTATCAAATCCACGGATCAAAGATTCTGAATCTTGTCCATCATAATAGGTCAGCTTAACCTTAGAAATTTTTACATTATCAGCATCCCAATAGGTTGGGTTCTTTTCAAGCGTAACAACAGATTTAGATGTGATGGCTTTGATCAAATAAGGACCACAATAAAGAATACTAGAAGGGTTCGTGCCTTGACCGTAGCCATCTCCCTTAGAATCTAAGAATTCTTTATTGACTGGCATCAAAATGCCCATGGTGGTTTTTGAATTCCAGAAACTTTCTGGTTGGTTCAAGGTGTATTGAACAGTATAGTCATCGACAGCTTTGATACCAACTGTTGAGAAGTCTTTGGTTTTCCCTGAGACATAATCATCCAATCCTTTGATAGATTGTTGGACGAGATAGAGGGCCGAAGACTTCTTGTCCGCTGCGTGCTGAAGCCCCGTCACAAAGTCTTGGGCCTTAACTTCTCCGAATTCTTCCCCTTCAGCGGTCACCCATTTAACCCCTTTACGAAGTTTATAGGTATAGGTTAGACCATCTTTTGAAACAGTCCAATCCTTAGCAAGAGATGGGATTAAGTTGCCATATTTGTCAACTTCTAACAAGCCATCCACAGCATTCCCTGTAAATTCTGAGGTCGACTTCTTATTAGAGAGTGAATAATCCAAAGTATCCGGATCTTGAGTATAGACATAACTAAAGACCTGGTTGTCCGAACTTGAAGATTTTCCTCCTTGTGAGCAGGCTACCAGTGCGCTTACAGACAAGAGCAGAGCGCCGGTGGCTAAGAGTAGCTTCCCTTTTTTCATATGGATCACCTCTGTATAAAATGTTATTCTTCATATTAAATTATAGCACTTTGTGGAAAAATGTAAACGCTTAACTGTATAATATTTCAAAAGTTAAGAAAAATAGTGGTTTGACTGCATACAAAAAAAGCTGGGACAAAAGTCCTAGTCTCTCAATTGTCTTTTGATCGTCGAGCAAGACGCAGTGGTTGAGTGGGCTCTAATACGCTGATTTCATCAGCTTTTACAGCCCTACTCAACTGTGCGGAGGTGGGACAACGAAATCGAATTCTAACGAATTACCGATTTCTGTCCCACTCTCTTTTTGGTTTTAAATCAGGATTTCTCCTAGTTCAAAATGTATGCTTGTGCCCTCATAGGCGCCCAAATATGGTATAATAAAAGTAATATTAGCAAGGCAGGTAAAATATGTATATCGAAATGGTGGATGAAACCGGTCAGGTTTCTCAAGAAATCATCAAGCAGACTCAGGAAATCTTGGAGTTTGCGGCTCAGAAAACGGGCAAAGAAAATAAGGAAATGGCTGTGACCTTTGTGACCAATGAGCGCAGCCATGAGCTCAACTTAGAATATCGAGACACGGATCGGCCGACGGATGTCATCAGTCTGGAATACAAGCCAGAGATGGATATTGCCTTTGACGAGGAAGATTTGGCGGACAATCCTGAGCTGGCTGAGATGCTGGAGGATTTTGATGCTTATATCGGCGAGCTCTTCATTTCGGTGGACAAGGCGCGGGAGCAGGCGGAAGAATATGGCCACAGCTTTGAGCGGGAGATGGGCTTTTTGGCGGTGCATGGTTTTCTGCATATCAACGGCTATGATCATTATACGCCGGAAGAAGAAGCAGAAATGTTTGGCTTACAGGAAGAAATTTTGACAGCTTATGGACTTACAAGACAATAGAAATAACAAGCGCAAATGGAAAAATCGAGATGTCATATCGAGTTTGGAGTTCGCTCTGACGGGGATTTTCACCGCTTTTAAGGAAGAAAAGAATATGCGGAGCCATGTTCTTTCAGCCGTAGCTGCCATCATTGCAGGTTTGATTTTTCGGATTTCAGCGATGGAGTGGCTTTTCTTGCTGCTAAGTATCTTTTTGGTGATCGCTTTTGAAATCATGAATTCAGCCGTTGAAAATGTTGTGGATCTGGCTAGTGATTATCACTTTTCTATGCGGGCTAAGAATGCCAAGGATATGGCAGCTGGTGCAGTTTTGGTGGTTTCTGTTTTTGCAGTTATCACAGGTTTGATTATCTTTCTGCCAAAATTGTGGGATATTATTTTTTAGAGAAGGAATAGAACAATGACTTTTAAATCAGGCTTTGTAGCCATTTTAGGTCGACCAAATGTCGGCAAATCAACTTTTTTGAATCATGTCATGGGGCAAAAAATTGCTATCATGAGTGACAAGGCTCAGACGACCCGCAACAAGATTATGGGCATTTACACGACGGATAAGGAGCAGATTGTCTTTATCGATACGCCGGGAATCCATAAGCCCAAGACTGCTCTAGGTGATTTTATGGTTGAATCTGCCTATAGCACCCTGCGTGAGGTGGATACGGTTCTCTTCATGGTACCGGCTGATGAGCCGCGTGGCAAGGGCGATGACATGATTATCGAACGCCTAAAAGCGGCTAAGGTGCCAGTTATTTTGGTGGTTAATAAGATTGATAAAGTCCATCCGGATCAGCTCTTGGCGCAAATTGATGATTTCCGTCAGCAGATGGACTTTAAAGAAATCGTTCCGATTTCGGCTCTGCAGGGCAATAATGTTTCCCGTCTGATTGATATCCTTAGTGAAAATTTGGAGGAAGGTTTCCAATATTTCCCAGAAGATCAGATTACCGACCATCCAGAGCGCTTCTTGGTTTCAGAAATGATCCGTGAAAAGGTTCTACACCTGACTCGTGAAGAAATTCCCCATTCAGTCGCGGTAGTTGTTGATAGCATGAAGCGAGACGAGGAGACGGACAAGGTTCATATCCGAGCGACGATCATGGTCGAGCGTGACAGCCAAAAAGGCATTATCATTGGTAAAGGTGGGTCTATGCTCAAGAAAATCGGCTCAATGGCTCGCCGCGATATCGAGCTCATGCTGGGGGACAAGGTTTTCCTCGAAACCTGGGTCAAGGTTAAGAAAAACTGGCGGGATAAGAAGCTGGACTTGGCGGACTTTGGCTATAATGAGAAGGAATATTAAAAGAGCAAGAATTTTTCATTTTTGATTATTGATTGAATCGTAGATAGGAAACTTGAATGAATAAAGACTACATTTCCTATATTCGCTCCAAGGTTGGGCATGATAGAGTTATCCTGAATTTTGCTGGTGGAATTCTGGCAGACGAGGAGGGTCGTGTGCTTCTGCAGTTGCGAGGTGATAAGAAAACATGGGCGATTCCTGGTGGAGCTATGGAGCTCGAGGAGACTTCTTTGCAAGCAGCCGTGCGCGAATTTTACGAAGAGACAGGCATTGCTGTTGAAGCCAAGCGCTTGCTGAATGTCTACACTAATTTTGCTGAAACTTATCCTAATGGTGACAAAGTGCAGACAGTTGTCTTTCTGTATGAATTGCAGGCACTGGAGAATGTTGATATTTCCAATTTTCACAATGAGGAAACACTGCGTTTAGGCTTTTTTTCTAAAGAAGAAATAGCAGAGCTGGAAAATGTATCGGATAAACACCGCCTGATGCTGGATGAGTATTTCTCGGATAGCTTTGCTATGGGACATTGAGTTGAGATTGACATATAATCCGTGATTAATTTATTTTTTAAGGAGGTAGGGCAATGGAATTTGTAAATCTTTTAGTGGAAAATGTGGAACGAGCCGAGGAGCGTTTTTTATCGGTTCTGGCTAATTTATCTGTGGAAGAAGCGAATGCTTTTTCGGTTGCGGATACAGTTCCGTCCATTAAGTCTGTGACTTGGTTGACTTGGCATACGGCGCGGGAGCTGGATTTTCAGATTGCTGATTTAGCTAAGACCGAGCCAGTCTGGTTCTCTAAAGGTTGGAAGAAAAAGTTTGCCTTGGATTTGCCAGATGATACGGAAGATTGGCACCATACTCCTCAAGAAGCGCATAAAGTTGTGGTGACAGATATTGAGTTGCTCAAAGACTATCTGTCTGATGCGGTTGCGGCAACAATTGCTTATTTATTAGAGGTGAATGAAGACAGTTTGGACGATGTTGTTGATGAGAATTGGACTCCAGCTATTAAACGTGGGAATCGTTTAGTATCGATCATTGACGATGCTGCTATGCATTCAGGTCAGGCAATCTATGCTCGCCGCCTGCTAGGAAGAGAAGATTGAAAAAGGTAATGGTAGGGGAAATTCGAGCGGTTGAAAAATCTCATCTAGCTGACTGGGCTTACTTTGCTCATTTAGCTTGGAAGATAGAGAAAAAGAAATTACTAGCAGCATTTTCTGAAGGCAAATTTCCTAATGAATTTTTATACTACTTAGAGGGAGAAGCCGTTGCTTGGATCAGCTTATCTATGCGTTCGGAGTATGTGGAAGGAGCAGAGCAACTTCCTATCGCATATATTGAAGGCATAGCGGTAGCACCTGCTTTTCAAAGAAATGGCATCGCTCATCAACTTCTAGAGTTTGCACAGTCGTGGGCGAAAGAAAAAGGAGTGTACCAGCTAGCTTCAGATTGTGATATGGACAATGCAGTCAGTCAAGCTTTTCACAAGAGTGCGGGATTTGAAGAAATAAGTCGAACTGTTCATTATATGTTACATTTGGATAAGAAAGGATAAAGATTTTATGCCTGAATTACCTGAAGTGGAAACGGTTCGGCGCGGTTTGGAGCGTCTGGTTGTTGGCAAGACGATTAGGCAGGTGCGGATTTGCTATGCCAAGATGATTGGTACGGGAGTGGATGCCTTTGTCCACGACTTGCCCGGTCAGACCATTGAAAGGATTGGCCGTCGGGGCAAGTATTTGCTCTTTTATCTGACGGGTGGAGTGCTGGTTTCCCATCTGCGAATGGAAGGCAAGTATCTTTTTTATCCTGATGCAGTACCTGAGCGAAAGCATGCCCATGTCTTTTTCGAGATGACGGATGGTGGGACGCTTGTTTATGAGGATGTCCGCAAGTTTGGGACCATGGAGCTCTTGAGAAAGGACCAGCTGGAGGCTTATTTTGCTGCCAGAAAGCTGGGTCCTGAGCCGACAGAGGCGGACTTTCTTTTGCCACCTTTTGCTGCAGCTTTGAGTCGTTCCAAGAAGCCCATCAAACCCTATTTGCTGGAGCAGACCTTGGTCGTTGGTCTGGGCAATATCTATGTAGACGAGGCCCTTTGGCGGGCGCGGATTCATCCGGCAAGGCCGGCAGCTAGTCTAAAGCCTGCTGAAGTGAAGCGGCTGCGTGAGCAGATTATTGAAGTTTTGCAGCTGGGGATTGAAAAGAGAGGATCGACCATCCGGACCTATCGCAATGCTTTGGGTGAAGATGGCACCATGCAGGATTTTCTGCAAGTCTATGGAAAGACTGGTCAACCTTGCGTTCGATGTGGCAGTCCGATTGAGAAAATTAAGCTGGGCGGACGCGGTACTCATCTCTGCCCTCATTGCCAGAAAGCGAGGTAGCTACCATGGCAAGAATTATCGGTATCACCGGCGGTATTGCCTCGGGGAAGTCAACAGTGACAGAGTTTTTGAGGCAGCAGGGCTACCAAGTCATCGATGCGGATCAAGTGGTGCATGAGCTGCAGGAGCCGGGGGGACGACTTTATCAAGCTCTTTTATCTACTTTTGGCTCAGCTATCTTACAGGAAGATGGTCGCTTGGATCGACCTAAGCTGGGAGCCATGATTTTTGGGAATCCCGAACTCTTGGTGCAGTCTAGCCAGCTTCAGAACGAAATTATCCGAGAGGAACTGGCTCGCAGACGAGATTTTCTGGCAGAGACAGAAACAATCTTTTTTATGGATCTTCCCTTGTTGTTTGAGTTAGAATATGATAACTGGTTTGACCAAATCTGGCTGGTGGATGTAACGGAGGAAACTCAGCTCAGTCGCCTTATGGCACGAAATGCTCTCAGTCAGGAAGAGGCCGAAAAACGCATAGCAGCTCAGCTATCTCTCCAAGAAAAACGCAAGAGGGCGGATGTTCTTATTGAAAATAATGGGAACTTAGAGGACACTTTGGCTCAAGTTGACCAACTTTTAAAAACAGAAAGAAGATGATTCTATCACGGTACAAGTAAATTGGAAACATAATCTGAAAATCGCTTGGTTTGGGAACTTCCTGACAGGTGCCAGCATTTCTCTGGTCACTCCTTTTATGCCCCTTTTTGTGGAGCAGCTAGGAGCGCGTGGTCACGAAGTGGAGTACTATGCTGGTCTGGGTATTGCCCTTTCGGCTGTTTCTGCGGCCTTTCTATCTCCTGTCTGGGGCAGTCTGGCTGACCGCTATGGCCGTAAGCCGATGATGATTCGGGCTGCTACGGCTATGGTCTTTACCATGGGCGGCATTGCCTTTGTGCCCAATATTTTCTGGCTCTTAGTCTTGCGCTTTCTAAACGGCGTTTTTGCAGGCTATGTGCCCAACAGCACAGCCTTGATTGCTAGGCAGGCTCCTAAGGACAAGACGGGCTATGCGCTGGGAACTTTGGCAACAGGTGTCGTTGCGGGCAATCTCATGGGGCCCTTAATTGGTGGAGTGATTGCTGAAATTTTTGGTATCCGCAATGTCTTTCTACTGATTGGCTTTTTCTTTCTGATTGCGACCCTGATGACGGCTGCTTTCATTCGAGAAGATTTTAGGCCAGTCACCAAGGAAGAGGAGATTGGCTTTGGGGGACTCATTCGTCAGATTAGATATCCCAAGCTCTTGCCTACTCTTTTTCTGACTAGTTTTGTTATCCAGTTTGCAGCCCAGTCCATCGGTCCAATTCTCTCCCTTTACATTCGGGAGCTAGGTCAAACGGACAATCTGATTTTTGTCTCTGGCCTGATTGTTTCGAGTATGGGACTGTCCAGTATGCTGAGTTCGAGTATTTTAGGTCGCATGGGAGATCGCATGGGCAATCATCGCCTGCTGGTTTTAGCTCAGTTTTATTCCATTATCATTTACCTGCTCTGTGCTCATGCAGGCTCCCCACTCCAACTCGGATTTTATCGATTCTTGTTTGGTTTGGGAACGGGAGCCTTGGTGCCAGGAGTCAATGCTCTATTGAGTAAAATCACGCCTAAGTTTGGGATTTCTCGAATCTTTAGTTACAACCAGATTTTCTTTTATCTGGGTGGTGTCATCGGTCCCATGTCGGGTTCGGCTATTGCAGCGACAGCAGGCTATCATTCAGTCTTTTATGCTACAGCAGGTTTAGTAGCAGTCAGTCTTCTCATCAACCTTTTTTGTTTTGGAAATTTATTGAAAAAGAAGGAAATCTAGTGCGCGTTAAAATTCATTTGAAATGTTCCAGTTGTGGCAGTCAAAATTATCTGACTAGTAAGAATAGTAAGACTCATCCTGATAAGATTGAGGTATTGAAGTACTGTCCCAAGGAAAGAAAAGTAACCTTACATCTTGAATCTAAGTAGATTTTATGGTAAAATAGAAAGGATTTTAAGGAGTTTTATTTATGTATAGCCTATTATTAAATATTTTAATCATTTTATCAGGATTTATCGTCATTGCTATTTTTATGCAACCAACCAAAAACCAATCTAGTAACGTATTTGATTCTAGTGCCAACGACCTTTTTGAGCGGTCTAAAGCACGTGGATTTGAAGCTGTGATGCAGCGTCTGACCGGATTTTTAATCTTTGTCTGGTTGCTGATTGCCTTGATTTTGGCAGTATTATCTAGTAAATAAAATGGGCTCTGACTATGTCTTGGCCTTTTTTTAAAGTTTAAAAGGGGACAATATCAAGATCCCCTCATAGTATAGAAAGAAAGTATGAAAGAAGAAATTATAGAATATTTGAAAGAAAGGCAGCAGGCTAGCGTAGATGAGCTGGCGGCTGCTTTGGAGAAAGAGTCTTCCAAGGACTTTAGTGCCTTGGTCAAGACCATCTCCCAGATGGAAAGAAAGCATCAGCTTCGCTTTGATGACAAGGGACGGATTGAGCTTTATGAGAAGAAAAAGCAGGAGCGTCTGACGCTCAAGGGTGTTTTTCATGCCCACAAGAATGGCTTTGGCTTTGTAACCCTGAATGAGGAAGAGGATGACGTCTTTGTCGGCCGTAATGATGTCAATCATGCCATTGATGGCGATACAGTGGAAGTAGTCATTACAAAGGTGGCAGATCGCATCAAGGGAACGTCAGCTGAAGCTAAGATTATCGATATTTTGGAGCACAGCCTGACGTCAGCGGTTGGCCAGCTGGTTTTAGATGAAGAAAAGCCTAAGTATGCCGGCTATATCCGCTCGAAAAATCAGAAAATCCGCCAGCCTATCTATGTCAAAAAACCAGCCATGGTTTTGGATGGCACAGAGGTGCTTAAGGTCGCTATTGACAAATATCCGACCAAGAAACATGATTTCTTTGTGGCTAGCCTCCTTGATGTAGTTGGTCATGTTAATGATCCAGGTATTGATGTACTGGAAGTGCTAGAGTCGATGGATATTGTCTCCGAGTTTCCAGAAAAGGTCTTGGAAGAAGCCGAGCGAGTTCCAGACGCACCGACGGAGAGTGATTTGGAAGGACGTTTGGACCTGCGTGAAGAGATTACCTTTACCATTGATGGAGCGGATGCCAAGGACTTGGACGATGCGGTCCATATCAAGCGCTTGAAAAATGGTAATTTTGAGCTGGGCGTCCACATCGCAGATGTATCCTACTATGTCAAAGAAGGCTCTGAGCTGGACAAGGAAGCCCTCAATCGGGCGACTTCAGTCTATGTGACAGACCGCGTGGTGCCTATGCTGCCAGAGCGCCTGTCCAACGGAATCTGCTCTCTCAATCCCAATGTGGACCGTCTGACCCAGTCGGCTATCATGGAGATTGATGCCAAGGGGCGCGTGGTCAAGCATACCATTACTCAGTCTGTCATTAAAACGACCTTCCGCATGACCTACAGCGATGTCAACGACATCATCGCTGGTGATCAGGAAAAAGCTGAGCAGTTCAAGGCCATTGTGTCTAGTATTGACAGCATGGTTCAGCTGCATGAGATTCTGGAAAGCATGCGTTTTAAACGCGGTGCGCTCAACTTTGACACCAACGAAGCCAAAATCATCGTCAACAAGGAAGGCCGGCCGGTGGACATTGTCCTGCGTCAGCGGGGGATTGCTGAGCGCATGATTGAGTCCTTTATGCTAGTGGCGAATGAGACGGTGGCTGAGCATTTTGCTAAGTTAAATCTGCCCTTCATCTATCGGATCCACGAGGAACCAAAAGCGGAGAAGGTGCAGAAGTTTATCGACTACGCCTCTAGCTTTGGCATTCGGATATATGGGATGGCTAGCTCTATGAGTCAGCAGGCTCTGCAGGATATTATGGAGGCAGTCAAAGACCAGCCTTATGAGGATGTCCTGTCTATGATGCTTCTGCGCTCCATGCAGCAGGCTCGTTACTCTGAGCACAATTACGGTCACTATGGTCTGGCAGCGGAGTATTATACGCATTTCACCAGTCCGATTCGCCGCTATCCGGATCTTCTGGTTCACCGGATGGTGCGGGATTATGGCAAGTCTAAAGAAATAGCAGAGCATTTTGAGCAAGTGATTCCAGAGATTGCCAGTCAGTCTTCCAGCCGAGAGCGTCGGGCTATAGAGGCCGAGCGTGAAGTCGAAGCTATGAAGAAGGCAGAGTACATGGAAGAATTCGTTGGAGAAGAGTTTGACGGCGTAGTTTCAAGCGTGGTTAAGTTTGGACTCTTCGTCGAACTGCCCAATACGGTCGAAGGCTTGATTCATGTTACTAACCTGCCAGAGTTTTACAGCTACAATGAGCGGACGATGACCCTGCAAGGAGAAAAGTCTGGCGTGGTCTTCAAGGTCGGTCAGCAGGTTCGCATCAAGCTGGTCCGAGCAGATAAGGCTACAGGCGAGATTGACTTTGAATACCTGCCTAGTGAATTTGATCTGGTAGAAAAGACTAGCAAGAGTGGCAGAGGCAAGTCCGGCAGAAAGAAACGCCGTGAGGATGACAAGCGTAGCCATTCTTCCAAAGAAAAAGGCCACAGAGATAAGAAAGATAAGAAGTCCAAGAAAGGCAAGAGCCAGAAGGCATTTTACAAGGAACTAGTCAAGAAAGGAGCCAAGCATGGCAAAGGGAGAAGGAAAGGTCGTCGCGCAAAATAAAAAGGCCAGACACGACTACACCATCGTAGACACCATCGAGGCCGGCATGGTGCTGACCGGGACGGAAATCAAGAGTGTCCGTGCTGCCCGTATCAATCTCAAAGATGGCTTTGCCCAGATCAAGAACGGTGAGGCCTGGCTCAGCAATGTCCATATCGCTCCTTATGAAGAGGGCAATATTTGGAACCAAGAGCCTGAGCGTCGTAGAAAGCTGCTACTGCATAAGAAACAGATCCAAAAGCTGGAGCAGGAGACCAAGGGAACTGGCATGACGCTGGTGCCGCTCAAGGTTTATCTCAAGGATGGCTATGCAAAGCTCCTCCTAGGCCTAGCCAAAGGGAAGCACGACTACGACAAGCGCGAGTCTATCAAACTCCGCGAGCAAAACCGCGACATCGCAAGACAGATGAAAAACTTTAATACAAGATGAAAGACTGGGCGACCGGTCTTTTTTAGGTTTCAACTCTGATTTTGGATTTATGGTATAATAGGATGGGACAGGTCTCAGGATGATTGAGAAAAGGAGAATAAAATGAAGAAGCAAGAAATACGTAACTGGAGTTGGTTCAGGAGGAAAATGACTTGATGAAGAATATTTTAACAAATAAGCGTGCTTTTCAATTTGTGTTTGCTAGCCTAATTCTTATCCCTTTTATTATAGTAGGTACTGTTGGGTTACAACAATTATTTAAAGAACCTAAAAAAGTCGAATATTCTGAAAAAGTCGAATATTCTATTGAGAAATACCATTCTGTAAAGGAAAACGTATATTTTTTCGGGAATCAACGAAAATTCGTCTTATTGAGAAGAGGTTCTAATGTGAATTTTGGGGGTGAATTTTATCTCTATACAACCGAGCGGAAAGTGATGACAAATAAATATGGAGTTGATTTAACCAAAAGAAAAAACATGCCCAAATCAGATTATTGGAAGATTCGTCTTTATGACTATAGAACAGAAGACTTAGTCGTTAAAGAAGTGGATCTAAACAAAGTAGTCGCAGACTATGATAGTAATTTTTTTCCAATTGATTTCAAGATTTTTACCTATCGTGATAATCCTAAAAACACCATCAATATAGAAGTCAAAGATAATCAAGGTGATAGGAAAATCTTAATTTTAAACATTGATAGTGGAAAAGTAGGAGTAGTGAATCAACTGCGTTCAGATATGTATGAAGCGGGTCCTTACTTTGATTATACGACACTGGATCAGTATGCAAGAGATAAGGGATATGTAGTAGGTCGGCTCATTACAAGTTCTTTGCCTTTTAAAGAGGAGGGCAAGGTTATTGATACCAACATCAATCTCTTTGAGGAATATCCTGAAATTGAGAAAAAAATAACTGAAGGAGATTGGAGTCTTTATCCTCAAGTAGAATACGTGACCCTAGAGGAATGGTATGACAAAGTTTTGTACTGGATGGCGCCTAAGGGAGAAGAGAAACTGACGATTTATGGTATAGATAGTAAGGGTCAGGTTTCTGATACCCCACTTACGACTTATGCTGAATATCAAGCCTGGGTTCAAAAACAACGATCAGAAAGGAATATAAATAAAACGAATTGATCCTGAGAGAATAAAGAGTATAAAAGCGCGAGTTCACCAAACTCCGCGAGCAAAACCGTGACATTGCAAGACAAATGAAGAACTTTAATACAAGATGAGAGATCTTCAGGACAAGCTGTCGTATAAGATACAGGGATTTAATTTAGGAAATAAAACTTAATGTATGATATGAGCAAGAGTTGACTACTGAATCATTTCTTGCTTTTTTGCTAGCGAGACCTTGCTTGATCTGGTACTTGTCAAGTCTGCCCTTTTCGAGTATGATAAAGTCAGTTGAAATTTTGAAGTTTTGCTTTCAGAGAAAGGATTTTTTATGACAGAAGAATTACTAGCCTATAAACGTATGCCAGTGTGGACTGCTGAGACCATGCCCGAACTGGTCAAGAACAAGCACAATACCAAAGAGGGAACTTGGGGTAAAATCACTGTTCTCAAAGGACGTCTTAAGTTTGTCGAGATGTCAGAGGAGGGTGAGGAGCTGGTTGAGCACATCTTTGAGGCCGGTCAGGATAATCCTTTTGCTCAGCCTCAAGCTTGGCATCGGGTCGAAGCCCTGACAGATGATTTGGAGTGGTATTTGGAGTTTTACTGTCGGCCTGAGGATTACTTCCCTAAGAAATACGGCAGCAATCCAGTGCACTCAGAGGTTTTGGAAGCCATGCAGACAGTCCGGCCAGGACGGGCCTTAGATCTAGGCTGCGGTCAAGGTCGCAATGCCCTCTTTTTGGCCAAGCAGGGCTTTGACGTGACGGCCGTAGATCAGAATGAGCTAGCACTGGAAATCTTACGTAGCATTGTGGAGCAGGAAGATTTGGATCTGCCAGTGGGTAGCTACGATATCAACTCAGCTAGTCTAACCCAGACTTATGATTTGATCGTTTCCACTGTTGTACTTATGTTCCTGCAGGCGGAGCGGATTCCAGATATTATCCGTAATATGCAGGAGCAGACAGCGCTTGGTGGCTACAATCTCATCGTCTGTGCTATGGATACAGAGGACTTCCCTTGCTCTGTTCCCTTCCCATTTACTTTTAAGGAAGGTGAGCTTGCCGAGTATTACAAGGACTGGGAGCTGGTCAAGTACAATGAAAATCCTGGCCACCTCCATCGCCGTGATGAAAACGGCAATCGAATTCAGCTCCGCTTTGCGACTATGTTAGCTAAAAAAGTGAGATAAATCCTTTAAAGCTCAAGTCTGCTCTGCCAAAATCTATAGTGAATTGCTTATAAAGATTTTATAGCAGGATATTTTCTGATAAGATAAAAAAATAATAGCCTTTCCTCTAAATAAGATGGGGCTATTTTTTTGTTTATCTGCTCTGATTTGAGAAAAAAGTAGAGGAAATATAGATTAGATAAAAAATATACACAATTTTGTGTAAACGCTTGCAAAAAAATTAGAAAGAGAGTATACTAAAATAGGAATGTTAAGGTATTACGGTTTATGTTGTTTAGACTGGGAGTTGATTCCAGCCCCGCAGATAGTCAAAAGGAGATAGACTATGAAGAAAATACTGCTCAGACTAATGTTCCTTGCAATGTTAGTTGCTCTTTTGCCTGTTCATGTGGCACAAGCGTGTTCTGCGTTTATTGTCGGTAAAGATCTGACAGCAGATGGCTCTACTCTATTTGGTCGGACAGAGGACTATCCATACGCCCCTGACGGCGGTCGGCACAATCAAAACTATGTAGTTGTGCCAGCTAAGACCTATAAAGATGGCGATAAGATAGAAGATGAGTCAAATGGCTTTACTTATCCGCATTTGGCGAATGAAATGAAATACACAGCTGTCTACGACTCTGATCGTGACAACGGAAGTAACGGAAACTTCGCTGCGCATGGCTTTAATGAACTTGGTGTAGCTATGACAGCGACCGTTTCAGCGACACCAAATGATAAAGTGCTAAAAGAAGATCCACTTGTAAAAGATGGTCTTCCAGAAGCATCATTAGTTGACCTTGCTTTGCCTCGTGCAAAAACAGCACGTGAAGTTATTGAGACAGTTGCGAAAGTTCTGGATGAAAAAGGGTCAGCAGAAGGAAATATCATCGTTGCAGCAGATAAGAATGAGCTATGGTATATGGAAATCCTGTCTGGTCACCAATACGTAGCCATCAAGTTCCCAACCAATAAGTATGCTGTCTTTGCGAATACTTACTATCTTGGTCACGTTGACTTGAACGATAAAGAAAATGTCATTGCTTCTAAAGACGTTGAAGAAGTAGCTAAAAAAGCAGACAACTATAAGACCGACAAAGATGGCAACTTTATGATTGCTAAGTCTTATGGACCTGATAAATATATGGAACGTAACCGTTCTCGGACCTACGCAGGTATCAAGTGGATGGATCCACAAGCAAAAGTAAATTATGATGATGAAGCTTTTGATCTCTTGCGCGAACCAACTGATCCAAATAAGAAATACACTGTTCATGATGTCATCGCTGAACAAAGAAATCGTTTTGAACACTTGCCAGAATATAAAGCAGATGACTTAGTTGAAGTCGGTAAGAAGATCGATGGCAATGTTTACAAATATGCTCTAGGTAACGAAAACGTAATCGACGCCCACGTTTATCAAATTAAACCAAACCTACCAAATGCCTTTGGCGGTGTTATGTGGCTGGGTCTGGCACAAAGTCGCAATACACCATATGTGCCATTCTATGGTAATGTAGAAGACACTTACGAAGCTTTCAAGAACCGTTCTACTAAATATGACGGAAAATCTTGGTATTGGACTGTTTGGCATATTGACCAAATGGTTATGAAATATCCAGAAATCTTTGGTAACAGTATCCAAGAAAAATGGAAAGAAAAAGAAGCTGAATGGGATAAAGAACAGACCGAACGTGATGCCAAATATGCAAACTACACAGATGAACAAGCCAAAGCCGCTGGACCAGAAGTGACGAAGGAAGCCTTGGAACGCTCAGAAAAAATCTTTAAGGAAATCAAAGCAGTGGAAGCAGAGATGGAAGAAAAGATTAAGAAAGAAAAAGGTAAAGATGCAGATCTTGTCTATACAGGCTATAACAAAGCAAACCTCCTAGCTGAAGCAGAAAAAGGAAAATCAGCGGACAAAGCTAGCGATACGAAGAAAGATAGCTCAAGTCAAACTACTTGGATTGTCATCGGCGTATTGGTTGTGCTAGTTGGTGGATTCTTTGGATACAAACAATTTAATAAAAAGAAGGAGGAAGAATAAATTTTGGAAGAAAAGCTAGAAGTTTAAGACTTCTGGCTTTTTTCCTCTCTCAGATAATAAACCTATATCGTAAAATACTTAGCAAGGAGATGAAGATAGAAGATTAGAATTGTCAATAAACTAGGCTCCATCTTGCTTTTAGCGGTAAATTGCTATAAAATAGATAGGGTTAAACATCAATACTTTTATATTGCAAATAGGAGAAAAGATGACAAAAAAATTAAAACGTCCAGAGGTGCTGTCACCAGCTGGTACGTTAGAAAAGTTAAAAGTAGCTGTTCGCTATGGAGCAGATGCTGTTTTTATTGGTGGTCAAGCCTACGGTTTGCGTAGTCGTGCGGGGAACTTCACTTTTGAGCAAATGGAAGAAGGTGTCCAATTTGCGGCTGAGCATGGTGCCAAGGTCTATGTAGCGGCCAATATGGTCATGCACGAAGGAAACGAAGCAGGTGCTGGAGAATGGTTCCGTCGTTTGCGAGACATCGGGATTGCGGCTGTTATTGTTTCTGACCCAGCCTTGATTGCGATTGCAGCTTCTGAAGCACCTGGTCTGGAGATTCACTTGTCGACTCAGGCTAGTGCAACTAACTATGAAACGCTTGAGTTTTGGAAAAATCTTGGTTTGACTCGGGTTGTTTTGGCACGTGAGGTTTCCATGGCTGAGCTAGCTGAGATTCGCAAGCGTACCGATGTAGAAATCGAAGCTTTCGTTCATGGGGCTATGTGTATTTCTTACTCTGGTCGTTGTACCCTTTCCAATCATATGAGTATGCGCGACGCTAACCGCGGCGGTTGTTCGCAATCTTGTCGCTGGAAATATGATTTGTACGACATGCCTTTCGGACAAGAACGCAAGAGCTTGAAAGGTGAAATCCCAGAAGAATTTTCTATGTCAGCTGTTGATATGTCCATGATTGACCGCATTCCTGATATGATTGAAAATGGTGTCGATAGCTTGAAAATCGAAGGTCGAATGAAGTCAATTCACTATGTTTCGACGGTGACCAACTGCTACAAAGCAGCCGTGGACGCCTATTTGGAAAGCCCAGAAAAGTTTGAAGCTATTAAGCAAGATCTAGTAGATGAAATGTGGAAAGTAGCTCAACGTGAGCTGGCAACTGGCTTTTACTACCATACGCCAACTGAGAATGAGCAGCTTTTCGGAGCCCGCCGTAAGATTCCAGAATATAAGTTTGTTGCTGAAGTGGTTGCTTATGATGAAGTGACACAAACTGCGACTATTCGCCAGAGGAATGTTATCCATGAAGGCGATCAGGTAGAATTCTATGGACCTGGTTTCCGCCATTTTGAAACCTACATTACGGACCTCCATGATGAAAAAGGGAATAAGATTGACCGTGCGCCAAACCCAATGGAATTACTGACGATTACAGTTCCGCAGCCAGTCCAAGCTGGTGATATGGTTCGTGCCCGCAAGGAAGGTTTAATCAATCTGTACAAAGAAGATGGCAGCAGTGTGACTGTTCGTGCTTAATTCGGAGCAAAGTCTGGAGGAATTTGCTGGTTAAGCAAGACTTGGCTGCATAGTTAATGCGAATTGATAGCAGAACTAGTTATCCTATAAATACTGCCATTGACTTTCAAAGATAAAAAACTCTTCAAATCGCTTTTGATTTGAAGAGTTATTTTTTGGATTTGCGACTTTCGAGCCGAATATCTTTTTTTTGAGCTTCACGGATGTTATTGGGTACCAGACTGATGCGCTGGATATCAGGCACACGGATGATGGTCGTCATGCTTTTTTTGAAATTCTTGACAATTAACTGCTGACGGTCACGGTCATATTTGACAATATCGCCAGTAAAATTCTTATCCAGAAAAATAACATGGACACCAGAATTTTTCCGCAGAGCCAAGTCAATGGTCTGCAGGATGTGACTGTTGTCGCCCTCTTCCTTATCTGTCTTTTTATAGTTAATGAACTCATTCGTCTTTTGTAAAATCATTTCGAGATATTTTTTCATAGCTAAAATCTCCATAACTTGTTACAATATATTATATAATAAAATAATTAAAAAAGTAAAATCTTTTACGAATAATGAGATAGAAAGTAGAAAAGAGGTAAAGTATGGCAGATTTTAAATTTGAAATCGAGGAAAAATTGCTCGTTTTATCGGAAAATGAAAAAGGATGGACCAAAGAACTCAACCGCGTAAGTTTTAACGGTGCGCCAGCCAAGTACGATATCCGAACTTGGAGTCCTGACCACAGCAAGATGGGCAAGGGAATTACCCTTTCCAATGAAGAATTTCAAGTTCTTTTGGATGCATTTAAAAATGGATAGACGAAAAGTCTATCCGTTTTTATTGTCTGAAAAATAGGAATGAAAAGCCAGACTCCTAAACATAGGAATGCTGATGAGAGTGATTGCGACAATTTTTAAAAGATCAGGAAGAATGAAAGGTGTGACACCAACAGCAATGGCCTTAGAAAATCCCATGTTAGCCAGAAAATGAAGTCCGATTACGCCACCGACAAAGACCAGTGCATCTCCGAGCAGGTTAGCCAAAAAGATCGTGTAAAACTTGCTATCCTTACTTGTCAAACTAGAAGTGAGCAATGCAAAGAGCAGATAAGCCCAAAGATAGCCTGCGCTTGGCCCGAAGAGGGCTTGAAAACCACCGCTTCCTCCGGCAAAGACTGGCAGTCCAATAGCACCCAGCAGCAGATAGAGCAGAACAGACAATACCGCTTCACGAGGCTTAAAAATAGTCGCAATCAAACCGACAGCAAAGGTCTGTAGCGTAATGGGAATGGTCCCAATGGAGAAACTAAGCTGGGAGAGCACAGCTAGGAAAGCAGCACCAATAGCTGGAAGGGCAAGAAGAAATGCTTTGTTTTTGTTCATAATAGTAAACCTCTTTTTTGAATTATGGTAACTATTCTAAATCAAAATAAAAAAAAGTCAAGTCTTTTTACATCAGACTAGACAGTTGTTTGCTTATTTCCGCTTTTTGCGACTCCGAATGAGGAGGAAGATAAAGGCGATTAAGCCAAAAATATTAAAGAAAATAATTCCCAGAGCTGCTAATAATTTTTTCGTTTTGCTCATTTCCAAACCCCTTTCTCTTAGTATTTCTTCTTATCATATCAAAAATTCCTCTTCTTGAATAGCAGAAAGGGTAAAAGATGGCTGGTAAGTAAATACAGCAAAAAATAAGACTATCTTGAAAAATTACAATTTATAAGCTCGTTTAGAACAAGTAAGCATGCTGAATAAAAAAGAGGAAGATCCTTTAAATAAATCTTCCCTAATTTTAGAAATAATTTAGAATTTCTTGAATGATAATTGAATCTTATGCTTTAAAATAAAGTAAGAAGCCAAAGAACAAAGCCAGATAGTGTGACTACTCTATCCAAATGGCATAAGACTTCTTTCTTACAAAAATGTAAGATAAAAATCAAAAATGAAAGGATAAGTTATGGTTGCCTTCTCTTCTTTATTTTATGATAATAATGAGCTTCGATAAGTTTCTAGTGTTAGCGCATGGTGACAAATTCTTCGGAGCCAGTTGGGTGGATGGCAACGGTAGCGTCGAAATCGGCTTTGGTAGCTCCCATCTTAATAGCAACGGCGAAGCCCTGAATCATTTCATCTACGCCATAGCCAATGCCATGGAGGCCGACAACTTTTTCATCGTGACCAGCAGTGATAAGCTTAAACTTGGCCTGCTGGCGGTGCTGGGTGACAGCTGAGTACATAGAGGTAAAGCTAGAGGTGTAGATATGAATTTGCTCAACACCATAATCTCGAATCGCTTCTTCCTCTGTCAGACCCACTGTTCCGATAGCGGGATGGGAGAAGACGACAGTAGGAATCGTTGAGTAATCCATCTTGGCATCTGTCTTGCCGTTAAAGAGGCGCTCAGACAGGGTTCGGCCAGCCTTGATCGCTACCGGCGTCAGCTCTTTTTCGCCCGTCACATCGCCTAAGGCATAGATGCCAGGTACGACAGTATTTTGGTATTCATCCACAGCGATGAAGCCGCGGTCATTTAGGGTAACCCCTGCAGCATCAAGATTGAGCCCTTGGACATTTGGCTTACGGCCAATAGCCCAAATAATCCGCTCAGCAATATGGCTACTACCGTCTTGGAAGTAGAGTTGTAGTTGGCCATCAGGAAGTTTTTCCACTCGTTCGGGTATCTTGTGAGCATGGAGACTAGGACCAGATTTTTCCATCTCAGCCACCAATCCGTCAATCAGATAGCTATCGAAATTACGGAGAGGACGGTCGCGGCGGACAAAGAGATTCGTCTTGACCCCTAGAGTATGGAGGACACCAGCAAGTTCCACTGCGATATAACCTGCTCCGACAACGGCAACAGACTTGGGAAGTTCTTCCCAAGCAAAAACATCATCAGAAGTCTCGCCGTATTCGGCACCGGGAATCTGAGGAATGGCTGCATGAGCACCTGTTGCAATGACGATGTGTTTGGCGCGAATCAGCTCTCCATTGACTTCCACTGTATGCTTGTCAACGAAATGAGCGCGACCTTCAATCAGTTCAACGCTGTTGCGTTTGAAGCTTCCATCATAGGATGAGCGAGCGCGGTCAATGTAGGCTTCCCGATTCTTTCGTAAGGTAGCAAAGTCAAAGTGATGATTTTCTGAAGTAAAGCCATAATCTGGTCCGTAGTGGTAGATGGCCTCGGCAATCTGAGCACCGTACCACATGATTTTTTTAGGGACACAACCGACATTGACACAGGTTCCCCCTAATTTCTTTTCTTCAATGACAGCTGCTTTAGCACCATGTTCGCCAGCACGATTCATGGTAGCAATACCCCCGCTACCCCCGCCAATTGCAATAATATCGAATTCTTTCATAGTTAGATAAAAGCTCCTTTAATCAATATGAAGTAATTGTACCTTTTTTAGAAAATGAATGCAAAAATCTGCTATGTTTTAGAGATTGATTCATGGTTTATGAAGGAAATCCGACCGTTCAGGGAATTTACTTCTTTTCCTATCACAATATGATAGGTTATGATATAATGTAGTATAAAAGAAAAATGGTTTTCATCAAGAGGAGGAAAATAGATGAAAAAGCTGAAAAAATGGCAGCTATTTAGTATTATCGGAGTTGCTGTTGTAGTTGTAGTAGGAGCAATTTCTGCAATGATCCTGAGCAATCTGAATTCTACAACAGAACCTACTGAAGTTGCACCAATTGTGCAACAAGCAAAAGAAGGCAGCATAGCCTCATCTGTCCTGTTGACGGGAACCGTAACTGCTAACTCAGAGCAGTATGTTTATTATGATGCTACCAAGGGAGACTTGGAATCTGTCCTAGTAAATGTTGGCGACCAAGTAACGGTAGGCCAAGCGCTTGTTCAATATAAGAGTGCAGAAGCACAAGCCAATTATGATGCAGCAGTTCGTGCTGTCAATAAGGCTGACCGTCAGATTTATGACTTACAGACCAATGGAGCGACAGTAGAAAAAACTGGCGATGAAGAAACGGATAATAAATCCCTTGCCTCTGCTCAACGGACTGTCGATTCTCAACTTGCTGATTTGCGCGATGCACGTTCAGACGCTGTGGACAATATGAACAAGGCTCAAGCTCTGTTAAATGCAGCGACTGTTACGAGCACTGTTGAGGGGACAGTAGTGGAAGTAAACCGCGATGTATCCAAATCAACAACAGGAACCAACCAAACCTTGGTGCACATTGTCAGCAACGGCAGCCTTCAAATCAAGGGAGAACTCTCTGAATACAATCTAGCTAATTTGTCAGTTGGACAAGAAGTAAGCATTACTTCTAAAGTATATCCTGACAAAAAATGGACAGGTAAAATTAGCTATATTTCCAACTATCCTAAGGATGGGCAGCAGGCTTCATCAGCTAATACAGGTGGCGCGGCTTCGTCTGCAAAATATCCATTTACAGTCGATATTACAAGTGAAATTGGTGATTTGAAGCAAGGTTTCTCTGTTAGCGTTGAAGTGAAAAACAATACAAAAGGGATTCTTGTACCAGCAAGCAGTATCATCTCAGACGGAGACAAGAACTACGTTTGGACTGTCGAAAAAGGTAAAGCAAAGAAAGTGGAAGTGACCTTAGGAAATGCTGATGCTGAAAATCAAGAAATCTCATCTGGTTTGACAAAAGATAGTAAAGTTATCACCAATCCAACAGATAGCTTGAAAGATGGTCAAGAGGTGAAAGCGGATGAAAAAACTCATTGATCTACGAAATATTAATAAAACCTATCGGAATGGTGATCAAGAACTTAAAGTCTTAAAAAATATCAATTTGACAGTTGAAGAGGGTGAGTTTGTGGCCATTATGGGGCCGTCAGGTTCCGGAAAGTCCACCCTGATGAATATTATCGGAATGTTGGATCGTCCTTCTACTGGTGAGTATTTTTTAGGAAATGAAGATGTTGCAAACTTGGGTGATAAAAAATTAGCCAAGGTTCGCAATAATCAAATCGGCTTCGTTTTTCAGCAATTTTTCCTCTTGTCTAAATTAAACGCACTTCAAAATGTAGAACTCCCGTTGATTTATGCGGGGGTGTCACAAGGAAGTCGAAAAAATCTAGCTAAGCAGTATTTAGAAAAAGTAGATTTGGGCACTCGTATGACTCACTTGCCGTCAGAGTTGTCTGGGGGACAGAAGCAACGTGTTGCTATCGCGCGTGCCTTGGTAAATAATCCTTCGATTATTCTTGCCGACGAGCCGACAGGGGCCCTCGATACCAAAACTGGAGAGCAAATCATGGAACTCTTGACTGAGTTAAACGCTGAGGGAAAAACGATTATCATGGTTACTCACGAACCTGAGATTGCTGCTTATGCTAAGCGTCAAATTGTCATTCGTGATGGAGTCATCTCTTCAGATAGCGCTGAGAAGGAGGAACGTGATTGATGCAAAATTTCAAATTTGCCATTAGTTCCATTCTTGGGCATAAGATGCGGGCTTTTCTGACCATGATTGGGATTATCATCGGGGTTGCTTCTGTTGTCGTCATCTTAGCACTGGGAAATGGGATGCAACAGGGAGTTACTAAAAGTATCACCAAAGAACAACAGTATGTAAGCTTGCTTTATTCTCCTACTAAAAGTAATTATACGATGGGAGTCAACTTGTTGGAGACCGGTGGTGGTCCAGATGCAGATAGTGAGATACTAGAAGAACCACCTGTTGTCCAAGAGTCTTGGGTCAAGGAACTACTGAAGATTGATGGAGTCAAGGGTTATTATGTGACCAATGGTTCGACAGCTGATTTTTCTTATCAAAACAAGAAGTCTGATAAGGTCAACATTACGGGTGTGAATGCTACTTTCTTCAAAATTAGGAAATATGAGATTTTAGCTGGACGGACTCTCCTGCCTAGTGACTATCAAAGTTTTTCTAATGTGATGATGATTGATGAAACAGTGGCGAACAGCCTGTTTGGAAGTAGTGCAGAAGCCCTGAATAAAGTAGTTTCAGTCGGTGACAGCAACTACCGAGTTGTTGGTATCTATAAGGATCCCAATGCTGGTCAGAGCAGGAGTATGAGCTCAGGTAGCGCCTTGATGGCTAATACACAGGTGGCTTCTGAATTTCAGACAGATGAAATTGCAACTGTCTATATCTATGTACCAGAAGTGGATCGCATCAACGAAGTTGGTGTGGAAGCAGCCAAAGAATTGACGGCTTTATCAGGGGCTCGTCAAGGAGAATATCAAATCCTGAATATGGATACCTTGCTGGAGCAGTACAATCAAATCACAGGAACGATGACTGGTGTTATCGGAGCTATTGCAGGGATTTCCCTCTTTGTTGGAGGTATCGGTGTGATGAATATCATGCTGGTATCTGTCACAGAACGGACTCGGGAAATTGGTTTACGCAAAGCCCTTGGAGCAACGCGTATAAATATCCTCACGCAGTTCTTGATTGAATCCATGGTATTGACCCTTATCGGTGGCCTGCTTGGTCTTGGCCTTGCCTACGGAATCAATGCTCTGCTAGCTGCAGTCGTGCCTGAAAACGTATTTGGAGGACCACCAGTTGTCTCTGTCACTGCAGCAGTTGGAAGCCTTGTCTTCTCAGCCATGGTTGGGATTATCTTTGGTATCCTGCCAGCCAATAAAGCATCTAAATTAGATCCGATTGAAGCGCTGAGATATGAATAATATCATCAAGAGAGTGGGACAGAAATCGGTAATTCGTTAGAATTCGATTTCGTCGTCCCACCTCCGCACAGTTGAGTAGGGCTGTAAAAGCTGATGAAATCAGCCTAGTAGAGCCCACTCAACCACTGCGTCTTACTCGAGAATCCAAAAACAATTGAGAGGCTAGGACTTTTGTCCCAGCCTCAGCGCTTTGTTTAATAACGTTTTTCTTTGGGCCAGGTGCTCATTTCAGCAACAGCTGTAAAAAGCACGTCTGTGGATGAGTTGAGGGCAGTTTCGCAAGAGTCTTGGATGACACCGATGACAAAGCCAACGCTGACGACTTGCATAGCCAGATCGTTTGGGATACCAAAGAGGCTACAAGCCACAGGGATCAGGAGAAGCGAGCCTCCAGCCACTCCAGAAGCCCCGCAGGCGGAAATGGCTGCAACGACGCTAAGCACCAGTGCTGTTCCAAAGTCCACTTGGATACCCAGTGTATTGGCCGCTGCGAGGGTAAGCGTGTTGATTGTCACCGCTGCTCCTGCCATGTTGATAGTGGAACCGAGTGGGATAGAGACCGAGTAGGTTTCAGGATTGAGGCCCAAATCTCGACAAAGTTTCATATTAACAGGGATATTGGCAGCAGAACTACGGGTGAAAAAGGCAGTGACGCCACTGACTTTTAAGCAGCGCCAAACCAGTGGATAAGGATTTTTTCGAAGAACGATGGAGACGATCAAGGGATTGACGGCCAGAGCGACAAGAGCCATGGAAGCTAATAGTAGGAGCAGGGGCATGCCGTAGCTTTTGAGTGCTTCAAATCCTTTGCCAGAAATGATCGTGTACACCAGCCCTAAAATACCAAAGGGGGCTAGATTGATGATCCATTCGACAATCTTCGAAGTAATATCTGCCAGTGTTTTCAAAAGTTCTTACTTTGCTGGCTTGCTTCTCACATAGCCACTCCAAAGACGACTGCCCAAGACAGAATGCCGATATAATTAGCCTTGCTCAAAGCGTTGATCGGATTATCGACAAGGTTGAGGAGGAGATTGCTCAGGACCTGACCGATGCCTTATGGGGGACTGACCTCCGAGCTGGCAGCAGTCAGCTCGATGGTCACAGGAAAGACATATTTGGCGAGGACAGCGACAAGGGCAGCCGCAAAAGTCCCTATTAGATAAAGGATAATGACGGTTTTCATATTGCTTTTCTGCCCCTTTTGGTGCTGAGAGAGGGCATTGGCAACGAGAGTGAAAACGAGCAGTGGTGCGATGGCTTTTAGACCGCCTACAAAGATTTGTCCTAGTAGGCTAATGGCGCTGGCTTGTGGGAAAATAAGGGCCAGCAGGGCGCCTGTGACAATCCCAATAGAAATCCGTTTGATAAGATTGGCGCGATTCCAAGCAGAAAGAATTCGATGAAACATAGGAGCTCCCTTTCTAAAATAAACTGCTTTCCATTACACGCTAGAGGTCGTATAAAATCAATGTTTTTTAGTATTCACTATGCGGAATAGGGATGCTTTGATGCCTATCTGTCGCTCTTTGTGGTATAATGAATACGATTTTTGTGTCTCATAGGAGGAAAGAATGACAGCTAATGGGAATGTTTTCACACGCTATTTCCAGCAATTCGACTGGTCAGCTATTCTGGATGATGTGTTTTCGAAATTCGTCTCCTTGGTCTTTTTATGTTTACTATTTTGGGTGGCTAAGAAAATTCTCCATCTGTTTGTGACTAGACTGATTGCGCCATCTTTGAAATTATCTCGGCAGGATGCGGCTCGGCAAAAGACCATTATGCGCCTAATTGAGAATTTGCTCAATTATGTACTTTATTTTCTCTTGTTCTATTGGGTTTTATCCATTTTGGGTATGCCGGTCTCAAGTCTTTTGGCTGGGGCAGGGATTGCTGGTGTAGCCATTGGGATGGGGGCGCAGGGCTTTCTGTCCGACCTAGTCAATGGTTTCTTTATTCTCTTAGAGCGTCAGTTGGATGTAGGGGACAATGTTCGCTTGACCAATGGTGCTATCAATATCGCGGGAACGGTTGTCAGTGTTGGGATTCGTACTACGCAGGTACGCGATGCGGACGGAACTCTTCACTTTGTGCCCAATCGAAATATCACCGTTGTCAGCAATCTTTCCCGTGGCGATATGCGGGTTTTGATTGATATTCCTATCTATGCCGAGACGGATTTGGATGAGATTTATCGGATTATCGCCGCTGTCAATCAGGAAGCTGTGCCAGAACATCCAGAAGTTTTGAAGGAACCTGATATTCTGGGACCGCAAATGACTGCGAGCGGCCAGTTTTACTTTCGGATTAGTTTAATCGTTGCAAGCGGTATGCAGGCGAGCCTGTACCATATTTTTTACAGGCTCTATCATGAAGCCCTGCTAAAAGAAGGAGTGGCTTTGCCAACCTTGGCTCCAGTCACAGGAAATAGTGGCAAAGTTTAGCAGTGATCATGGATGCAAAAACAAACGACATCTATTGAAAATAAGGTTTCTAATTACTAAAAGGATGAATGGTCAGCATTTATCTTTTTTGTTACGGCTTATCCTAGGTCTAATCTGCCAAAATATGACATGCTATGGCAAGTATTGTATAATAGGAAGAGGAGAAGGAGCAAGCATGCAGAATAATAGACTATTTCGGATATTGTACTACATTTTGGAGAGAGGGAAAGTGACTGCAACGAAGCTGGCTGAGAAATTCGAAGTTTCGGTTCGGACCATTTATAGAGATGTGGACTCTCTAAGTAGCGCTGGGATTCCGATTTATACCACGCAAGGAAAGGGTGGCGGCATAGAAATCGCAGAGGATTTTATCTTGCGGAAGTCCCTGCTGACAGCGGAGGAGAAAGAGCAAATCATGGCTGCCCTGCAAGCTCTGGACAGCACCAGTCAGCTTTACCAGAGTGACCTGCTTACAAAGCTTTCGGCGCTTTTTCAAGTCAAAAATTCCAACTGGATCGAAATCGATTTTAACCACTGGCAAAACGATAAAGCATATGAAGAAACCTTTCATCAATTAAAAACTGCGATTCTAGGCAAGCACCTTGTTTCTTTTTCTTATTTGGCTAGCGATGGTCAGGAGACAAATCGCCGTGTTAAGCCTGTACGTTTGTTCTTTAAAAATCAGAATTGGTACCTCTATGCTTTTTGCCTCTTGCGGCAGGAATTCAGGTATTTCAAGCTATCTCGGATGAAAAATCTGGAGCGTCTGGAGGAAAGGTTTGAGGACAGCTTTGAAGATGTCGTCTTGGAAAAAGAACTGGCCTACGAAAATACCATTAAGCTGGCAGTCAAGTTTGATCGCAAAGTGGCCTTCAGGGTTTATGACGAATTAGGCGGAGACATTCGGACAGATGCCGAAGGAAATTTATATACAGAAATCGACATTCCCAACGACCAGCGTCTATATAGTTACATCCTGTCCTTTGGAGACGCTGTGGAGATCTTAGATCCGCCCGAAATCCGAGTGAAAATGAAAGAAATGATTCATAAGCTAGCAGAAAAATATAAAACTTGACATAGGGTGTCAGGTATCTTCTTGTATACTAGTGCTAAGAAGAGAAAAGGAGGCAGCAAGATGAAATATGAATGGAGAAAGAGTGAAAAAGCTCTTTATGGAGCTAAGCAAAAGCCAGAGCTGGTAGAGGTGCCGAGTCAACAGTTCATTGTGATCGAAGGAGCGGGCGACCCCAATGAAGCGGATTTCTCCGAGCGGGTATCTGCCCTTTATTCACTGGCCTATTCCATAAAAATGCTCTTTAAATCCATGATGAAAGATGAGGCGGAGAACAAGGCGACGGATTTCACGGTCTATCCTTTGGAGGGGATTTGGGAAAAAGCTGCTGGGGAAGGCTTCGATAAAAGTCAGCTTCGCTATCAGCTCATGATTCAGTAGCCCAATGTCATCAATCAGGACATGTTTACAGCGGCGCTTGAGCATGTCCGTAAGAAAAAGCCTAATCCCCTCTACGACGACATCTGTTTACAGAGCTTTCCAGAGGAACGGGCTATTCAGATCCTACATGTAGGAAGTTATGACAGTGAGCCAGCCTCTTTTGAGAAAATGGATGAGCTGGCAAACAGCTTGGGACTGGAAAGATGCGGCCAAGTTCACAGAGAGATTTACTTGAGCAACAAAAATAGGACACCAGAAGAAAAGTTGAAAACCATCTTAAGGTATTCCGTCAGATAGGAGGAATTTATCATGCCAAGACCTGCAACAAAAAACGATTTACTGGCTGCAGCTACAGAAAATTTCGAAAAACTCAATCTGCTCATTTCGAACATGACAGCAGAAGAGTTGGCGAGGCCCTTTGATTTTTCAAAGGATGAGAAAAAGAAAGAAGCCCACTGGAAGCGCGATCGGAATCTGAGGGATGTCTTAATCCATCTTTATGAATGGCACCAGTTGCTGCTCAACTGGGTGCAGGCCAATCAAAGGGGAGAAGAGAAGTCCTTCTTGCCAGCTCCCTACAATTGGAGAACTTATGGTGATATGAATGTCGCATTTTGGGAAAAGCACCAGCAGACCTCTCTTGAGGAGGCAAGTTCTTTACTGGCTAGTTCACATAAAGCTGTCCTGGACCTAGCCGCAACCTTAACCAATGAAGAATTGTTTTCCAAGGGAGTTTATAAATGGACGGGCGGAACGACCTTGGGTTCTTATTTTGTCAGTGCCACATCCAGCCACTATGATTGGGCTATGAAAAAGCTTAAAGCTCATCAAAAGAATTGTAAAGTGAATCCTGTCCAATAAAGTTTTCTAGGACTTGAGACTGATTTTTAGCACTCTTGCAAAAAGAGTGCTAATTTTTTGAGTTTTTGTCTTGACATTCATTTTTAAGAGTGTATAATAGAATCATAACTTAGCACTCGATGTATTAGAGTGCTAAATATAAAAAATAAAATCTCGCCAGTGGCTGGAAATTTTCTAAAGAGAGGTGAGGTCCTTGGTAACAGAACGCCAAAATGAGATTTTAAATCTAATTATTGATATCTTTACCAAGACGCATGAGCCTGTCGGTTCTAAAGCCTTGCAAGAGACTATCCAGTCCTCGAGTGCCACTATTCGAAATGATATGGCAGCCTTGGAAAAGGAAGGGTTGCTAGAAAAGGCTCATACATCGAGTGGTCGCAAGCCCAGCGTAGCAGGCTTCCAGTATTTTGTCCGTCATTCCTTGACCTTTGATCAGCTGGCGGAAAATGAGCTCTACGAAGTTGTCAAAGCTTTCGACCAAGAGTTCTTCAAGCTGGAGGATATTCTGCAGCGGGCAGCGGACGTCTTGGCAGAGTTGAGTGATTGCACGGTTGTAGCTCTTGACGTCGAGCCTAGTCGGCAACGGCTGACGGCTTTTGATATCGTTGTTATTAGCCAGCACGCAGCCTTAGCTGTCTTTACTCTGGATGAGTCCAATACCCTGACCAGTCAGTTCATGATTCCTAGGAATTTTCTCCAGGATGACCTACTGCGCTTGAGGGATATGATTCAGGAGCGCTTTCTGGGACAGACGGTCTTAGATATTCACTACAAGATTCGGACGGAGATTCCGCAGATTATCCAGCGTTACTTTACGACGACGGACAATGTTCTCGATCTCTTTGAGCATATTTTTGCTCAGATGTTTTCGGAGAAAGTAGCTGTAGCTGGTAAGGTCCAGTTGTTACGCTTTGCGGATCTTGAGGCCTATCAGTTCTTTGATGATCGGCAGAAGGTGGCTTTTGAAATCCGTGATAGTCTAGCTGAGGATCAGATGCAAAATGTCCGTGTCGCAGCTAGTCAAGAGGACTGTCTGGCCAATCTAACCTTGATTTCCAGCAAGTTTTTAATTCCCTATCGAGGCTTTGGTATGCTGGCAGTGGTCGGTCCAGTCAATCTGGATTACCAAAAGGTGGTCAGTCAACTTAATGTTGTCAATCGAGTCTTGACGATGAAACTCACAGATTTCTACCGATATCTGAGTAGCAATCATTATGAGGTGAGTTAAACATGAAATTACATAAATTCCTAAAAAGGAGGCGAAAAATGTCTGAGGAAATAAAAAACGAAGAAGTAAAAGAAGAGGAAGTGGTAGAAGCTACTGAAGAAGCTGTAGAGACTGCAGAAGAAAAGGTAGAAACCGCTAAAGAAGCGGATGAAACTACTCCCGAAAAATCAGAACTAGAACTAGCCAATGAGCGTGCAGAAGACTTTGAAAATAAATATCTTCGCGCTCATGCAGAAATGCAAAATATCCAACGTCGTGCCAATGAAGAACGTCAACTCTTGCAACGCTATCGTAGCCAAGATTTGGCAAAAGCGATTCTCCCTTCCTTGGACAACCTTGAGCGTGCGCTTGCCGTTGAAGGATTGACAGACGATGTCAAAAAAGGCTTGGAAATGGTGCAAGAAAGCTTGATTCATGCCCTTAAAGAAGAAGGCATCGAAGAAATAGCGGCGGACGGAGCATTTGACCATAACTACCATATGGCTATCCAAACTCTCCCAGCAGACGATGAACATCTAGCAGATACCATCGCCCAAGTCTTCCAAAAAGGCTACAAACTCCATGACCGCATCCTAAGACCAGCAATGGTGGTAGTTTATAACTAGGCTAGAAAACTTGAAAAATCTTGTCCGAAACGACAATAAACTATGAAAGAATGATAAACAATGGTTCAGCTTTACCAATAGTGAGCGAAGCGAACCAAAGACGATACTCTTCGCCGTGGCGCTATTTTCGCAAACTTTGTTTAGTTAAAGAGATTGACGAAGTCAAGCTCTGACGGCGTCGCCACTTAAGAAGAGTATCAAAAAGAAAAATAGAATATAAAATTTAAGGAGAAAAACACATGTCTAAAATTATCGGTATTGACTTAGGTACAACAAACTCAGCAGTTGCAGTTCTTGAAGGAACTGAAAGCAAAATCATCGCAAACCCAGAAGGAAACCGCACAACTCCATCTGTAGTTTCATTCAAAAACGGTGAAATCATCGTTGGTGACGCTGCAAAACGTCAAGCAGTAACAAACCCAGATACAGTTATCTCTATCAAATCTAAGATGGGTACTTCTGAAAAAG
>ERZ772935.107-NODE-107-length-31280-cov-14.461265_pt1 | contig 31280 bp, 28 predicted proteins | sample MGYA00511683_ERZ772935 | MGnify/ENA primary metagenome ERZ772935 (study PRJEB29015, sample SAMEA2738086) | human oral metagenome | biome: human oral; feature: human-associated habitat; material: saliva | place: China | collected 2228 ...
TGCCCGACGGAGTGCCGGAGGAGGTGGGCGAGGGGGTCGGTGACGGGGTTGCCGAGGGGGTTGCCGACGGCGTCGCCGACGGGGTTGCCGACGGGGTCGCGGAGGGAGCTGCAGGTGCGGAATTCCACGTGCCCGAGGCATCGGGGGACTGCACGATCGTCAGCGTGTCGATGTCCGCGTCGTTGGTGATAAGAATCGTGATGCCGCCGAGCGAGGGCTTTCCCCAGGCAGGGGAGGAAACGGTCACGCCGGAGCAGTCGTCCAGGGGCTCGGCCCATCCGTTGCCGTTCATGTTGGTGGACAGGTTGTCGATGCTGGACTGGCAGATGATCTGCACGGGCTGGCCCTCGATCATCTGGATGGTGAGTCGGTTCCAGGCCTGCCAGTCGACCGTGATGGTCTTGGTTGTGCCGACGGGGGCGCCGGTCAGGTCGAGCGTGGTCGAGCTGGCCGGGTTGCCTCCACTGACCTTGTCGACCGTCCAATCGAGCGTCGTCTGGTTGCCGATGGCACCCACGTGAGTGTTGACGAGGAAATCGGTTGGGTGAGATGCCTGGGAGCCAACGAGGGCTGTGGGGAGTGCCATCACCACGCCGATGACCGACAGGGTAGTGAGCCAGCCGGCGCTGCGATCGCGCAGGGCGGCAATCGCCAGGGAGAACCCGACGATGAGCAGGCACACGCCGCCACCAACGGTGATGATACGGGCGATCGTTTGCCCCTCGGTCTCCCCGGTGATGAAGGGGATGGTGGGGCCTTTATCAACCATGTAAATTCCAGCGAAAACGGCGGCCACCACCAGGACCAGCAGGCCAGTGATCGCGAGGTTGACACGACTGGAGACAGTGCGCGGGCGATGCGTCGGCATGGGACGCGGGGTCCACTGACGAGGCCTGGGCGCGCTAGGCGGAGGAGTCCAGCCCGGGTGGGGCTGGGAAGGGCGGGCGGGGGCCGGGCGGGGCCCGGCCTGCGTGTCGGCCTGCGTGCTGGTGGCGGGTTCCCCGTAGGTGGGGAAGCCGTGGGCGCTCTGCTGTCCGCCCATGGTGTCCCCCTCCACGTTAGCGGTCGGGGTGGTCTGTCCAAAAGGGGCGGTCGTTCCCGCTCCTCCCGGAGTGCTCGGGGTGCCGTACTGCGGTGCCGAGCCGGTGCCCTGGTTCTGTCCGGACTTGTTCGCGCTCGAGATGACGAAGGCGATGAGGCCGACGACGAAGGCGGAAACTACGAGGAAGCCGAGCCAGCCAGCACCGAGACCGATGCCAACACCGCCGAGGACGCCGATGGAGGGCACGATGGAGGACACGCTGACAAGGCACAGGAGGAGGCCTCCCAGGAAGGCAATGTCGAAGCGTCCTTCGGCGGTTTCCTCCGCGTGGATGCGCCCGTCCTGAGCCTCGGGCAGGAGGAGCCACGCCAGGCCGTAGGCGAGCGTCACGAAGGGCAGGCACAGGGCTGCGATGACGGTGAGGACTCGCACGAGCGACAGGTCCCATCCGCTGCGTGCAGCGATGCCCGAGCAGACGCCGCCGATGACGCGAGGGTGGGCTCGGTACCAGCCGCAGGCTCGCATGGACTCAAAGAAACGCTTGCGGGGCGGACGCTGTCCGTAGGCACCGCCCTGGTCCGACGGACCGTTTGACCAACTCATGATGCACTTCCTCTCGATGGGATCCGCATGAGACGCGGATCGATGCCACTACTCAACCAAACATGGGGTGGGTCGCGACAGTAGGGGACCCCCTGAACGATCCCTGATTGGCCCGGGGGATACCCCGGCCTCGTACGGGGGCGTGCCACAATGGATACGTGAGCAGCCCCGTCAACAACCCGCGCCCCGGGTGGACCCCGCCGATTCCGGCACCGCCTTCCCGGCCCCCGCTCGTGCGTGCGACAGCCTCCAGCCCCGACATGCCAGCCCCCTGGATGGGGGGTGTGTGCGCTGGCCTGTCCGTGCACCTGGGCATCCCGGTCCTGCTCGTGCGTGTCCTCCTCATCGTGTTCGCCGCGATGGGCGTGGGCGCATTCGCCTACCTGTGGCTGTGGGTGACGGTCCCCGAGGACGTGCCCGAGGCCAGCGCGTCGGGCACGCTCAGCCCCGGCCTCGTGCGTCTGCGCGAGGAAAGGGCCGCCCAGGTGTCGCGTAACCGCATGATCGTCACGGGCGTGGCGCTGCTGGTCGCCGCCCTGGCCGGCACGATCCTGAACGCAACGAGCACGCTCGATTGGCGTGACATGGTGGCCATCGTCTCGATCGTCGCCGGCATTTCCCTAGTGTGGAGCCAGAGCCGCGAGGTGAGCAACTGGCGCTCCCTGCGTTTTATCGGCGCGGTTCTTGGCGGCATCATCCTCCTGAGTCTCGGCGTCGTCATGGTCGCCTCGCGCGACAACCCGCCCGTTATCCTGCTGCGCGGCGGACTCATCGGGGCGGCCCTGGTCGCCGGTGTTCTCTTTGCGCTCGTGCCCATGTGGCTGCGCACGACGAAGGACCTGTCGCAGGCCCAGGCCCAGCGGGTGCGCGAGGCTGAGCGCGCGGACATCGCCGCCCACCTGCACGACTCCGTCCTCCAGACCCTGACCCTCATCCGCGCCTCCGCCGAGGACCCCGCCCGCGTGCGCGCCATCGCCCTGACCGAGGAGCGGGAGCTGCGCGCCTGGCTCTACACGGGCCGCGCGCAGGCCGCCGACTCTCTCGACGCCGCGGTCACCGAGGCCGTCGTCGGGGTCGAGAGCCGCTACGGCGTGCCCATCAGCGTCGTCATCGTCGGCGACATGAGGCCCGGGCCCGGTGAGCTCGCCCTCGTGGCCGCCCTGGCCGAGGCCAGCCAAAACGCCGTGCGGCACGGCGCCCCGCCCGTCTCCGTCTACGTCGAGGTTCGCGCCCGAGTCGTCGAAGCCTTCATCAAAGACAGCGGCGAGGGCTTTGACCCCGCCGCCATCGCCGCGGACCGCCACGGCGTGCGCGACTCCATCGTGGGGCGTATGCGCCGCGCCGGGGGAGAGGCCACGATTCGCCATCTCGCGCGCGGCACGGAAATCGCCCTGAGCGTGCCTCGCTCCGATATTCTTGAAGAAACAGCGTCCACCGGGAGGACACAGTGACCATCCGCATCCTCGTCATCGACGATCACCCCATGGTTCGCGCAGGGGTACGCTCCGAGCTCGAAAACTCCGGGGCCGACCTTGAGATCGTCGGAGACGCCGCCGACGTCGACGGCGCCATCGCCGCGTGCCACGCCCTGACCCCCGACGTGGCCCTCCTCGACGTGCACCTGCCCGGCGGCAACGGCGGAGGCGGCGCCGAGGTTGCCAGCGCCTGCCGCGACATCGACGGCCTGCAATTCCTGGCGCTGTCCGTCTCCGACGCCGCCGAGGACGTCGTCCAGGTCATCCGCGCGGGCGCTCGCGGATACGTCACCAAGTCGATCTCCACCCCCGACCTCGTCGAGGCCATCGGGCGCGTCGCAGCCGGCGACGCCGCTTTCAGCCCCCGCCTGGCGGGCTTCGTGCTCGACGCCTTCGGCACGGGCGAGGTCTCCACGACCGACACCGAGCTGGACCTGCTCTCCGCCCGCGAACAGGAGGTCATGCGCCTCATCGCCCGCGGCTACACCTACAAGGAAGTCGCCCACGACCTGTTCATCTCCATCAAGACGGTGGAAACGCACGTGAGTTCCGTGCTGCGCAAGCTCCAGCTCTCCAACCGCAACGAGCTGACCCGCTGGGCCATGCAGCGCCACATCGTGTGAGGTCAGCCCCCTTTCGTGCGTGCCGATCGTCGACCGCGGACCCAGCGTGCTTACAATGGAATCCCGAGAGCGTGACAGCGCCTGACCGCCCCGCACGGACGGCCTCTTTTATTTCCGCTACCTCGGAGGATGCATGTACCGCATCGGTTTTGACAGTGATCAGTACGTCGAGATGCAGTCTCGACACATTGCGCAGCGACGAAGCGAATTCGGCGGCAAGTTGTATTTGGAGTTCGGCGGCAAGCTGATCGACGACATGCACGCCTCGCGCGTCCTGCCCGGCTTCACGCCCGACAACAAGGTGCGTATGCTGCGCGAGCTGGCCGATGAGGTGGAGATCATCGTCGCCGTCAACGCCAAGGATTTCGCGCGCCGCAAGGTCCGCGCCGACGTGGGCACCACCTACGACGACGAGGTTCTGCGCCAGATCGACGAGTTCCGCGAGCGTGGCCTGTACGTCGGTTCTGTCGTCATCACGCAGTGGACGGACGACAACAAGGCAGCCGCCGAGGTGAAGGAGCGCTTCGAGAAGCTCGGCATCCGCGTCTACCGCCACTTCCCGATCCCCGGCTACCCCTCGGACGTCGAGCGCATCGTCTCGGACGAGGGCTACGGCGCCAACGAGTACGTGGAAACCAGCCGCGACCTCGTCGTCGTGACGGCTCCCGGCCCGGGTTCGGGCAAGATGGCGACCTGCCTGTCGCAGCTGTACCACGACCACAAACGCGGGATCGAGTCGGGGTACGCGAAGTGGGAGACCTTCCCGATCTGGAACATTGCGCTCGATCACCCTGTCAACGTCGCCTACGAGGCCGCCACGGCCGACCTCGACGACGTCAACATGATCGATCCCTTCCACCTCGAGGCCTACGGGATCAAGACCGTCAACTACAACCGCGACGTCGAAATCTTCCCGGTGTTGAGCCGTCTCTTTGAGAAGATCCTCGGATCTTCCCCGTACAAGAGCCCCACGGACATGGGCGTGAACATGGCGGGCCACTGCATCGTCGATGACGAGGCCTGCAGGGAGGCCTCGCGCCAAGAGATCATCCGCCGCTACTACAAGGCCCTCGTGGCCGAGAAGAAGGAGATGAGCGAGCCGATTCAGTCCAAGCGTATCTCCCTGCTGATGAGTCGCGTCGGCGTGGGCCGCATGGACCGCCCGGTCGTGCGCCCCGCCCTCGAGCTGGCCGAGGCCACGGGCCAGCCCGCCGCCGCCATGGAGTTGCCCGACGGCCAGATCGTCACGGGCAAGACGTCGGCGCTGCTGGGCTGCTCCTCGGCGATGCTGCTCAACGCGCTCAAGAGGCTCGCAGGCATACCCGACGAGGTCCAGCTCCTCGCACCCGAGTCGATCGAGCCGATCCAGCGCCTCAAGACCCACGACCTGGGCTCGCGCAACCCGCGCCTGCACACCGACGAGGTCCTCATCGCCCTGGCCGTGTCCGCCAACGGTGACGACAACGCGCGCCGCGCCCTGGACAAGCTCAGCTCGCTGCGCGACTGCGACGTGCACGAGTCCGTCATCCTCGGCCCCGTCGACGAGGGCATCTTCCGCTCCCTCGGCATCCAGGTGACCACCGAGCCCGTGTACGCGACCAAGTCGCTGTACCGCAAGAAGTAATCGCCTGCCCGAGGCCGGGGTTTCCTTCGCTTACGCGCGCGGGAGGCCCCGGCCTCGTCGCGAACCGCCTTTCGTGGTTGGCGCCACCCGGGGCGGGGGTCGCAGCTGAGGGTGGGGCGGTTTAGGCTTGGAAGCGATGAGTGACGCGACTTCTTTGCCTGACCTTGGTTTCCTGATCGGCCCCGAGGACGACTACGTGCCGCCGGAGGCGCCCGCCTTCGATGTCGAGGATGCGCTGGGGGCGGACGACGACGGCGCTTGGCCCGAGATCACTGTGCCCGGCGGCGCCTTCGGGGAGCCTTCCGTGTGGGAGGAAGCCCCGGCCTCGTCCGTGCCCGTATGGGACGAACCCCGGCGCCCGGGCGTGGACCCCGATTCCCTCACGCGCGGCCTGAACGACCGTCAGCGCGAGGCCGTCACGCACGCGGGTTCGCCGCTGCTGATCCTGGCGGGCGCTGGTTCGGGCAAGACGCGCGTGCTCACGCATCGCATCGCCTACCTGCTGGCCACGGGCCGCGCGCGGGCAGGCCAGATCCTCGCGATCACGTTCACGAACAAAGCGGCGGCCGAGATGCGCGAACGCGCGGGTTCCCTCGTGGGGGACGACGCGCGGCGCATGTGGGTCTCGACCTTCCACTCGGCCTGCGTGCGCCTGCTGCGCTACGAGCACGAGGCGGCGGGGCTGTCCTCGTCCTTCACGATCTACGACGCGCAGGACTCTCAGCGCCTCATCCAGATGGTCCTCAAGGCCCAGGACGTCGACATCAAGCGCTTCACACCGAAGATGGTGGCCGCTCGTATTTCTGACGCGAAGAACGAGCTGATCGGGCCCGCGCGCTACGCGGAGCTGGCGGGCAAGGATCCGGTGTCGCGCATCGTCGCCGCCGCCTACGTCGAGTACGACAAGCGCATGCGCGCCTCGAACGCCCTGGATTTCGACGACCTCATCATGCGCACGGTCGAGCTGCTGCGCGATAACCCGCTGATCGCCGAGCACTACCACCGCCGCTTCCGACACATCCTCGTGGACGAATACCAGGACACGAACCACGCGCAGTACGTCCTCGTGCGCGCCCTCGTGGGGGACGGCTCTGACGGCGTCGAGCCCGCCGAGCTGACGGTCGTCGGCGACTCCGACCAGTCGATTTACGCCTTCCGAGGCGCCACGATCCGCAACATCGAGGAGTTCGAGCGCGACTTTACGGGCGCGCGCACGATTCTCCTGGAGCAGAACTACCGCTCGACGCAGAACATCCTGTCGGCCGCGAACGCCGTCATCGCCCGCAACGCGGGGCGCCGCGCGAAAAACCTGTGGACTGCCTCGGGCGACGGCGCGCTCATCACCCTGGACGCCGCCGACTCCGAACACGACGAGGCCCGGTTCGTCGTCGGTGAGATCGACCGCCTCGCGGACTCGGGCGTCGACTGGGGCGACATCGCGGTCTTCTATCGCACGAACGCACAGTCGCGCGCCCTCGAAGAACTCCTCGTGCGTCAGGGCATTCCGTACCGCGTCGTCGGCGGCACGCGCTTCTACGAGCGCCGCGAAATTAAGGACGCCCTGGCCTACCTGCAGGTCATCTCCAACCCGGACGACACGGTCGCGGCCCGCCGCGTCCTCAACGTTCCCAAGCGCGGCATCGGCGCCAAGGCCGAAGAAGCCATCGCCGCGCACGCCGCCCACTACGGAATCTCCTTCGGCGCGGCCCTGCGCCACCTGTGGCTGCGCGCCGGCTGCCCCGCGGGTGAGGGCGAGGGGATCGACGTCGACGCGCTCGCTCGTCCCGTGTCTTTCGACGAGGCCGGGGCTGCGCCTGCGGATCCCGCCTCCGCCGCGACGGGGGAGGGGGCCAAGCCCGCGGGCGAGCGCGAGGAGGCCACGGCCTCGTCCCAGGATGCTCCTGCCCCCGCTAGCGCGCCCGAGCCTGCGAGCGTGCCCGAGGTCGTGGGCATCACCCCGCGCGCCGCGAAGTCGGCGGCCGCTTTCTGGGGACTCATCGAAACCCTGCGCGCCGCGGAGGCTCGAGGTGCCTCACAGGCCGACATCCTTGAAGAGGTGCTCGACCGCACCGGCTACCTGGCTGAGCTGCGCCGCAGCGACGACCCACAGGACGCCTCGCGCGTGGAAAACCTGGCGGAACTGCACTCGGTCGCAGGAGCCTTCGCGGCCGATGCTCCAGGCGGGACGCTCGCGGACTTCCTTGAGCGCGTCGCCCTCGTGGCCGACTCGGACCAAGTGCCCGCCGAGGGCGAGCGCGGCGGGCAGGTCACCCTCATGACCGTGCACACCGCGAAGGGCCTGGAGTTCCCCGCCGTCTTTGTTACCGGCATGGAGGACGGCACCTTCCCGCACCAGCGCAGCCTCGGCGACGAGAGCGAGCTGGAGGAGGAGCGCCGCCTGGCCTACGTGGCGATCACCCGCGCGCGCGAACGCCTCTACCTGACGCGCGCCGCCGTGCGCAGCGCGTGGGGCACCCCGCAGGAGATGCCGCCCTCACGCTTCCTCGACGACATTCCCGCCGAACTGCTCGACGTGCGCCGCGCGGCCACCTCCGGGGAACGAATTCGCGCATCCTACGGCGGGTCGTACGGGTCTGGATCGTACGGGCGTTCGCGCGGCTCGGACGGCCGCGACCCGTGGGGTGATGCAGATACGGGTGCCTTCGGGTCTGGGCGAGGCGGTGCCTCCGCGCAGCCCGCTGGCGTGCGCAAAGTGACGCGCATGGGCGTCGCGCCCGCCGCGGCAGCCACCGAGGACAAGCCCGTCCTCACGCTCAAGGTCGGCGACCGCGTCAAGCACGCCACCCTGGGTGTCGGCACCGTCACCGGCGTCGAGGGGGAGGGGCCGCGTACTGTCGCCCGGATCCGCTTCGGCATGGCCGAAAAGCGCCTCCTCGTGCGCATGGCACCCATGGAGAAGATGTCCTAGCTTTTCCTGCTGGGCCGGGCTGCGCCGGGCTGCTTGGTGTGCCCTGCTGGGCCGGGCTGCTTGGTGTGCCCGTGGGCGGCGGCCCGCCCACGAGCCGTCCGCGCCGCGAGCTTTGCTCGGCGCGTCGTCTCGAAGCCCGGCCAGGCCCTGCCACCGCCCACGGGCACCGCAGCCTGGCCCCTCCGGTCCCTCCGGCGCCCTCCACACCAGTGGGGCCTGTATCTCGGCGAGGCCCCGCCACCGCCCACGGGCACCGCAGCCTGGCCCTCTTGCGTCCTCCGGACACTCCGGCGCCCTCCACACCTGTGGGTTCTCCGTTTGAAATACCGGAGTGGTTCCCCAACAATGTCGCACGTAATTCCCCTGTGGCTTGTTCAAATGTTGAATTTGCATTGTTGGAATTGCAACGTTTTTGGGGCGTGTCGAAAAATGACCGCATTAAATTACGTGCGAAATTTGGCTGGCGGTGGTGTCGTTGCCGCCCACGGGCGCCGCAGTCAGGCCCGCGGGAGATACGACCCCGATCCGCCCCGCACGTCCTCTTGCTTGCCTTCAATCACTTTCGAAGCGGCTACATCGTGGTTGCCCAAAAATGTCGCACGTAATTCCCCTGCGATTAGTTCAAATTTTGAATTCATGTCGTTGGAATTGCAACGTTTTCGGGTGGTCTCGAAAAATGACCGAGGGAAATTACGTGCGAAATTTGGCTGGCGGTGGTGTCGGTGCCGCCGCCACAGGCATCGCAACTAGGAACATGGGCGCCACAGCAGGCCCTGCGCCCCTCCGGAGCCCTCCGCGCCGATGGTGGTGGGGGTTTGCTGCATTAGGAGCTGGCTGTCGGCGTGTCGCCGGCGTGTTGTACCTCTAATGACGCCATTTCCCCCGTTTGGTGGTGGTGAGACCGGGACTTGAGGTGGTGCGCTCGCCAAAGTGCAGACCCATTCGGCAAAATGCGCTGAAAATCGGTCAATTCGAGGCAATGGGTCTGCACTTTGGCGGAATCGGTGGATGCAGCGCGTTGGTTGATCGATGCGGCGCTGTAGAGTCGCGTGCTCGCCGCGGTCCGGGCAGCTGGGGCCCACTGGCGGTGTTAACCCCTCAATGTGCAGCTACACCCCATTGCTGGCATGGTGGGCACGACCGCCCCCGCTGGCCCCAGCAACCCGCCCCGCAACGCAAAGCCTTGACAAAGGGAAAGCTCCTTCCGGTCAAGGGCGTGACAAGCCTTGACAATATGCGGCAACTGGGGCATTTACGCCGGTCACACGTTAGAATTATTGCGCTGACCACACCACGTTCAACGGAGGGAATAAGGTGGATCTCTACGAGTACCAGGCCCGGCAGATGTTCAAGGAGCGCGGCGTGCCCGTGCTCGACTACCGCCTGGCGTCAACCCCCGACGAGGCGCGAGAGGGTGCGCGCGAGCTCCTGGCTGAGGGGGCCTCGCTGCTGGTCGTCAAGGCCCAGGTCAAGACAGGCGGCCGCGGCAAGGCCGGCGGCGTCAAGCTCGCCCACACCGCCGACGAGGCCTACGAGAAGGCTGAGGCGATCCTCGGCCTCGACATCAAGGGCCACGTCGTCAAGAAGGTCATGATCGCGTCCGGCGCGGACATTGCCGCCGAATATTACTTCTCGATCCTGCTGGACCGCTCGAACCGACGCCACCTGGCGATGTGCTCGCGCGAAGGCGGCATGGACATTGAGACCCTCGCGAAGGAGCGTCCCGAGGCCCTTGCCCGCGTGCCCCTTGATCCCACCGTCGGCATCGACGCCGAGGTTGCCCGCCGCATCGCCAAGGAAGCTGGCTTCGACGAGGAAACCGCCGAGGCCATCGCCCCCGTCCTCGAAACGCTGTGGACCGTCTACCGCGATGAGGATGCGACTCTCGTGGAGGTCAACCCGCTGGTCTCCAGTCCCGACGGCTCCGTGTGGGCCGTCGACGGCAAGGTGACCCTCGACGACAATGCGCGCTTCCGCCACCCCGGTCACGCCGAGCTGGTGGACCAAGCCGCGCAGGATCCGCGCGAGGCCGCCGCGAAGGAGGCCGGGCTTAACTACGTGCGCCTGGAGGGTCAGGTCGGCGTCATCGGTAACGGCGCGGGCCTGGTCATGTCGACTCTCGACGTGGTCGCGATGGCCGGCGAGGAGTTCGGCGGCATGAAGCCCGCGAACTTCCTGGACATCGGCGGCGGCGCTTCGGCCGAGGTCATGGCCAAGGGTCTGGACATCATCCTCGGCGACGAGCAGGTTCGCTCCGTGTTCGTCAACGTCTTCGGCGGCATTACCGCGTGTGATCAGGTCGCTCGCGGTATTGTCGGCGCGCTTGAGACGCTGGGCGACGCGGCTTCGAAGCCTCTGGTCGTGCGCCTCGACGGCAACAAGGTCGAGGAGGGCCGCGCGATCCTCGCCGAGGCTGCGCACCCGCTCGTCCACATGGAAGAAACGATGGACGGGGCGGCCCGGCGTGCAGCCGAGCTCGCAGCCCAGGCCTCGTCGAAGTAACGACCCGAGAACCGCAGGAGAACACCATGACTATCTTCGTCAACTCTGACACCCGGGTCATCGTCCAGGGCATGACCGGCGCCGAGGGCCGCAAGCACACTCAGCGCATGCTGAGCGCCGGCACGGCCATCGTGGGCGGCACGAACCCTCGTAAGGCCGGCACGACCGTCACCTTCGACGTGCAGGGCTACGGTCCGGGCGCCGACAAGGTGACCGACGGACAGGTCGAGGTCCCCGTCTTCGGCACGGTCGCCGAGGCCCGCGAGGCCACCGGCGCGAACGCCTCCGTCATCTTCGTGCCCCCGGCCTTCGCCAAGGGTGCCGCCCTCGAGGCCATCGAGGCCGGCATTGAGACGATCGTCCTGATCACCGAGGGAATCCCGGTCCAGGACTCCACGATCGTCGTCGAGCGCGCGCTCGCGGCTGGCGTGCGTCTGATCGGCCCGAACTGCCCGGGCATCATCTCGCCCGCGCAGGCGAACCTGGGCATCACCCCGGCGGATATTACGGGACCGGGCCGCCTTGGCCTCGTCTCCAAGTCGGGCACGCTGACCTACCAGCTTATGTACGAGCTGCGCGACTTCGGTTTCACGACGTGCCTGGGTATTGGCGGCGACCCGGTCGTGGGTACCACCCACATCGACGCGCTGGCCGCGTTCGAGGCGGACCCCGACACGGACCTCGTCATCATGATCGGCGAGATCGGCGGCGACGCCGAGGAGCGCGCGGCCGCGTGGATCCAGGAGAACATGACGAAGCCGGTCGTCGCCTACATCGCGGGCTTCACGGCCCCCGAGGGCAAGACCATGGGCCACGCTGGCGCGATCGTGTCCGGCTCGTCGGGCACGGCCGCCGCGAAGGCGGAGGCGCTCGAGGCCGTGGGTGTGCGCGTGGGTCGCACTCCTTCGCAGACGGCGCAGATCGCGCGCGAGATCCTCTCGCGATAACGTCACAGCCTGAATCGGCCCGGGGTCGGCGCGCAGCGTCGCGGCCCCGGGCCGATTCTGTCACCATTGGCCTGTGAGCGAGCGCATCAGAGAAGTACCCAGTCCCAGACGGACGACGACCACCTACGTGGCGGGCAGGACGACGATCCGTGTCGCCGTGCCCAGGGGGTGGGCCCGCGGCATCTTGGCGGGCGTGGAGGCGGCCTTCGCGGGCTGGGCCATCACGACGGTTGTGACGATGATCGGCTACCTGTCGCTGCGTTCGAACACGTGGATGAACGACACGACGCCGCGTGACGCGCTGGCGCTGGGCGGAGACCTGTGGGTTGCCGTCGTCGGCGGTACGTCGGTGGCCGACGGAGTGTCTTACCGGGTGATTCCGACGCTGTTCGGCGCGTTTTTGGTTATGCTCGTGCGCCTGTTGCTTCGTACGACGACGGGCTTTCCTCGGTCGTCGGCGCTGTTCGCGGTGCCGGGTTTCTTGCTGACGTCGTGGTTCCTGTCGGGGGCTTCGGGCTCCCATTCGCAGTGGTGGACGGGAACGCCGGGCGCGATTTTGATTCCGCTGATCGGGTCGATCTGGTTTGCGGAGTCGAGCTATGTGCGTGATTCCGAGGCTCCGTCGATGCAGCACTGGATTTCAGGCGGCTTCAAGATGGGCGGCTTGATGAGTCTGGTGACCGTGGTGGCCTCGGCGGTCGCGGCGCTGGTGGCGCTCGTGGCCGGGTGGGGTCGGGCGAGCGGCATCCATGAGCTGCTGGGTGCTTCGTCGATCATGGATACGATTTTTATTGTGGGCGGGCAGGTGCTGTTCGCGCCCACGATGATGGCGTGGGCGGCGGCCTGGTGGTCGGGCGCGGGTTTCATGACGGCGACGGATTCGCTTCATTCGCCGACGGTTGTGGGGACGGGCCCGATTCCGCCGATTCCGCTGCTGGGGACGGTCCCGGAGACGGCTCCCGGCAACTGGGTGGTTCTTGTGCCGGTCGTGTTGGGTATCGCTTGTGGCGTTGCTTCGGCGCGCTTGTATCGGCGTTCTCACCTGTTGCATCAAAGCGCACAGGGTCTCCTGGCCTCGGTCGTGTTTGTGGTGATCATGGGCGTGTGGATGTGGAGCGCGACGGTGAGCATGGGGTCGGTGCGTTTGTCGTTCATGGGGCCGCTGGTGGGCTGGTCGACGTTGTTCTTGTTCCTGGAGATTGCGCTGCCGGCGATGCTGGTGGCGTTGGCGACGCATCCGACGACGCTGGCGCTCGTCGGCCAGGGCGCGGGGCGCGTGCGCTCTGAGGGTGAGGCTCTGCGCCGCCGCCACGCCGAGCGTGCGTCGCGTGAGGCTGCCACGGCCTCGTTGATCAACGACAAGGAGGGGGCCGGTTCCTCTCCTCAGCGGGCCGAGGCGTGGGCCGAGCCGGGCGAGAAAGCGGAGTCGGAGAGCGCGGAGTCGGAGGGCACGGACGAGGCCTGGGCTGAGCGCGAGGAAGACGTGACGCTGGGCAGTGCCAAGGAAGCGGACGAGGCCTGGGCTGAGCCTGCCGACAAGGACGACGAGGGTGACACGGATGACCCCGAGGCGAAGGGGACGAAGGGTGAGGGCCTGAACTAGACTGGGAGGTGCCGCGACTGGCGAGGGTGGATCACCACCGGGGAGCGGCTGCATGTCCCGCGAGGCGTCGCCCGCCTGGGCGCCTGGGTTTGGCTCTCAACCTGGAGGAACTATGTCCGTCTCCCTGGACAACCTGGAACCCATCGACGTGCGCCCGATTAAGCGGGCCCTGATTTCTGTGTATGACAAGACGGGCCTGGAGGACCTGGCGCGCGCGCTGGGCGAGGCCGGCGTGGAGATCGTCTCCACTGGTTCGACGGCTGCTCGCATCGCGGCCGCGGGCGTGGCTGTTACCCCGGTCGATGATGTGACTGGTTTCCCGGAGGTGCTGGAGGGGCGCGTCAAGACCCTGCACCCCTTCATTCATTCCGGCATCCTGGCCGATCAGCGTAAGGCCGCCCACCGTGAGCAGATCGCCCAGCTGGGGATCCAGGCGTTCGACCTGGTCGTGTGCAACCTCTACCCCTTTGAGGACACGGTCGCCTCGGGCGCCTCTTTCGACGAGTGTGTCGAGCAGATCGACATCGGCGGGCCTTCGATGGTGCGCGCGGCGGCGAAGAATCACCCGTCGGTCGCGGTCGTGACCTCCCCGGAGCGTTACGCGGATGTGGTGCAGGCCGTGGCGGGGGAGGGCTTTACCCTCGAGCAGCGCCGCGCGCTGGCCGCCGAGGCGTTTGCCCACACGGCGACCTACGATCTGGCGATCGCCGGCTGGCTCGCCGACGAGCTTGAGTTGGAGGATGTGCGCGAGACCCTCGATGAGGCCGCTGAGACCCACCTGGATGCGTCCGACGCGGCGTTCCTGGCCTCGCTGGGCTACGAGGCCGGCGAGGACTGCGTGGTGGAGGCCCCCGAGGAGGAGGGGCAGGCCTCGGGCATGCCCGTGTTCGTCGCCGACGCCTTCGAGCGCGTGGAGTCGCTGCGCTACGGCGAGAATCCGCACCAGGGCGCGGCCGTGTACCGGGAGATCGACGAGTCCTTCGAGGACGAGGAGGTCGACGACGAGGCCTTGGCCCCGGGTATCGCGAACGCTCGCCAGCTGCATGGCAAGGCCATGAGCTACAACAACTACACGGACGGCGATGCGGCCCTGCGCGCCGCCTACGACCACGAGCGCCCCTGCGTCGCGATTATCAAGCACGCGAACCCCTGCGGTATCGCGGTGGCCGACAATGTCGCCGAGGCACACCGCCTCGCGCACGCCTGCGATCCCGTGTCGGCGTTCGGCGGCGTGATCGCCGTGAACCGCCCGGTGAGCGTGGAGCTGGCTCGCCAGATCGTCCCGATTTTCACCGAGGTCGTGCTGGCCCCCGATTACGAGGAGGGCGCGCTCGAGGTGCTGGCTACCAAGAAGAACCTGCGCGTTTTGCAGGTTGAGCCCCCGGCTCGCGGCTCGTACGAGTTCAAGCAGATCAGCGGCGGCCTGCTGGTCCAGGAGCGCGACGACATCGACGCGCCCGGGGATGCGCCGGAGAATTGGACGCTCGCGGCTGGTGCTCCCGCGGACGAGGCGACGCTGGCGGACCTGGAGTTCGCGTGGCGCACTGTGCGTGCGGTCCGTTCCAACGCGATCCTGCTGGTCAAGGACGGCGCCTCGGTGGGCGTGGGCATGGGCCAGGTGAACCGCGTGGACTCGTGCAAGCTGGCGGTCGAGCGGGCGAACACGCTGGGCTCGCGCTCGACGGGTGACGCGGCGGCGTCCACCGTAGACAGTGCGGGTGGCGCTCGCGCGTCCGAGGTCGTGGGTGAGGCTCCCGAGCAGCGTTCCATTGGCGCGGTGGCCGCGTCGGATGCGTTCTTCCCCTTTGCTGATGGCCTGCAGGTGCTCATTGACGCGGGCGTGAAGGCGGTCGTTCAGCCCGGCGGCTCTGTGCGTGACCAGGAGTCGATTGATGCGGCGAACGCTGCGGGCATCACGATGTACCTGACGGGCACGCGCCACTTCGCGCACTGATCTGTCCCGTTCATGGGCTCCAGGGGGCGGGCGCCGACGTGGCGCCCGCCCCCCTGTGATGTGCTCGCGTGTGCTTGACAGGGGAGAGATGCCGGTGTCTAATTCAATTATTGAATAAAAGGCCGTTGGCCCCGTCGAAAGGCACCGCATGTCCACGCTGACCGTCGCCCCCGCCGCAGTTGCCCGCGAAAACCGAGTCCTCGCCGACCGTTTCGGTGGCACACTCGTCCGCGAGATCGCCCTGATCGCGGCCGGTACGATCGCCATGATCGTCCTGGCCCGCATCTCCGTGCCGCTGCCCTTCACGCCCGTGCCCGTCTCGCTGGGCACCCTCGGCGCCCTCTCGGTGGGCACGACCCTGGGAGCCCGCCGAGGCCTCGTCTCCGTCGGCGCGTACGCCCTCCTGGGCATCGCCGGCGCCCCCGTCTTTACGGGCTCGAACGTCGGCTGGGCCTTCGCCTCCTTCGGCTACATCCTCGGCTACTTCCTGGTCGCCGCCATCGCCGGCCTGGCTGCCCAGCGCGGCGCCGACCGTCGCGTGCTCACGATGGCACCGACCGCGCTTGTGTCCCTCTTCTCTGTGTACATCTTGGGCCTGGCCTGGATGATCCCCTTCGCCCACATGACCCTTGAGCAGGGCCTGGCTAAGGGCTTCGTTCCCTTCATCATCGGCGACCTCGTCAAGGCCGCCGTCGCCGCCGGAGTCTTCCCGATGCTGCGCTCCTTCTTCCGCTGATACCGCGCCTTCGGGCGTGACTCGAGTCGGCCTCGTCCCCACCGGGGGCGGGGCCGCCGTCATGCTCGCCGCACAGGGGCGGTGACATGCGCTATGGTGCGCGACGAGCGGGGCGGGCGCGGGTACCATGGGGAGGGTGAACGCTACTGACATGCACCCCGTCCTCGTCGTCGACTTCGGCGCGCAGTATGCCCAGCTGATCGCACGCCGCGTGCGTGAGGCTTCCGTCTACTCTGAGATCGTCCCCCACACCATGAGCGTGGCGGACATGCTCGCCAAGGAGCCTGCCGCCATCATCCTGTCCGGCGGCCCCTCGTCCGTGTACGAGGAGGGTGCGCCCTCCGTCGACCCCGCGATTTTCGAGGCCGGGGTGCCCGTCCTGGGTATCTGCTACGGCTTCCAGACCATGGCCCACGCCCTCGGCGGTACCGTGGGGCGCACCGGCACCCGCGAGTACGGGCACACTGAGGCCACCGTGGCCGGTGACTCCTGCCTGTTCGCCGGCACCCCCGACGACCAGATCGTGTGGATGAGCCACGGCGACGCCGTTCAGGGCGCGCCCGAGGGCTTCACCGTCACGGCCTCCACCTCCGAGACCCCCGTCGCAGCCTTCGAGTCGCGTGAGCGTCGCCTCTACGGCCTGCAGTGGCACCCTGAGGTGGGCCACTCCCAGTTCGGCCAGGACGCCCTGAAGAACTTCCTCTACGAGGGCGCGGGGATCACACCCGCGTGGACCGCCGGTTCCATCGTGGACGAGCAGGTCGCCAAGATCCGCGAGCAGGTCGGCGACGCGCAGGTCATCTGTGCTCTGTCCGGCGGCGTGGACTCTTCCGTGGCGGCGGCCCTCGTGCACAAGGCCGTCGGCGATCAGCTGACCTGCTTCTTCATCGATCACGGCCTGCTGCGCGCGGGCGAGCGCGAGCAGGTGGAGAACGACTATGCGCGCGGCATGGGTATTCGCGTCATCACGTGCGACGAGTCCGAGCGCTTCCTGTCCGCCCTGGCCGGTGTCACCGAGCCGGAGGCGAAGCGTAAGATTATCGGTCGCGAGTTCATCCGCTCCTTCGAGGCCGCCCAGAAGCAGGTCATCGAAGAGGTCGGTGCCGCCGGCGGCGAGGTCAAGTTCCTCGTCCAGGGCACTCTGTACCCCGACGTCGTCGAGTCCGGCGGCGGCGAGGGTGCGGCCAACATCAAGAGCCACCACAACGTGGGTGGCCTGCCCGAGGACATGACCTTCGAGCTGGTCGAGCCCCTGCGTACCCTCTTCAAGGACGAGGTGCGCGCGGTCGGCCGCGAGCTGGGCCTGCCCGACTACCTGGTGAACCGCCAGCCTTTCCCGGGTCCCGGCCTCGGCATCCGTATCATCGGCGAGGTCACGCGCGAGCGCCTGGATATCCTGCGCGCCGCTGACCTGATCGCCCGCGAGGAGCTCACGGCTGCCGGCCTGGATCAGGAGATCTGGCAGTGCCCGGTCGTCCTGCTCGCCGACGTGCGTTCCGTGGGTGTCCAGGGTGATGGCCGCACCTACGGCCACCCGATCGTTCTGCGCCCCGTGTCTTCCGAGGACGCGATGACGGCCGACTGGACGCGCCTGCCCTACGACGTCCTGGCCCGCATCTCCACGCGCATCACCAACTCGGTGCCCGAGGTCAACCGCGTCGTCCTCGACGTGACCTCCAAGCCCCCGGCCACCATCGAGTGGGAGTGACGCTGCGCGCCCTCTAGCTGCGAACTCAAGCACCGGCCTCGTCCCTGATTCGTGGGACGAGGCCGGTGTCTGTTGAGGTTCGCAAAGGAGGGGGTGGGGGAGCGTGATGGTAAGGTATTTGGTAACTGAGTAACCCCAGTGTTAGTGCAGTTCTGCGCTTACGAGGTGGCGGGGCGTTCTGTAACGCACTGTCAGAGAGTTATGGAAAGGCTTGGCCGTGGAAAAGCAGTCTTCGGTTGATGAACAGGAAGAGTCGGTGCTTGCGAAGAAAGGGCAAGAAGCGCTCGACAAGCTGTATTCGTCCGCATTGAATGGGATTCCCATGGTGAGCGGCTCGGTCGATGACCTGGTCGAAGACTACCTGTCGAAGTATGAGACTGTTGAGGAGGCTGCGGTTGCACTCGTGCGTGCGCAGGTTGTCAAGTGCGGAACCTCTGGTTTTATCACGGGTTTCGGGGGCCTAATCGCCCTTCCTGTGGCGATTCCGGCGAACCTGAGCAGCGTTTTCTACGTGCAGATGCGTATGATTGCAGCGATCGCCGCGATGGGTGGCTACGATGTCAGGTCGGATCAGGTCAAGACTCAGATATATGTCTGTCTGACGGGCACGTCCGTCGCCGATCTTCTGAAGGAAGCGGGGATTAAAACTGGTGAGCAGGCTGCGCGGTCGGCGATTAAAAAGATCCCGGGTGCCGTTCTAACAAAGATTAATCAGCGGATCGGTTTCCGTTTTATCACCAAGTTTGGCGAAAAGGGAGTCATCAACTTGGGTAAGTGTGTGCCCCTCGTCGGAGCTGTCATTGGTGGTGGAATGGACGTGGCGTCGACGAGAATAGTCGGCAAAAGGGCGATCGCAGAGTTTATCGCCTGATTCTTCAGGGCAGTTTTCCCTCTGTTGATCTTCTATTTGCCCTCATCCCAGTCTCCCGGGAGCTGCGCGACTCCATTCGTATCCATGCTGGGGCGATAGGCGTAGCGCTGGAGTCCGTCAAACGTGGGAGTCTCAGGGCGCATGTCGAAGGGGAGGCCGCCTACCTCAATCGACTTGGCGAGGAAGATGTTGATTGCGTCCGACAGGCTAATTCCCCAGCGTGCGTAGACAGCTGTAGCATCGGCCTTGATCTGTGCGGTCGTGCGGGTCTTCACCTCGGCGGTGCGGGTCATCGTCGGCATTGTCGTTCCTTTCGCTACTCACATTATAGTCCCAGACTGGTGCCGAAGTGGGGCCAATAAGGGGTGGTATTGGTTAGTGATAGGCGTTGTTCCCCTTGATCTGAGGCCAGATTCTGGCCATAATTATGGCTAGGAGTGAAAGGGTAGTATGTCGACTCTGACTATGGGGCTCGCCGAGGCCAAGAACAACTTTTCGCGGGTGACGGCAGAGGTGAACAGGACGGGGAAGCCTGTCACGATCCTCAAGAACAACAGGCCTTGGGTGGTTATTCAGCCTGCGCAGCAGTCTGAGAGCGCCGTCGATGTCGCTGTTGACTTCATGGATGCCTACGCGGACGTGTTTGAAGAGCTTGCGAAGTGACCGCTTTCGCGTTTTCTCGGGACGAGGTTCACGTTAGCTGTGTCCCTGATTCATGGGAGGAGGCCGGAACTCGTTTGTTTCTGAGGTGATCATGACGCCTCGCGTCGAGTAGGGTTCGTCGTAGAGAACCAGTAGTTGTTGATCAAGGAGGATGACACGTGGATCTGCTCGAATACATGCGCTCGCAGGACACTATCACGCAGGCCGAATGGGAACGCACCTTTGAGGACGAGGCCAGGGAGATCCTCGTCCTGCTCGCCGGCGGTGGCGGGGTCGGCAAGAGGAGCGGATTCTGGGACGTCTCGCACTACTTCATTGCGTATGTGGACTGCCAGACCGGCGCGCTGCACACGGGTGACGGCGGGATCGTCTATCCCGTCAGCGACGAGGAACACGATGCCGGAGGAATCCTCGATCGCTTCCGTCGGGAGGGGGTGTACCGCCTCAAAGCGCGCAAGAAGATTCCGCACGAGGTCCCCGAGGGCGTGACCGCCTCCTCGCAGAACCAATTTCTGATCGTTGAGGTCCTGGAAGAAGATGCCCCGTCCCCCGCCTTGGAAGAGGTGCTGGCCGAATATCTCAGGCCGGTCGTGGTGGTCGACGAGGTACTCGGTGAACTCACCCTCGACAAGGACCTCGACATGTTCGAAGGGGAGGTCCTGTGGCGCGGCGAGCAAATCTGCGTGTCGCTCGAGGTTGACGCGGCGAACGAGGACACCTGGGCCGATGCCAGGCGGGCGATGAAGGCGATGCTGGCGGACCAGGAGCGGTGGGACCGTGACATGCGGGCGTTCGCTGCGCGTGAGCTGACCGAACTTGCGTGCAAGTGGCGCGAGTCCGCCGACGAGGAGGTCCCCGAGATTACCGAAGAGAGCTTTGCTCAGCGGATCGAGCTGCGCACCATCGCGATGGACGCCGACGGTTCATTCTCCGCCTACTTCGACGACGATGACATGTTCTTCGGGCACTGCGTCACGGCCTACGGAACCCTGGCGGACGGGGTGACCGCGGCGAATATGGAGGGGTGAGTACTGGCTGCTGGAGGTGAGGTGATGATTCGTGGGCGTGTATGCGCCGAACCTTCTCTGGTCGGCGCCGACGCATCAGTTTCCGTGTTTGTAAGTCTCGGCCTTGTTCTCGTTTCGTTGGACCGGGCCGAGGCTGTTCTATGATGAGGAGAGTAGGCCCGAGTCAAAGCAGACGTGTATACACCAATCGTGATAATGTGATGTGTAAACGTCTGCAAAGGGGTGGTCTCCGTGAGGGTGGATGAGCTCGTCGACTTCGTCGCGCTCGTGGGTGGTGTTGCTTCTTCTTCTCAGCTGAAATCTGCAGGATTCTCGGCTGGACTCATTGCGCATGCTAGTGAGGGCGGTCGTATTGAGCGGCTCACGCGAGGAGTTTACTGCACTCCAGATGTCTTTGACGATGACTTTCTTGTGATTAGTGCTCGGTGGAAAAAGAGTATTTTCTCCCATGCCAGCGCCCTGTATCTCAATGGACTGTCGGATCGTCTGCCTGTCGCACAGTCCGTGACAGTGCCGCGGGGATATAACTCTGTGAAGATGGCTCAGGAATTTCCGGGTATTCAGGTTCATTGGGTGCGGCCTGACCTATACGAACTTGGCGTAACGTGCCTTGTAACACCTTCCGGTAATACAGTGAGGAGTTATGGTGCTGAGCGCGCAATCGCCGACCTGATTCGGGAAAGGAAGGCTGGAACTGTCGATGCTCAGCTTATGCAAGATGCTATCGGAGGGTACTTTCGGAGGGGTGAGAAGGACCTGCAAGGGTTGACTGATATGTGCTCAGCTCTTGGAGTACGTCGTGAGTTGCAGGTGTATCTGGAGGTGTTGTAATCGTGGCGATTCGTAACGATGCGAGTCTGCGTGGAAAGATTCGAGCAATTGCGAAGAGAGAAGGGCTGCGCCCTCAAGAAGTCCTGCAGATGTTTCTATTTGAACATTTGCTGCTTCGTCTCGAGAAAACGTCGTATGTTGATAAGTTCATTCTCAAAGGCGGCCTGCTGATTTCTTCGATGATTGGTGTATCTCTGCGCACGACGATGGATATGGATACAACTGTTGTTGGTATGCCTCTTGATCGCGACTCTATTGAGCAAACGATGGAGCAGATCTGCTCTGTTGATGTCGGTGACGGAATGGAATACATCTTCGAGCGGGTCGAGTCAATCAGAACAGATGACGAATATCCAAATTGGCGTGCTCATATTATGGTCAGGTATGGAAGAATGAATGCGCCAATTAAAGTTGATATCACAACAGGTGATTCCATCGTTCCTGCGGAGGTTGAGTATCCGTATCCGATGCTGTTCGAAGATCGCGCTATAAGGCTTATGTCTTATCCTGTGGCGACGATTCTCGCTGAGAAGTTTGAAACGGTCGTCAGCAGAGGTGTTGCCAATACACGGGGGAGGGACTTCTATGACATTTACGTATTCTTGAATACTCGTGGTGATCAGATTGAATATGACCAGGTCAAGCGTGCCCTCGAGGCAACAGCGCGCAAAAGGGGAACGTCTGCTTTTGTTGCCGATTATAGGAGTCGACTAGAGAAGGTGCGGCTTTCCGATGATATGCTGGCAGTATGGGAGTCTTATGTGAGATCGGCGCCTTACGCATCCGACATTTCCTTCGATGATGTGGTGAGTGCCGCAGTGCGGCTTGGTAACTTGGTGTCTGCGTGATTCGCCATTCCTGGTAACCGATGAAGGATTCATCATAGTTGAGTGTGAGGAGGAGGCCAGTCTCGTGAGAGGCCTCGGCCGCGGGTGGTTACACCCGGCGTGCATCCCCGCGCAGGTAGAGGGCCAGACTGATCACGTCGGCCCCGATGAGGGCTACGCCGAAAGCTGCGTTTGCGGACAGGTTGATTATGGGGATGCCCATGAGCATGCGGCACATGTAGGGGATCAGCCAGGTTGTCCACACGGCCACGCTGAAGCGGTTGAAACGAGCCGTGGCCTTGTGGTTCTTGCGCACGTGAGCTGACCGAACTTGCATGCGAATGGCGCGAGTCCGCCGACGAGGACGTTCCAGAGATTACGGAAGAGAGCTTCATGCGCCGAATTAAACTGAGCAGCATCATGATGGATGCCGACGGTTCATTCTCCGCCTACTTCGACGACGATGACATGTTCTTCGGGCACTGCGTCACCGCGTACGGAACTCTGGCGGACGGGGTGACCGCGGCGAACATGGAGGGATGAGCGCCGCGGGCCCGCGCAGGAGTGGCGCCTGCTCGGTGCGGCTGCGCGCATGGCTCAGCCCTGACCTCGTCCCTGATTCCTTGGACGAGGCCGGGGCTGGTCTGCGTTATCTCGCGGACTTCTCGCCCGTCTCGCCCGTCTCGTCGGTGGCGGCGTGGGCCTTGTTGTCGGCCTTTGCGAGGAGTGTGTTCAGTTTGACGGCGGCGACGATGTCGACGAGGGGGATGGCGAGCATGACCGTGTAAGAAAACGCGGTGTCAGCGGAGATGAGTTGTAGCGTGCGTGCGCGCTGGGCGGCGGTGAAGCCGTAGATGGAGCTCACGAGCGTGGCGCAGTAGGCCCTCGCGATCAAGGGGAAGAGAAGCAAGAGGGCGAGGGAGCCAGGTTCGATGGGGGCCAAAGCGTACTGCAGGCATAGGATCACGAACCAGGTTGTGAGGAGCGACAGGGGGAGGAATATGAGCTTGAGGGCCACGCAGCAGTGGGAGTGGGCGACTGGGGACATGCGGTCGTGAAACCATACGGCGCTCAGGAGGATCAGTGCGCTGCCCGCTCCCGTTGCGCCGAGCCATGTCGTTGTGGAGAGTATCTCGTGCTCGAAGCCGCCAAACATGACGACGGGTGAGCCGACGTAAGCGGTCATGATGAAGGGGAGAGCGGCGGCGAGGCACAGGGATGTGGCCCTGCGCGTATCGGTCGCCGGCGGGGCGTTGTCGTGTGCGCGGGTGTCGTGCTCCGCCTGGGACGAGGCTGGGGCTTGCTCGTCTGCGGACGCGAGGCGAGCGTGGGGCTCCAGCTCAGCCTCGCCGTCGGCCTGGCGCTGTGCGGCTTCCGCGCGCCGGAGCTGTCGGTAGAGCTTGATGGCTGATAGGACGTCGGCGACGGGCAGGACGTGCGCGATGACGTGGGATCGCACGGTTCGGGCAGTCAGGAGTTCTCGCGCGCGAGCGCGACGCGTCGCTGCGATCCCGTAGAGGGAGCTTGCCACCATCGTGATGTATAGCGAGGCAAGGGAAGAAAGATAGGCACCCCAAGCCCAGGTGAGGCGTTCAGGGTGCGTGAGTGTGTTTCCGAGGATAAACGTGAGCAGGGGGAGCGAGGTGGCAAAAAAGGGAACGAGGCAGAGCTTGATGGTTAGGCCCCAGAACGCGAGCAAGCTGGGGTCGTCCTCGCGGTGAAGCCAACGAATAGATGCGACAGTCGCGCCGATGGTGGTAGCGAGCAGTGCGATCCACAGGGGCCAGGAAAGTTGGTTGGCGTCAGCTCCGAACATGAGGTACATGACGGTGTTGAAGTAAGTCGCGATGATAAAAAGAGCGGGTGCGCCGATACGTGCAGCTGTGGACATGAACAACCTCCTCGCTGTTTCAAATACTGTACCATTCCCTTCTGTGTCATCACCGTCGCCCGCGAGGCTGAGGCGAGCGCTCGCGGGCGGGGTTCTGGCTCGGCAACGAGCCGCGTCTTGTGGTCGATAACCGCCTCTGTGAAGGTCGTGAGGGGAGTTACGCCCGGCGTGTGTCTCCGCGCAGGTAGAGGACCAGGCCGATCGCGCCCGCCCCGATGAGGGCCGCGCCGAAGGCGGCGTTTGCGGACAAGTCGATCGCGGGGATGCCCATGAGCATGCCGCAGAAATAGGGGATCAGCCAGATCGTCCACACGGCGACGCTGAAGCGGTGGAAGCGAGCCATGGCCTCGTGATTCTTGCGTACGAGGACGGCTGTGGCCCACACGGCGTGCACGACCATGAGGATGATCGCGAGGAGGCCGGTCGCCGCGTGAGCGGGGCTGGCTGATTCTCCCTGCGCGATCACCGACATGACCGCCGTGCCCGCAGTGTCGCACGCCAGGCCCAGGTAGAAGAAGACGAGGTGGCTCGCCGTGAGCGTGTCGGAGCGTCGCTCCGCGAACACACCGATCGTGTACAACACCAGCGCGAGCGTGATCGCCGCCGACGCGATTCCAATCATGAGAGCACCGTCCTGTTCAATCCTGGCGAAGCTCCCGGTGAGATTCGCCCTCACTACCGATGCTAGGGACGTGGCTGTGAACAACAAGATCCCCTTGTTCACGGCTCGTGGGATCTCGTGTCAGTGCGCGATCAGGCGGGGGAGTAGAGGCCTCGCTTGAGGAAAGTCAGCAGGATGGCGCAGTCCTTGTCGCCGCGCTCGAGGGACGTCAGCAGGGAACGCATGGTGAACTCGGCGATCGACGAGGCCGTGGTTCCCTCGGGTAGAAGCGTCCAGTTGACGGTCGTGTCGGTGCGCAGGACCCCCTCGAGCTCGACTTGTCCGTGTGAGAGGAGGGCGATCATTCGCGAGCGTGCCGCGAGTAAATCGGCCTTGGGGAGGTCTTCCAGGTCGCGCAGCCATTCGCTCCTAAAGTTCTGTAGAGCCGACGATGCCGAGTCCCACAGCCGTTCGCAGTAGTCCACGTAGGATTCTCCGGCCTCCACGCGGCACAGGTTACGCACGAAGGAAACCTCGAAGTAGCGCTGCGCGGCGGCGACCATGATGTCGCTCTTCGACGGGAAGATCTTGTACAGGTAGCCCACCGACGTGCCGGCCTCGCGGGCGACGCCGCGGGCGGAAATCGCGGCCAGCCCGCCCCGCTGGCCGATGGCGAATGCTGCCTGGATGATGCGCTCGCGCCGCGCCGAGGCCTCGTCGCCCGCCCCGGTTTCGTGCGGGTGTGAATAGGCGCGCGGGTGGGAGCTGCCGCGCGATGCGGGGGACGCTGGCTGCGGTGCCATCGCGGCTGGTCCGCTGTTCGGTGAGTTCATCGTGTCGCCCTTCTCTCTTGGTGCAGGGGATGTGACAACTCTATACTGAACACTGTTCAATACAGAGAGTTACGCGCAGGAAGGTAACGGATCCGCGTGCCCAAACAAGTCATCGAACCGGAGAAGCTGGTCAGCCAGGCCTATGCCATCGCCTCGCGCGACGGCATCTCCGCGCTCTCCGTGCGCAAGGTTGCCGCCGCGTGCGGCATCGCGGTCGGCTCTGTCTACGTCTACTTCCCGACGAAGGCCGATCTCACGGCCGCCGTGCTCACCCGCTTCTTCGACGAGAACCTCTCCGACGAGCTGTGCGTCGTGCGCCCCGGCGAGCGCTTCACCTCCTACGTGCGGCGATTCCGCGAGGCCCTGTGCGCCGCGCGCTCCGAAATGAGCGTCGACTGGTTTGCCGAGATGCGCCGCCTGCCCAGCGGCGAACAGGAAGCCCTCGAGGCCGTACGTGCCCCCATGCTCGCCCACATCGAACGTGGGCTCATGCGTGTTCTCGACGCGGACGAGGCCGTGGTTCGTTCCCGGCTCGTCGGCCCCATGAGTGCCGAGGCCCTGTGTCGCTACGTGCTGCGCGCCGTCTTTGCCTCCCTCATGGCGGGCGATGAATGTGAGACGCTGTTCGCCCTCCTTGACACCTCCCTGTACGACGACACCGCAGAAGAAAAGGACACAAAGAAATGAGTCGATTCCGCATCAAGAAGCAGTCCCTGATCGCCGTCGCCGGCATCGTCTGGCTGCTTGCCGGCCTGAACGTCGCGATCCTTTGCGTGCGCGCGGCCATCGACATGCGCGGAGTCGCGGCGATTGTTTTCCTGGCGCTCGCGGGCGGCGCCATCGCCATCTTCTGCGCGTTCCATCCGATGTTTTCCAAGCTCGTCCAGAAGAACATTCAGCGCATCGCCGACCTGGAGGGGGAGCGTCATCACGTGGTGCGCTTCTTCGATCGCAAGAGCTACATGATGATGGCAATCATGATGTCCTTCGGCATCGGCATGCGCGCCGCGGGCGTCTTCCCCGACTGGTTTATCGCCTTCTTCTACACGGGCCTCGGTCTCGCCCTGAGCCTCGCGGGTGCCAGCTACATCGCGCGCGGCGTGCGCGGCCGCGCCTGGGTGTTTCACGGGACCAACTGAGCGTTTCACGCGATCTTGGCCCAGGCCTCGTCAATGGACGAGGCCTCCTGCCGTCTATTGGTCAGCTCTCCTTGAGGGTCACGCGATTACCGCCAGTGGCGGTATAATTGTGGCGGTAATAAGGGGTGATCATGGCATACGAGCCGTCGTTTGAACGCACCGACCTCATTGATGCGCTGTGCATGGAGATCGCTGAGCTCGTCGGCATGCTGTCGCCTCAAACGCCACTGTCGACCAGCCCGACACTGCGTCGGGAGCTGCGGATCCAGACGATCTACTCCTCGCTCGTCATCGAAGGAAACAAACTAGACGAACGTGCGGTGAGCGCGATTATTGACGGCAAGCGGGTTCTCGGAGACCGGCGCGATATCCTCGAAGTCGAAAACGCACGCGCCGCCTACGACCTTATTCCTGAACTCGATCCTCATTCGTTGGCGGATCTGCTGCGCGTTCACCGCGTCATGATGGGTGGCCTCGCCCCCGACGCTGGGCGCTTTCGCTCCGGTCACGTCGGTGTGTTCAACGGGGATACCCTCATCCATGCCGGGACTCCGGCAGCCTACGTCCCCGAGGTCATGGGAGGCCTCTTCGAGTGGCTGAGAGCGACGCGTTTGCATCCGCTGCTTGCCTCGTGTGTCTTCCACTTCGAGTTCGAGTTCTGCCACCCCTTTTCTGACGGGAATGGTCGGACGGGACGTCTCTGGCAGACTCTGCTCCTGTCTGGGTGGCGTTCGGTGTTGGCCTGGGTGCCCATCGAGTCCGCGATCAGGAGGCGGCAGGCGGACTATTACGAGGCCTTGGCGCGTTCTGGTGCGACCGGCTCGTGTGAAAGCTTCGTGGAGTTCATGCTCGAAGCAATCAGGGAAGCCATACTTCCGTACGCGCGGCCAGAGAGTGCAGCGGACGCGGAGCGCGCCCGCGTGCTCGCTTTCTTCCGTGACAACACGCGCTCCACCGTCGCCCAGCTCGCGCAGCACCTTGGCTGCTCGAAGAGGAGCGCCGAGCGTATGGTTGCGCGACTCAAAGAAGAAGGCTCCCTTGAGCGCCAGGGGAGTCCCCGAGCAGGCATGTGGATTGTTCACGCCACCGGACGCTAGGTACGTGATCAATAGTCCACTTATTGGTGTGGAGACTCCACTAGTTCTCTACCAGCCCCTGCGATGGGGGAGACAAGGAGGCCGATGATGAGGTACACCGAAACCGTGATCTTGAAGGATGGAGTGGAACTCCTCGTGAGGAACGCCGTCGCCTCAGACGCCCGCGCGCTGCGCGAGACCATGCAACGCACGCATGCGCAAACTGACTACCTGCTGTCCTATCCGGACGAGCAGAGCGGTGACGATGAACAAGAAGCTCGCTCCCTGGAGGAAACGGAACGCAGTGGCAATGAGGTTGAATTCATTGCCGTGATTGACGGGCGCATCGTTGGAAGCGCGGGGGTCTCAGCAGTGCGCAGTCGGCGCAAGGTCGCCCACCGGGCGCGCTTTGGGATCAGCATCCTCAAGGAGTACTGGGGGATGGGAATCGGCCGGGTCCTGATGGAAGCGAGCATTGACTGCGCTCGGCAGGCGGGCTACACCCAGCTTGAGCTCGAAGTGGTGGCGGATAACGAACGGGCGGTGTCGCTTTACCGTCGCGCCGGATTCGAGGAGTACGGGCGCAACCCCCGAGGCTATCGGTCCGCGGCTGTGGGCTACCAGGAGCTCGTGCACATGAGGCTCGAACTGTAGCGCTCCGGAGGGTAGCTGGCGGTTATGTGTCTAGCTTGAGGGCCCTCGAACCCCAGTTCCATGCAGACCTGCGTGTGTAGCGTCTGCCATTGTTGGCAGCCACAGTGGCATGCAGAGTGTTGAGATCCTGCAGGCCCGCGAGCGCTGCTCAGTCGACGTCCTCGTGCCAGATCTGGCGTATGGGAACACCCTTGTCAAAGGTGCGGGTCGAGCCGTCCTGGAAGGTGACCTCGACCTTCTCCTTCTCCTCATCCTCCGGATCTTCGATCCAGTCCACCCAGTCGATGGCGGGGGAGAGGGTGCCGTCCTCCCAGACGATTCGATAGCCCTCGCCCAGCAGTTCGGACATGACGTCCTCGATTTTGTCGGTGTTCATGGTGGGCCTTCCTTGCGTCGGTGCCTGGGCGCGCTGCGGGTGCGCGATTGAGAACCAGTTTAGTCACGATGCACCCGGGGCTTATTCCAAGGCTCAGTGCCGACCTCGTTTATGGGGAAAACGAGGCCGGGGCGGGGTTATGGCGCTCGGTGAGCGTCAGCGCCCTGTTGTGGGCGGCGTACCCTTGAATCGTGAAGGTTTTCGTCGTTCCCATGGTTGCCCGCTCGCGGATGGGTGGACCGTGGTCGCGCGCGCAGCGCGTCGCACGTGCGTTCCGCGACGGTGGCCATGAGGTCGTGCTCGCGTGGGGAGACGACGGCAACTGTGCCAATCCCGTCGCTCCGACGCTCGAGATTCCGGTGCCCTCACCTCTCGGCCTTCCCGAGGCCATCGCGCGCCACACCTTCCCCCTGGCCTCGCGCCTCGGCCTCATGGGTCGCAAGCCTGTGCGCAGCTTCGAGGAAGTCCTCTGGCTGACCGGTGCCCTCGACGAGCGCTACACGCGCGCCGCCGTCGACGCGCTCCGCGCCCACATGCGTGCCATCCGCCCCGACGTCGTCTACTCGGAATTCAACCTCGCCGCCGTCATCGCCGCCCGCGCCGAGGGTATCCCGTGCGTGGGCAGCGCCTCGCAGCCGACGACCGCCTCCTACGCTTCCAACCCGCGCAAATCCGCAGGAATTCGACGCCTGCTGCGCGAGATGGGAATGCCCGCCCCGGCCTCGTCCCTGACGATCCTTGAGGGGATGCGGCGCCGCTTCGTCCCGAGCTGCCCGACCCTGGAACCGCGGGCGGGGGAGCGGGCCGTCTACTGCGGGTTCCTGGACGAGCCGCCCGCACTGACGGCCACGCCTCTCGATTGCGCGCTCGTCTACCTCGGCGCGGGCAGCGTCCCCGCGGGCGTCGCCGTGCGCGCCGGACGAGAACTCACCGAGGCCCTCGACTGCGACGTCTACGTCGCGGGCGTGTCCGAGGCCGTCCAAGCCGTGAGGGACCACGAGGTGACCTGCGCGCCCCGCTTCGACGTCGCCGACATCCTGCCGCGCGCCCGCGTCTTCGTGCACCACGGCGGGCAAAACTCGATGATGGACGCTCTGTCCTATGACGTTCCCCAGGTGATCGTCCCGGGGCGCGTCTTTGAGCGTCAATTCAACGCCGAGGCCGTGGAAAACGCGCGCTGCGGCCTGACCGTGCGCGCTTCCCAGCCTGCGCTTATCGCGCGCGCTGCCCGACGCATCGTTGTCGATGAACCCGCCCTGACCTCGGGGATCCGAGGGCTGCGCGCGGAACTGTCCTCTCTGGGCGGCACCAAGCGCATCGTGCGCGAGGTCGAAAAGCTGGTCAGCTAGGCCCAGCCGCGCAGGATCGCCTCCAGGCCCCGCTCAAACTGGGCGTTAAAGTCGTAGCGGCCGTCCAGGAGATCCTCGATGAGCGGGCGCAGCGCCTGCGCGTCCTCGGGGTCGAGCGCGGCGCTCGCGGCCGACAGGTCGGCCGGCTGCTCGGGGGAGCCGCCCACGGGCGGAACGACCTCGGCGGCGACGAACGCCGTCGTGTAGATCGACACCGCGTTGACCAGCCCGAGCATGTCCGCATTCGGCGTGAAACCGCGCCGGGCCAGCGTCACGAACACGCGCGCCAGGAGCGACAGCTGCTCGGGCGTCGACATGGGGTGCGTGAGCAGAAGCATGACCGCGCCCGGGTGGGAGCGCAGCGTCGCCGCCAGGCAGTGCGCGTAGGCGCGCATGTAGGTCAGCAGGGGCGAGGCCGGGGTGCCCTCGGTCGGCTCCGATGCCTCGTGCGTGGGCGTCGAAGCTGAATCGAGCGCCCCTGCGTCCACGCGGTCCAGGAACGACTCGAACGTGAGTCGCCAGACCTGCTCGGCAATGCCCTCCAGGAGGGCCGCCTTGTCGGGGAAATGACGATAAAAAGCCGCCTGGGAGACGCCGAGACGCTTTCCCAAAGACCGCAGAGACAAAGCGGAGAGCCCCTCCTCGTCCACCAGGTCGAGCGCGGTCGACAAGATGATCTCTCGCGATAGCGCGCGCTGGCGTGACGACGGCATGGACTCTCCGCTTCGGTGGACGTTACTCCCTGTGATACCGGAACTGTACCAGTGCCAGCCCCGCGATCACCGCGAAGAAACCCCACAGGACGCCGATCCGCGTCCCGACGTCGGCAAGTCCCGCCCCGTCCAGGCTCACCTCGTGAATCGCGGTGATCGCCCAGAAGGCGGGGGAGAGGCGCGCGGCGTGCTGCGCCCAATCCGGGAACGAGGAGACCGTGGAGAAGGAGCCGCCGATGCCGGCCGCCAGCATGCCGATAATGTTCGACAGTGACAGGGCTGCGTCGCGGCTGCGCGACCACAGCGCGAGTGCAACGCCGAGCGCCGACAGAACCGCAGAGAAACTGAGGAGAATCGCGGCCAGCGCGACGAGGGAACCAGTCGGCCGATAGCCGAAAACGAGAGCGCCGAGCGCGAGAACAACCGCGATCTGAACGGTCTGCATGAGGAAGGCGACCAGCGCCTTGCCCGTCAGAATGGACGCGCGCGAGGTGGGGGAGGCCTCGAGGCGCTCCCACGTGCCCCACGAACGCTCGTTGAAGAACGAACTGATGATGTTCTGCACGGCCAGGAACGAGAAGAGGATCGCGATTGACGGCACTGCCTGCTCGGCGCCCGTGACGCCTGTGTAGCCGTCGGCCAGAAGCATCGACTTGAACGCCGGCATCATGAAGGGAATCAA
>ERZ772935.109-NODE-109-length-30872-cov-5.131356_pt1 | contig 30872 bp, 25 predicted proteins | sample MGYA00511683_ERZ772935 | MGnify/ENA primary metagenome ERZ772935 (study PRJEB29015, sample SAMEA2738086) | human oral metagenome | biome: human oral; feature: human-associated habitat; material: saliva | place: China | collected 2228 ...
AGCGGCTGAGGGCTTCTTTGACGGCGGGCAGGCGGCTGCGGGCGCGTTTGATTTGCTCTTTGAAGGCTTTTTCGTTGCGCGGCAACTCGTCTTCGCCGATAAAGGCGCGGTCGCAGACGGCTTGGGTGAGGTCGTCGCGCAGGGTGTCGGCATTGATGTGTTTGAGCAGCATGGCGGCTTGGGTGAAGCCTTGGATACCTTTGTTCAGGTCTTTAACTTGTTCTTTTAGTTGCAGTTTCATGAGTTCGATCACACCTAATCTGTGGGCTTGTTCGGCAGCGGCGGACGTGTCGAACAGGCGCAGGGCGATGCGGCCGTCTTTTTCTTTTTGCAGGCCGAGGTAGCCGGTGAGCTGTTGTTTGCCGCGGGCGAATTTGATGGATTCGGGCAGGGTGCCGATGTCCCATGCAGTAACGTTGTCGCGCTCGAATTCTTGGGTGTTGTCGCGGAAGGTGGTGGCGGCGGCTTTGCCAAGCTGTTGTTGGATTTGGATTAAATCGCGCCCCATGGCTAATTCTTGCCCGCCGTCGTCGATGATGCGGAGGTTGAAATAGCAGTGTTCGGGCAGCCTGAACGCGGCCCATTCGTCTTGGTTGATTTGCTCCAGTATGCGGATGTCGCCTGCGGTTTTGGCGATGGCTTGGGCGAGTTGGGGCAGGATGGGGGCGTTGCGGTCGGGGTTTTGGCTTAAAAATTGGGTAATGAATTCGGGCACGGGCACGCAGATGCGGCGGATTTGTTTGGGCAGCGCTTTGATTTGCAACTGGATTTTTTCGCGTATCATGCCGGGCACGAGCCATTCGAGGGCGGCGGGGCTGATGCGGTTGAGCACGGTGAGCGGCAGGGTGAGGGTAACGCCGTCGAGCGGGTGGTGCGGCTCGAAGCGGTAGCTGAGTTTGAATTTGCCGTCTGCGGTTTGCCAGTGTTTGGGGAATTGTTCTTCGGTGATGTGCGCGGCGGCGTGCTGCATGAGGTCGTCGCGGCTGAGGAACAGCAGGCGCGGGTTGTCGCGCTCGGCGGTTTTGAGCCAGGCTTGGAAGGTACGGATGTCGGCAAGGGGGAGGGGTTTCAGACGGCCTTTTAGGGGTGCAGGCTGCTTTTTGGGTTTGGGGTCGTCTGAAACGTTTTGTAGGGGGTGTGAACTCGGTTCACGCACGCGGTTGCCCGTATCTTTGGAATCCGCGTGCGTGGCTTGCGCTACACATTCTACGTTGTGCTTTTGAGATTTTAGGACATCTGTTGCATCCGCTCGTGCCAATAAGATGAGTTCGCCGGCAGTCTCAGCATCGGGATAATGCACCAAGCCTGCTTCGTCAAATTGCACCATTACGCCAGTTTGTAATATCGCCCATTCTTCGGCGGAACCGATGGACGGGTCGCATTGCTGCTCGGCAATCAAGGCAACGATTTTGCCGTGCCATTGTTTGCTGTCGATCGTTACACGGTCACCCAGCAGTATCGGTTGACCGTCGGCGTAGCATAGGGAGTTTTCAGGTAGCCTTTGGGCTTTGGGGGCGTCTGAAACCGTTGAAATTGCGGTACTCTGTCCCCTCTCCTGTGGGAGAGGGTTAGGGAGAGGGTTTGCTGCGGTTGTGGCAAAGTTGGTTTGAGAGGCAACTGTTTTGCCCTCTCCCCGGCCCTCCCCCACGGGGGAGGGGGTAGTTTGCTGAGGGTTTGTAGGACGCAGGCCGTCTGAAACCGCATCCGCCGTATAAAAATCGGGCAGACGTTCGTGATAAAACGCGAACAGGGCTTCATCATCGACCAGCACGTCTTGCTTGCGCGATTTGTGTTCGAGTTCGGTAATTTCCTTAATCAGCTTTTTGTTGTGGACAAAAAAGTCCGCTTTCAAATCGCATTCCTGCGCCACCAGCGCGCTGCGGATAAAGATTTCGCGGGCTTCTTCGGGGGCGATTCTGCCGTAGGACACGGGGCGGCGCGGCAAGACGGTCAGGCCGTAGAGCGTTACCCGTTCGCTGGCGATGACTTCGCCGCGTTTTTGTTCCCAGTGCGGCTCGAAATAGTGGTAGCGGACGAGGTGCGGCGCTTCCTGCTCGATCCATTCGGGCTGGATGGCGGCCACGTCGCGGGCATAAAGTTTTGTCGTTTCAACGAGTTCTGCCGCCATCACCCATTTGGGTTTGGCTTTGAACAGGGCGGAGGCGGGGAAAAGGTGGAAGCGGCTGCCGCGCGCGCCGGTGTAGTCGTTGCCGTCGGGCGATTTCATGCCGACGTTGGCGATGAGGCCGGTGAGCAGGGCGCGGTGGATTTGTTCGTAGCCCGCTTCTTTGGCGGCGCGGATTTGGGCGCGGTGTTGCTTCTTATCCAGTTGTTTTTGTTTGAGTTTGGCGGATAGGTCTTGGTCGCCCGCATTTTCAGACGACGTCAGTTGCTTGACTTCGGGAGGTCGTCTGAAAGCGGCTTCCTTGGTGGTCAAACCCATTTCAATCGCGGTTTGGGCAAGCTGGTGGTGCAGCTCGCGCCATTCGCGCATCCGCAGGTGCGATAGGAAATATTGGCGGCACCACTGCACCAACTGCTTGTTGGACAAGCCTTTGTCGCGCTCGCGCTGGAAGCTGTCCCAAATGTTCAGGTAGGCAAGGAAATCGGACTGCTTGTCGGTAAAACGCTCGTGCGCCTTGGCGGCGGCATCGCACGCTTCCAACGGCCGCTCGCGCGGGTCTTGAATCGACAGTGCGGACGCGATCACCAATATTTCCGCCATGCAGTCGTGTTTCTTCGCCGCTAACAAAATGCGCGCGATTTTCGGGTCGATGGGCAGGCGCGCCATTTGTTCGCCGAGTTTGGTCAGGCGGTAGCGGGGAATGTTGAATGAACGGGATTGCAGACCGTCTGAAAGGATTTGGGTTTCTTGCATGATGTGTTTCTGAAATGATGGTTTGAAATAACGGGCTGCTAAAACTTAGTGGCAATTACTTTTAGGGTTTAGCGTGCGGAGGCATTGTAGGAATATCATAGATTTTAGGCAATGGGGCTTTCAGACGGCCTCCTATAAGCCCCGACGGCATTTGAAAAAGGAAATGCTGCCAGATGTGGAAATGACACTGGGTTGGCTGGTCTGTCGTTATTTGAAATCCACCACCTGTTCAATCAAAAAGCCAACCGGAAAAAATAAAAAGGAGTTGTCCCAAATAATCAGGACAACCCCCATTTTCTAAATCGATTTAGGCAAATAACCAATGCAGTGCTTGCACGACTAAGATAGCATAAACAGCGGCAATCGCATCATCAAGCATGACACCCAATCCGCCTTTAATCTGACTATCCGCCCATTTCACCGGCTGTGGTTTTAAGATATCAAACAGCCGAAATAATAAGAAGGAAAGTAACCACCAACCCAGCCCTTGCGGCACGCAGGATAATACAAGGAGCATAGCGACAAATTCGTCCCAAACGATGCCGCGATGATCATGTGTTCCCAATTCCCGGCTCAAAATATCGCAAATTCGAACCCCAAGCAAAAACAGGGCAGCCGCCACGATCAGCAATGTCAGATGACTCATGCCCATGCCGAACAACAGGCCGGCAACAAAAATGGCAGGCAAGGTACCCACAGTACCCGGGGCACTTTTCGTCAAGCCTGTACCAAATCCAAAACCTAAAATACGGACTACACGGGCCGTCATCCATGACCATGATGGGATGACAGCATTTTGAGTTTGCGACATAGATATTCCTTCCGTAAAAAATGTTTTTCAGACGGCCTCATATACCCAATCTGCCGACAAACAATATTTTGAGTATTGAGGAAAACGACGCTTCCGATTATAACTTTTTCAAGCCGCAAGACAATGACTATGGACAATATTCGCTTCTTTAAATCATTTTTTCAGAGGATTTCGAGTACAAAATACATTTTTAATTTTTCATACACCTCGTCATGAACATTGATGCAGCCATTGGTCATAATTCGGTCTGCAACCAACGAGGATCGGATGCGTTCCAGGCGACGCTCTGACGGCTTCAACGTCCATACGCGGTGCAAGGCAAACAAAAAGTCTTTTTCTTGTTTGAAGCCAATCACGTCTCCGCCATAACCGGCTTTCTTCGTACTATAAAGCTGTAAATCAAATCTACCTTTAGGTGTCGTTTTCCCAATCAACACAGGATGGCATTCCCCTGTATCGGCAAAACATAATTCGGCCTTATCGGTATAGACAATTACTTTTTTACTTTGCATAAAAGTATCAATGCTGCCAGAAGCGGAAGCAGCAATGCTCGCCCCTGACAGCATTAACAAGCATAAAGCTTTTAACATCAATTTGCCCTATTATTGACGGATTTTTTTCGGAGTCGGCACTATTTCACGAATAATTACCTGAGGCTCAGCTTTGGGCTCTTTCGGAGGGCAAACCGCATCGGCCGGATAAACCGGATTCCAATGGAAACTCCGCGCAAATTTATGTTTGTCATAAATGACTTTATATTGGCAAGTCGTAACATCTGGCACGCCCGATGTATTATCTGGGTCAGTACCTACGCCCGGAGTATAAAAATGGAACAAATAATCCCATTCGCGCACACCGAATAACCCTTCATCATAGTGAGGGCGACCCAAGATTTTATATATATCATCCTTAGTCAAGCCGGGACGCATTTTGTCTAACTCTGCCTGGGTAGGAAAAGTTCCCCGATTTTTATTAAATGTCAGCGAGTAGGGTTTTGGGAAAACCGGATTATCTGTTGTGTCGTCGGCAGTAATCTTACTTTTGGTTGCACAAGCAGACAGAAGGCAAACAGCCGCCAATGCAGCACCTGTTTTTAACCATGAAGTACTTATTTTCATATATTCATCCTTTCAATTGTCGATTTCAGACGGCCTCTAATCCTCTTACTGCCGTCTGAAATCGATTTAACTAACTTACCACTGATAACCTACTGCTGCTGTAGCACCGTAGTGACCACGGGAATTACCCGTTGCAGTACCTTTGACAATCCAGTTACCGCCATCGGAAATAGTGGAATAACCGATTGCATAGCCACTTTCACCGCGATAAACACTGCCACCGACAGCCATCATGCTCTTACCGGGCAAATAAGCTTGAGGCAAGCCTGCAACAGCCATCGCAGCAGCAGTACCGGCTTTGGCATCGGCAGCCACTTCATTAACTTTGTTGTTTAAAGCTGTGAAATTAGCTGTGTTTACTCCGGTAATTGCACCTAATGCTTGATTCAGCTGGCTGATATTAACCGCATCGTTCGGGGCCGTACCCGCAGCAACATTGGTAATCTTTTTGCCGCCGTTGTTCAGGCCGCTACTGGTCAGGCTCACCGTGTTCCCAGGAGTCGGCGCGGCAATGGTGATGCCACTGTTGTCCATCTTGGTGGCACCCGTCTTCACGCTGCCGTTGTCACCCAAATCAATTTTCTGGGCCAGCTTGATATTGAGCGTGTTGGTAGCAGCGTCTGCCACTACACCGATGTTGCCATCGGTCAGGGTGCCGGTTGCGCCGCCTTTCACGTTCAGGGTAGAGCCCAGCTTGCGCTCAACATTGGCACCGCTGTCGCCCGCAAAGGTCAGGGGCTTGATGACTTCAGTATTCAGGTTGCTCAACGCAGTGCCCACATTGTCGGCTGCCGAGGTCGTGCCATCGGTTTTGGTGATGGTGTAGCTGGGCTTAATGAACGTGCCGGCCGGTACGGCTGGGTCACTGCCGTCTGCAATGCCTGCACCGCCACCCAGCGCATCAGCTGCGCCTTTGAGCTGGCTCACATTCACTGCGTCGGTGCCTTTGGTACCGGCCTTGACGTTGGCCAGGGTGGTGGGTGTTGTGGTGGTGCCGTCAGCGTTCTGCATGCTGGCAATGACGTCGCCAGGCTGTACTTGCTGCGCCCCCGCTTGACCTTCGGGCTTGTCGTAGAAGTTGCCGTCGCTGTGTTTGTAGACCTTGCTGCCGTCGGCTTGGGTGTACACAACCGGGGTTTGCGCACTCTGCACCACAGATTGGGCGTTCAAAGCGTAGGTGTAGCTCTGATCGCCGTTGGCGTCCACTTCCTGTTTCACGGTCAGCCCGTCGCCAGCCGCAAAGGTTACTTTCTGGCCGGGTTTGACGGTGGTGGCGGTGGCAGTGCTACCGCTGGCCAAGTTGCCGCCCGCAGTGGCCTGGAAGCCGCTGTTGTTGATGGCATTGGCAATGTCGCCCGCTGTGGCCAGTTTGTTCTCATTTCCAGCAGCCGGAGCAATGACTTTGCCTGCCGGGTTGTTGCCAGTGCCGTCGCCTACAAGCAGCGGTGTGGTGGCGGTTGCCTCGGCAACAGCTTTCAGTTGCGCCACGTTGACGGCATCGCTGTCTTCCGTACCGGCGGCCACATGGGTAATTTGGCGCGTGTTGTTGGCATTGCCCACAGAAACTGCCCCCAGCGGAGCGCCCGCAACTTGCTTGACAGTTGCAGAGACTGCCGCTTTGGCGTCATTGGAGGCGTTGGCGTTGGCATACACATCGCCAGTGGCTACAGTGGCCGTCGAACTGGTCGTTGCACCAGACGCACGCGCTGCACGGTCTGCTACTGAGCCTGCGCCCAGGGCCACCACCCCTTCCGCCCTGCCTTTGGCGCCAGTGCCCAATGCCACGGCGCTTTTAGCGTCTGTCTCAGACTTAACGCCCAAAGTCATGGACCAATCGCCCGTTGCCTGGGCTTGCACGCCCATGGCGACGGCAGCCTCGCCTTTGGCATGCGTGTCTATGAAAGTGTCCTTATGGAACCCAGCATCGCCCGTCAAAACCTTGTAGTAGTCGATGCTGGCCTGCTTCAGAAACTTCAGATCGTCACCGCCGATAGCAATGGAAGAAACACCTTCTGCCTTTGTGTCCGAACCCACGGCCAGCGACTGCTTCGCCAGGGCTTTTGCCTTTTTGCCCCCAACGGCGGTTGCGTCGTCGGCAGCTGCTTGGGCCCAAACACCCGCAGCCAGCGACCAGTTGCCTTTAGCACCGTTGTTGTTATAGTTGCTGGTTGCGCTACTTTCAGAGCCAGTGTCCTTGACGCTGTAGTAGTGCGTACTCGCAGCACCAATCTGGTTTTGCAACCCTTGCGTTACATAAAATAACTGGCTGCCGTTGATGGCATCAGTGCTGCTTGCCGTGATCGCGCCGGCAGCCACATGTTTAATTTGGCGCTCGTTGTTAGCACTACCGATTGAAACCTGATCGCCAGCGGCAATATTTGTAGAGCCGGCGAATTTATTTGCACCACCACCATAAGTCACACTTCCAATGGTGGCACTTTCCACGCCCTGTGCATTCACAGCAGTCGTGCTGCCGTTGCCCAAAGCAACAGAGTTTTCCAAAGTAGCTCTGGAATCATGACCAAAAGCGGCAGCATCCTGCACAGTTGCCTGCGCACCGGAGCCCACTGCAATCGCGCCATAGCCGCCAGCCTGTGAATGAAAACCAACCGCAGTAGTGTAATCAACGCCAGAACTGCCTGACACACTGCCTTTCCCCATCGCAACAGAGCCCACGCCCTCAGACTTCGACATAAAACCTACTGCCACAGAACCGTCTGTTGCAGCGTTGGAAAAAGCACCAAGCGCCGTAGCATGTGCATAAGTGGCTTTAGCAGAATAACCAATTGCGGTTACTTGCCCCTCACCATGAGGATCAGAAGCCTCCGCACCTGCACCAATCGAAACAGAGTGCAAAATGGTTGCCTTAGTGTCCACACCGATAGCGATTGAATTTGTTTGCTTGTTGGCATCATCCAAAGTCACCCCCGTCCCGATACGGATGCTGTTGGTTGCATTTGTTCCATTGGTTCCACGATCGCCTAAGCCGATAATGCCACTATTCACATCTAGGCGGCCGCCAAGAGTGAGGTTTTTAGCGCCATTTTCAGTCTCGCTTGCAGTATGATTTTTATCACCGTAAAACAAAGTACGGTTAGTTTGCTTATCATGCGCCTCACTGCTAGCAGTAGTGCGCGAATTACACGGATTATATGAAGATGTTAGGCCAACATCAGCGGCGTTATACATCGACACATTTCCTACCCCCTGCAAAGGAGTTGAAACCTGTTGAGGGTTACCCGGCTGTATCGCATAAGGAACAGCAGTAGAACCATCAGGAAGGACAGTACAGTTAACATCCTGCCCATCATTGATATAAATTCCCGGGCCTGCGTGGGCATACCCAGCAGCAGCAGTCAGGACCAGCAGCATTGTAGAAGCAGCAAATCGGGGGATTTTAATGCCTACCCGCTCCAAAAGGCCCACAGCAATACCATGAACACTGCCCGATGCAGATTTGCCATGCGCCTTAGCAGTCTCCGCAACTGCGACCCATGTATTTGTTTTTTCATTAAAAACAGTACGATAAACCTTATTCATACCCTATCCTTTCTAAAGTGTTTAACAAATCAAAATGCAGATTATAAGCAAGTAACTATTACCCCAAATGCATCCCGCATAGTATTTAAATTATCAGCAAATTAAACTGATCAAGTTTACAAGCAAATTCCGTGCCATAATTTGGCTTAATGAACCCATTTAATGAACATAACCAATTAATGCTTCCTCATACGATTTAGCCGTTGTAAAAATACCTGCTTGCCAGCATACTGAATTTTACAAATTTGATTACATTTTTCAAAAATGACCAAATTATACATTTTTTTTTACCCCCCAATTCATTTATACAGCCATTTTTTAACTTAATTGGGCGTGATTTTTGTTGATTTACGGCAACAATTATTCAATAGATGAATCGAACTTACCCAAATATGTCTCATGGCAACATTTCCCGCCAGTAGCAATGTTTAGAATCTCTTCCAAACACATTAAAAAGCAGGCCGTCTGAAAACTTATTTCAGACGGCCTGCTTTATCCGATTGAATCAACTGCCAAACACTTTCATCCGACCTTCCAACAGTTCGTAAGCTTTTTCAGCCGCCGGTGCTTGAACGCCGCCGAACACCAGCTGTGCGCGCAATGTCCACGAGGCGGGAATATTCCATTCGCGGGCAACGTCTTGGTCGATTAAGGGGTTGTAATGCTGAAGATTTGCGCCGACACCAGCGGCGGACAAGGTCGTCCACACGGCGTATTGGTGCATGGCATCGGCATGCTCGGCCCAAACGGGGAAGTTTTCCGCATAGGCCGGGAATTGTTCTTGCAGGCCTTTTATGATGTTTTGGTCTTCAAAAAACAAAACGGTTCCTGCAGCCGCCTTGAACATGGCCAATTTTTGCGCAGTCGGCTCGAACCGGTCGGCCGGAACGATGGCTCTCAGGGCGTTTTCGGCAAACTGCCACAGCTTTTCGTGTTCGGTTCCGAAAAGGACGACCACACGGGTGGATTGCGAGTTAAATGATGACGGCGTATGTTTGACTGCATGCCCAACAATTTGTGCGGTTTCGGCAGCCGACAGGGGCAGTTGTTTATTCAAAGCATAAATGGAGCGGCGCGTTTCGGCAGCCTGCTGCAAAATTCGGTATGACATTTTGTCTTCCTTTCGTTTACTGGGTATCGGTTTTTGGAAAGCAGCCTGTCCGGCGGCCAAGCACCGCCGCCGGCTGCGGAAAAATAGAGGAACCGGAAGTGATTGCTCTAACTCATATTATTATAAAATCTTCCTTATCGGATAAAGCGATTTCAATAAGACGGAATAATAGATAATTCCTTTCGGTAAATATATACTATGTTTATTGACGCAATATTTCCCAATAAGAAATTATGGATACTTTATTCAGCCTGAAGGTTTTTCGCGAAGTGGTTCGGCAAGGCAGCTTTACCCGTGCCGCCGACAAACTCGGCATTTCTACCGCGATGGCCAGCAAACACATCAGCCATCTGGAAAACCATATCGGTGCCAAACTATTGCAACGCAACAGCCGTAATCTGTATCTGACGGAAGCGGGTGAGGAATACCACCGCGAATGCGGTTATGCGCTGGAAACGCTGGAAACCGCTGCCGAACGCGCAGCCGGCGGGACGGAAAAACCGCAGGGGCTGCTGCGGGTTACGATGCCGATGTGGTTTGCCAACCATCATGTTTGCAGCTGGCTGGCCGAATACTGCCGCCTTTACCCGGCCGTATCGCTTGATTTGATTCTGGACAACCGCAAAATCGACCTGGTGGCCGAAGGGGTGGATTTGGCCTTACGCGTCAGCAGCGTCGACCTGCCGCCCACGCTGATTGTCCGCCCATTAAGCGAAATCGTTTTTTATTTGGTTGGCGAAACGGAGTATCTGCAAAGGCACGGCACACCCGCCACACCGCAGGAAATTCTTACCCACAATTTCGTCCAAGCAAGTTATGTCGATATGGAGCATATCAAAATCTCACGTGACGGCGAGCATTTTACCCTCGCGCCGAATTCGACCATTCGGGCGGACAATACGCCGATGGTGCGGGAAATGGTTTTGGCAGGCGGCGGCTTGGGCTACCTGCCCGCATGGACGGTCAAACGCGATCTCGACAGCGGCCGCCTTGTACGCCTGCTGCCCGAATGGCGCATCCCGTCCGCCACCTTGTATGCAGCTTATGCCGATAGGGCTTTTTTGAGTGCGAAAATACGCAGCTTTATCGATTTCCTGGTGGAAAAAATCAGGCAGGAGGCCGTCTGAAAACGGTTTCCTATACAAAGCAACGCCCTTCCGTTAGAATTCGGGCCGTCTGAAAAACCGTTGAAGGAAAACATCATGACCCGTATGGTTCATTGCGTGAAACTGGGCAAAGAAGCCCCCGGCATGAAATTCGCCCCCCTGCCGAACGAGCTGGGCAAGCGGATTTTTGAAAACGTATCGCAAGAGGCATGGGAAGCGTGGACGCGCCACCAAACCATGCTGATCAATGAAAACCGCCTGAGCCTGGCCGACCCGCGCGCGCGCGAATATCTGGCCCAGCAGATGGAAAACTATTTCTTCGGCGACGGTGCCGACGCAGTGCAAGGCTACGTGCCACAAGAGCCGAAATAAAAGATACCTTCGGCAAAACATAAAAAGGCCGTCTGAAAACCACATTTCCAGTTTTCAGACGGCCTTTTTAATTATCTGCCCTTAAAGCCTTTCATTCGGCTTTGAGGATTTCCTCCCATTCCGGCGGCAGGCGGCAATTGTCGGACACGCCTTTGAACAGCGGTGCAATATCCTGCGCACGATATTCGCCCAAAGCCGTACCGACGGGTGTAACGAAAAAACGTTTGTCGAAATTGGTTTTGGCAAAATCGATAAACAAATCGACATAGGTTTTGATTTCTTCCAAAGGCAGCAGTTTCAATTGTTCGTCTTTCACCGGAATCGCCAAAGACTGTCCCTGCAAACCGAATCCCTGCCCCATTTCCGCACCGTATTTCATCCGCGCGGTCAGAGCCGTGCCCAAACCGTGTTTGCCGGCCTTGTTCGAACCGAAAACAAAAATTTCGTTATCCCGTATTTCATGCTTGATGGCCATAAATTTTCCTTTAAATTATTCCGATGCCGCAATATCTTTATCGTTTTACCATAAAGACAAACTCAATATTGTAAATGATTCAGATAATCTGAATATTTGATATACATCATTCTTCCCTTCAGCATAACCGATAACCCCGCCCCAATCCACCGCCGTTTCTTTTCAGACGGCCTCCCAACTGGAAAAACCCTGCCGCCGGACTTATACTTGATACCTTATACGCAGACATTCCGTCCATCGTCATTAACATCAAACATATTTGAAGGAGAACGCCATGCCTCAATCCAACCGCATATTATGCCGCGAACTGAGCCTGCTCGAATTCAACCGCCGCGTATTGGCGCAGGCGCAGGATGCGCGCATCCCCCTGCTTGAGCGGTTGCGCTTCCTCTGCATCGTCTCCTCCAACCTCGACGAATTTTTTGAAGTACGGATGGCCTACCTGAGGCGCGAACACAAACGGAATCCCGGCAAAATCCTCGACAGCGGCATGACGCCCGCCGAAACCCTTGCCGCCGCTTCGGTTGAGGCACACCGCCTGATACACGAACAATACGACCTGTTCAACAACGAACTGCAACCCTCCCTGAGCCGCGAAGGCATCCATTTTTACCGCCGCCGCAACTGGACGGCGGAACAGCGCGCCTGGATAGAAGACTATTTCGACCGCGAACTCTGGCCGATACTCACCCCCGTCGGCCTCGACCCCGCGCACCCCTTCCCCAAACCATTGAATAAGTCGTTGAACTTCGCCGTCGAACTCGAAGGCAAAGACGCATTCGGCCGCTCTTCGGGCATGGCCATCGTCCAAGCCCCGCGCATCCTGCCGCGCGTGGTCAAACTGCCGTCTGAAATCTGCGGCGGAGAAGAAGGCTTCGTCTTCCTGTCGTCCATCTTGCACGAATACGTCTACCGCCTCTTCCCCGGCATGGAAGTGAAAGGCTGCCACCAATTCCGCCTCACGCGCGACAGCGACCTGACCGTGGCGGAAGAAGACCTGAAGAACCTGCGCGCCGCCATCCAAAGCGAGCTGCACGACCGCGAATACGGCGACGGCGTCCGGCTGGAAGTGGCGGAAACCTGTCCGCCCCACATTTACGACTTCCTGCTCGGCCATTTCAAACTCAAACCCGCAGACCTTTACCAAGTCAAAGGACCGGTGAACCTTGTGCGCCTCATATCCGTGCCCGACATGGTGGAACGCCCCGACCTCAAATACGCCCCGCGCAGCGGCAGCCTGTCGAAAATGCTGAAAAAAGACGAAGGCGTACTCGAAGCCGTGGCCCGGGAAGATATTTTGCTGCACCATCCTTACCAATCATTTGAACCCGTCGTCCGCTTTATCCGCGAAGCTGCGGCCGACCCCGCCGTCGTCGCCATCAAAATGACCATCTACCGCACAGGTACCGACTCCGAACTGGCCAAGGCATTGATGAACGCCGCATTGGCGGGCAAGCAGGTAACGGTGGTTGTGGAATTGATGGCGCGTTTCGACGAAGCCAACAACGTCAATTGGGCGCAACGGCTCGAAGACGCGGGCGCGCATGTCGTATACGGCGTATTCGGCTACAAAGTCCATGCCAAAATGGCTTTGGTCATCCGCCGCGAAGAAGGCCGTCTGAAACGCTATGCGCACCTCGGCACCGGCAACTACCACCAAGGCACTTCGCGCATCTATACCGATTTCGGCCTCCTCACCGCCGACGAACAAATTACCGCCGACGTGAACACCCTGTTTATGGAAATCACCGGCCTGGGCCAGCCCAGCCGCCTGAACAAACTCTACCAAAGCCCGTTCACCCTGCACAAAATGCTGGTTGCAGGCATCCGCCGCGAAGCCGAACACGCCAAAACCGGTAGGAAGGCCCGCATCGTCGCCAAACTCAATTCACTGATCGAGCCGAACATCATCGAAGAACTGTACGCCGCCAGTGCGGCCGGCGTACAGATTGATTTGATCGTACGCGGCATGTGCGCCCTGCGGCCGCAAGTGGAAGGCCTGTCGGAAAACATCCGCGTCCGCTCGATTATCGGCCGCCAGCTCGAACATTCGCGCGTTTACTATTTCTACAACGACGGCGTGGAAAACACCTATATATCGAGTGCCGATTGGATGGGGCGCAACTTCTTCCGCCGCATAGAAACCTGCACGCCCGTAGAACATCCGAAACTGAAAGCCCGAGTTATCCGCGAAGGCCTGACCCTGGCCTTAAACGACAACTGCCAAGCCTGGCTGATGCAGCCCGACGGCAGCTATATCCGCGCGGAACCGGGAGAAAACGGGAAAGTATGCAGTTCGCAGGAAATCATGTGGCAGGAATGCGCCGGCATCTGAAAAACGCTGGAGGATTGACCTTCGGCCGGCAAATAGTGGAGAAATTCCGACAATAAGAAATGAGGCCGTCTGAAAACCTGTGGCGACACAGTGTTTTTCAGACGGCCTTTAACATAATAGAGCAGATTCATTTTAAATCAGGACCATCACCACAAACCAAGGTGCGGTGATGCGGTGCGTACCGGTTTAAAGTCAATCCGCTGCACTCAGCACAGTTTCTGTTTGACCGGCAGCTTGATGTGCGGTTTTGCCGCTTTAGGTTGCTGCGGCTCAGGCAGCAAGCCCAGCTCACGTTGCTGCTGCTCGCTCAACAAATTGCTCCAATCGCCCGATTTATACCATTCCGGCCCGTCCAATTCGCACGGGTGCTGGATGCGTTCGCAGCCGTTGCCGCATTGCAGGTCTTCGGCCGAACAGTATTTGTCGCAGCCCCAGCAAATCCGCTCGGGATGCTTGGGGTAAATGGGAAATTTTTTCGCCATATTTTTTAACCTTTCGTCAAACTTGGAAATGATACGCCTAAAATGAATGTTTTGACAGGGCGGCTTGCCGGGCAACCCAAATACTCGGAGGCCGTCTGAAAAAACATTTTCAGACGGCCTCCGACCTGTTTGCCTGCGAACCGGTTATTTTATCCGCACATCGATATATGTGCTTTCATGCAGTTGTTGCAGCAACTGCCCTGCGGCCTGTTCGGCCTTCTGCTGCATGATGTATTGGCGGATGGTGTTGCGGCGGCGTTCCTCAGGCGTGCCGACTTCGCGGACATCGTTGAGTTTGATGAGGTGCCAGCCGAACTGGGTGCGGACGGGACGGCTGACTTGGCCTTTTTTCAGTTTCTGTACCGCGCTTTCAAATTCGGGCACCATCATGCCGTCGCCGAACCAGCCCAAATCGCCGCCCTGCGGCGCGCTGCCATCTTGCGAATACTGTCGCGCCAGCTCGCCGAAATCACGGCCCTTTTCCGCCTGCGCGCGGATTTTGTTGATCACGGTTTCGGCAGCGGCTACAGCGTTTTCTTTTTCCGCCTTAATCAAAATATGCTGGGCGCGGTATTGGCGCGGAGCCTCGCCTTCGGGAATGGCGACACCCTGCTGCTGCGCCCGTGCCAATGCGGCATCGACTTCCGCCTCGCTGACGCGCGCGTTCTGCAAAATGGCCTGTTGCTGCACTTTTTGCGCCACCAGCGCGTCGGCGGTTTGTCGGCGCAGGGCGGCTTTGCTCAGGCCGTCTTTTGCGGCGCGGGCATAGAGTTGGTCTACGCTGATTTTCTGTTCGGCGGCGGCATGGGCGACGGCCTCGTCCACTTCGGCCTGGGTGGCGGCCAGTCCGCGCCGTTTGCCTGCCTGAACGATGAGGGATTGGTTAATCAGCCGGGCCAAAACCTGTTGGCGCAACTCGTTTTCAGGCGGCCTTTGGGCGGCAGGCAGGCGGCGTGCCTGGGCAACGGCCTGTTCGAATTGACGCATGGTAATCACGCTGTCGCCTGCCACGGCGGCAACGCCGTCTACGGTTTTAATATCGGCGGCGGAGGCCGTCTGAAAAAAGCAGGCCAAAAGGGTGGCGGTTAGGATTTTTTGGGGTTTCATTTCACTACCTCGTTGGTTTTGATATAGCCCGGGATGGCCGGACGGAGTGTGTCTTCGGTCTTGCTGCCGATGTTACTCAGGTTTTTCAATTGCAGGGTCAGGAATGCGGCATTTTTGTAATCGGGTTTGTTGCGTTCGATATTCCAGCCGGTTACATAACGCTGTGCGACCGCGGTCGCGCTCCAGCAGCCGCAGCTGCTTTTGTATTCGAGTCCGGCGAGGATGTCCAGCGGCCGGCGTACGTTTAGGGCATAGTTGAAACGCGCGACGCCGTAAAGGTTTTGCTTGATCGGCCATTGTGCGGCCAAATCGATTTGGCTGAGTTTGTCGCGGAAGTATGTACCGTCGCTTTGCAGGTAAATCGGTTCGTCCCGGCCGTATTTATAGCGCGCGCCCAATACCTTGCCGTCTTGCGGACGATAGCGTATGCCTGCGGAGGCACTGTCGAAACGCGACCGGTTTTCGTTGAAATGGACGGAAGTGTAACCGCTGACGCTGCGGCTGATTTCGCCGTCGGCAAAAGCCACCCAGTCGGAACGGTTGCGGCTGCTTCGGGATATGTTGCCGTCTATCAGCACGCTGTCGTTTTTGAAATAGAATTTCTGCCCGATACCGGCGCGCAGGCGTTCCGCGCCCGTGGCTTTGTCGAGATAGCGGGTTTGCAGGGCGACGCTGAGGCTGTTGGCCGCGTTGATGCGGTCGTGGCCGGAATAGAGGTTTTCACGGAAAAGCTGTTCGTAGTTGAAGCTGTTTTCGGAAGTATCGAAATTAGGCAGGTCGTTTTGCGACTTGGTCGGGATGTAGTTGTAAAAGAGGCGCGGTTCCAAGGTTTGGACATGCTCGCGGCCGAACAGGTCGGTTTCGCGCTCCAGTGTGAGGCCGGTGTCGACATTGACGATGGGCAGGACGCGTCCTGCGCTGCGGCTGCTTTTCTCATTGAAGCCGTCAAGGCTGTAATGGGTGTAATGCAGGCCGACTTTCGGGCGGATGTAGCCCCAGTCGTTGTGCAGGTGGCGGCTGAAGGAAGGATAAAGCACCAGCCTGCCGCCCGCTTGTTTGCTGTCGTGTGCAAAACGGGTGTATTGGCCGTAGACGGAGAACAGGTTGCCGGCAAAGTTTTTCTGCCAGCGGCCGCTCAGGCGCGGCATGATGGCGTAAGGTTCGTCTTTGTAGCCGTCGGCATTGGCCAGGGTTTGGTATTTTTTAACCGTCAATTTTCCGGTCAGGGTTTCCCCGAACACGTCGGTTTGGTAATCCAACCACGCTTCACGGTTGAGGTTGACGTTGCGGGCGACGTCGGTACGGTTGTAGAAATCGCGGTAGTAGTCGTTGTCGGAAACCTGGTTGAAATCCACCCCGCCGCTGAAACCCGCACCGAAACGGTGGTTGTGTTTCCATGCGGCCTGATAGCGGTTGTTGTGTTTGCTGCGTTTGTCGGACGGCATCCAAACCCCGTTTACCGCGCCTTGATAATCCGGCTGGAGATAGCGGAATTCGCCGCCCAAACGGATGCCGCGCGAGCTGATGATGCCCGTACTGACCGTGGCATCGTAATTCGGAGCAAGGTTGAAATAGTAAGGAACATCGACTTCCGTGCCGTTGGAACCGACTTTCAGGGTCGGCACCAAAAGGCCGCTCTTGCGGTTGCCGTTGAGCGGAAAATCCATCCAAGGAGCATACAGCACGGGCACGCCGTGAAAGACCAGCTTGGCATGTTTGGCCACGCCGACACCTTTCGCATAGTCAGCATCGATGCTGTCGGCACTGACGTACCAAGAGGCATCGCCTTTTTGACAAGTGTTGAACTGGGCTTCGGTCAGCGTGTAGCGGTTTTTATCCTGCAACCGTGCTTCTTTGCCCACGACCTGCAGACGGCGGCCTTCGCGTTCGGTTTCAAGCCGTACCTCAGTCGCGCGGCCGCTGCCGCCGGACAGGTTGTAATCCAACGTCGAACCGCGCACCTGCGATTCGCCGTCGTCCAGAATAAAGCCTTGGTCGGCCTTTACCGTATCGATTTTCTGGTTGTACGACACATGTTCCGCATTGACGGTTTGCTGGTTGCGCTCGATGATGACGCCGCCTTTGGCCTCCACGCCGACATTGGTCTGCCCGCGCAGGGCATCGGCGGTGATGCGGGTGTAATCGACGGGCAGTTCGGGCTCGCCGCTGCGCTGCAAGGGCGTTTCCTGCTCGGAGGCCGTCTGAACCTTGCCGTCGGCGCACGCCGGACAGGTACTGCCCAACGGCAGCGTTTCCGCCGCCGCGCCCGCCGCAATCGCCATGCCGACCGACAAGGCCAGCGGTTTGACTAAAAATAAACGTGCCAAAGTATCACCTTAAACCGATTTTGCCCGTTAAAATAGCGGCCATTTTAACCGTTTCCCCGTAAAACCGCCATGCAACGACAATCCGAACTGCAAAACTGGCTGCACAGCCTGTATCCCGACCGTCCCTTCGAGCTGGCCTTTGCCGCCGCCGATGCCGACTTCCGCCGTTATTTCCGCGCTACTTTTTCAGACGGCCAAACCGTCATCTGCATGGACGCGCCGCCCGACAAAATGAGCATCGCGCCCTATTTGAAAGTGCAAAAGCTGTTTTCCATGCTGAATGTGCCGCAGGTTTATCACGCCGACGAAACACTGGGATTTGCCGCACTGAGCGATTTGGGCAGCACCACTTACCTCGCCGCCATGCAGCACGACGGCAGCGGGGCGGCACATAAAGCCCTGCTGTTGGAGGCGATAGACGAACTGATCGTTTTGCAAAAGGCAAGCCGCCCCGATGTGCTGCCGCCTTACGACCGCGAAGTCATGCTGCGCGAAATCAACCTGTTCCCCGACTGGTTTGCCGCCAAAGAATTGAGCAAACCGTTCAACTTCAAGCAAAAACAGCTATGGCAACAGGTTGCCGGTGTATTGCTGCCGCCGCTCTTGGCGCAGCCGCAAGTGTTCGTCCACCGCGACTACATCGTCCGCAACCTGATGCTGTCTGCCGGCCGGCCGGGCGTGCTTGATTTCCAAGACGCCTTGTACGGCCCGATTTCCTACGACTTGGTGTCGCTGCTGCGCGATGCCTTCATCGAATGGGAAGAAGAATTCGTGCTGGACTTGGTCATCCGCTACTGGGAAAAAGCCCGCGCCGCAGGATTGCCCGTTCCGGCCGAATTCGACGAGTTTTACCGCTGGTTCGAATGGATGGGCGTACAACGCCATCTGAAAGTCGCCGGCATCTTCGCCCGCCTCTACCACCGCGACGGCAAAGACAAATACCGCCCCGAAATCCCGCGCTTTTTGAACTACCTGCGCCGCGCCTCGCGCCGCTATACCGACCTCGCGCCGCTGTACGCGCTGTTGGTGGATTTGGTCGGCGACGACGAGTTGGAAACCGGCTATACGTTTTAAAAACGGATGGTTTTGCCATTCTTGATAATAAAAGGGGAGCTGAACATCCTGAAACAGGGTTTCAGACAACCTCTGTAAATTGCAATGGCAATTTTGTCTTCGTTTGTCGGATATACGGCATGAAGGTTTGCGTAGCCCAATTTTTGCATCCGGACGTGAATAGTAATAGATGGAATCCCTGCCTCTTACGGTTTCACGATCAAAAGGCCGTCTGAAAACTTAAAATCAGGTTTTCAGACGGCCTTTTGAGTATTGGACTCGGACGATTTGCCCAACCTCAAACCCGATTCGGACTCAGGTCATCAAAAACAAATATTCCGGGAATTTTTGCAAAGTAAAAATATCCGTCAAATCATATAAACCTACCGACGTTTCCAAATGTTTGCTTAAGGAGCAAGGAGACGGGCAGTCGGTTTGTCCAAGATTTGCCTGTGTTTCATGATGGTTTCCTTATCAGGACGGTATCGGCAGGATGGGCGGCAACGCTAACCGCATCAACTTCTGTTATTTCCGTTTTCCCGCTGCGAAGGCCGTCTGAAACCCCGTTTTAACGCCGTAAATTTCGCAGAGGCACGGCATTCTTGCGGAAGATGCGCTTTCAGACGGCCTGTTCAGACGGCCGCTCTTCCGCGCCGGCGGGATGTTTGTAGCGGTTGTAGGCAAACAGGTATTGGTCGGGGAAGCGGCGTATCCAGTATTCGACATTGCGGTTGATGATTTCCGCATCGTGTTTTTTGTCGCCGTTCAAGCTGCCTTGCAACGGTTCGACGTGTAAGGCGAAGCCTTTGCCGCCGGGCAGGCGTTCGCCGCAGAAAAACAGTGCGCGCACGCCTTTGACTTGCGCCAGCTTGCCGACCAAAGTCATGGTGTAGGCGGGTCGGCCGAAAAAGTCCGCCCATACGCCGTCGCCGCCTTCTTCCGGTGCGGGAACGTGGTCGGGCAGCACGATGGTGGCCTCGCCCGCACGCAGGGCTTTGATGACTTGTTTCACGCCTTGGATGCTGGTGGGGGCGGTACGGCCTTTGCCGCGCACGCGCCCGGCCTGCATGACGGCATCGAAGGCTTTGATTTTCGGCGGTTTGTACATGGCGGTCAGCGGGAAGGGAAGCTGCTGGCTGATGTAGCGTCCGGCCAGGTCGTAGCTGCCGAGGTGCGGGGTAATCAGCAGCAGGCCTTCGCCAGCGTCCAACGCGGCTTGGATGTGCTGCCAGCCGTGCACTTCGCGAAACAGGGTTTCGATGTCTTCAGGCCGTCTGAAAAAGGCCACGGGCAGTTCCAACGCGCCTTTGGCGGTTTCGCGCAATACTTTCTTAACGGCGGCATCGTCCGCAGGCAGCCCGGCAATTTGCAGGTTTTCGCGGATGCGGGCGCGGTCTTTGTGCAACAGGTAAAAGGCGAGGCCGCCCCAGAAACCGGCCATGGCGTGCAGGCTTTTCAGCGGCAGGGCGGCAAGGATGCGGCAGAGGAGGAAGATTAGTTTTTGCATGGGGCGGATTGTAATGGAAAACGACCGGGATAGGTTTGAGGCCGTCTGAAACGATGCTTTCAGACGGCCTCTCTTTCAACTGCCTATTTGAAATTTTCGAATGCGCCGCCCAAGTCGAACAGGAACAATACGGTAAACCCGATCAGGTAAACCAGGCCGAGGATGGCGAGGACGTTCATGCCCGCCGTCAGCTTGTGGCGTTTGTCGTCTTTGACGAGGCGGTAGTTCAGCCAGGCAAACACGGGGGCGGCAACGAAGGCGGTAATCATGGCGAATTTGAGCAGTTCGGCCATCGCGCTGTTGAACCAGAAAATCACCGCCAGGCCCGTACCTGCGACCCAAACGTTCCAGGTAAACAGTTCGAGGTTGCCCGTTTTGTCTTTGCCGCGCAGCAGGCGCACCGGCTCGGCAATCGCGCGCGCGTAGCCGTCCACCACGGTAATCGTCGTACCGTACATGCAGGCGAAGGCGATAAACGCCACCATCGGCCGCGACCAGTCGCCGATGGTAACGGCGTACATATTGATCAGCTGCCCGACGTATTCGCCGCCCTTCATTTTGACCGCTTCGCCGTTGCCGTACTGCACATACGCGCCCAAGGCGAGGAAAACGACGGCCAGCACCGCGCTGGTGATGTAGCCGACGTTGAAGTCGAAAATGCCATCGCGGTAGCTGGAAGGATTGATGCGTTGTTTTTCCGTAACCCACAGCGAATTGATGGCCGAAATCTCAATCGGCGCGGGCATCCAGCCCATCAGCGCGATGAGGAAGCCCAAAGCGGTGAATGTCCACGGGGTAGGCTCGATGAAGTCGGGCTTCATCTGCATGCCGCGCGACATGGCGATGGCCGCCGCGGCGACCGTGGCAATCGTCAGGCTGACGATGATGATTTTGGAAACATTGTCCAAAGCCTTGTAGCGGCCGCTCGCCAGAATAATCAGGCAGGAAGCCATAATCAGCGCGGCGATTGCACCGACATTCAAGGTCAGCGAAGGAATGGCCATTTTCACGATGGCGGCGGTTACGACGGCCACCGCGCCTGCATTGATTGTGGCCGATGCCACGCACAAAATCAGGAATACCCACAAATAAACGCGGCTTTTCTCGGCATAGCCCTCAATCAGGCTTTTGCTCATGTCCAGCGTGTAATGCGCGCTGAAACGGAAAAACGGGTATTTGAACAGATTGGTCAAAATAATAATCAGCGCGAGCTGCCAGCCGTAGAGCGCGCCCGCCTGCGTGGAGGCAATCAGGTGCGAACCGCCGACCGCCGCCGAAGCCATCATGATTCCCGGCCCCAGCGCGTTGAGTTTGCTCTGCCAAGTCGAAGCGTGTGTATGTTGTCCGGACATAGTATTCCCGCCTTTTCAGACGGCCTTTACAAAAAAAAGCGCATTCTAACGCAAACCGAGATGTTTTAGCTGTGCCGAAGTCCGGTTTCAGCTTCTTTGAAGCCGCACTTTCAGACGGCCTCAACCATATATTATGCTTCATTTTATATATTTTTTCGTATTAGATGCTTTTTATCAGGCAGAAAAGGTACTTAATGCCCCAAACAGCAGATACGGCGGCCTTATCGCACTTTTTTGGCGGCGGATGAAGGGAGGCCGTCTGAAACCCTGAAAGTCGGTTTTCAGACGGCCTCCCTGCCCCATTCATCGGCATGCCGATGCTTGGATTGATGGTCGTTTATTTGAGATAGGCGATTTTTGCACCGTCAATGCGCAGGATTTTAAGGTCTTGCAGATGTTGAAAAATTTTTTCGGTTTCCTGTTCGCCGCATTTGGCATGGGCTTTGATTGTGTTACGCAGCGCGCTGATTTTACCGGGGCGTTTCGCTTTGGCAACGGACAGGGCGGCGATGACCTTTTTCCACTTGGCCTCATCAGGCTGCCAACCGGTTTTGGCGGCCTGCTTGGGCGCAGGCTGCGGTTTGGGTTCGGCAAACGGCGCGTATTCGATTTTCCCGTTTTCTTGGCGGATCAGGTTTTGTTCGCGCAAATGCCGGGCGAAGGCCTGAACATCATTGGGGCTGACCCTCAGGCAGAGCGCATTCGCGCGGCTTTGCACGGCGGTTTGAAAGTCGACGTAGGTTTGGGGACGCTGGCTCAAAATATAGCGTTGGATTTTTTGCAACAAATCGTTGTCGCTGATGTGGTAAGACACAGCTTCCTGCTCATCGATGCTGATGAAGTTTTGCGCTTTGAGTTTGTTAATAACCGCATTGGTGGTTATTTCACACTCTTCTTCGGTTTTATCTGTAAACAAATCACTCAAAATATGTTTGCGCAGGTTTTTCTGCAAATTATGCAGGCGGCTGGGTCGGAAAGCGTCGGGACGGCGCAGCGCGGCCAGGGCTGCCTGGAAATAAGGTGCCAACGATTGTTGCGGCTTGGGTTCGGTTTTAGGCTGCGTGTTGTTTTCCAACAATGCCGGCGGCGGTGCGGCCGTGATTTTCTGATGTTGCACTTCGTCTATATTGGCCAGGCGCACAATCCCTTTGGCTTGTCGGGTTTCCAAAATATGTTCGACCAGGACATCATATCCGCCGTCGCGCGAAAGTATGCCGATTTGGGCTTCGGGGTCGGTGGCGGTAATTTGTCCGAGATAATAGGACAGGTAAAAATCCAATGCGTTTTTACCCGTTTTTTGCAATTGGACAAGATGGGCGCGTTCGCCGAAACGCAACAGGGATTTCACCAAACTGACAGGAAGCGATTTGTGTACCGCACCTAAAAACAGCCAGATATGGATGCCGTCAGTCGGCAAGTTATCCAAGTTTTGCGGTTGGACGTTTTCAAAGTCTATGAGTAAGTGTTTCATCGTTTTATTATCGGTTTCCAGTAAATTAAAAATCCACAATCCGCCATTAGCCTGTACCTGGGAAGAGGCCGTCTGAAATCAACTTCCCGACGGAAGCTGCGCTTTCAGACGGCCTTTTTGTGCTTAATAACGGTAAGCGGCGAGTTTGCGTTTGATTTCCGGCAGGGCGGCGAGGGCGGCTTGTTCGCCGATTTTGATCGCCTGCGCTTTTTGGTCGAATCCGCCTACCGCGCCCAGCGATTGAACCTGCGGTTTGATGACGACGTCGGCTTTGGACAGTTCGCCGTTGAGGGCGGAGGTGCTCATGATGTTGAGGGTTTGGTCGAGGTAGGAAAGGAAGTCTTTGCTCGGCGCGGCAATCGGTTTGGCGGAAATGTCCACGGCGATGACGAAGTTCGCGCCTTGGCCGCGCGCGGCGGTAACGGGTACGGGCTGGGTCAGGCCGCCGTCCACGTAGCGGCGGCCGGCGATGACGACGGGCTGGAAGACGTTGGGGATGGCGGCGGAGGCGCGGACGGCTTGTCCGGCGTTGCCCCTGTTGAAGGCGACGGCTTTGCCGGTGGAGAAGTCGGTGGCGACGGCGGCGAATTTAATCGGGAATTGCTGGATGGGGCGGTTGCCGACTTTGTGGTTGATGTAGTTTTGCAGTTTTTCGCCTTTGATGAAGCCGCTGGTGGAGAGGGTGAGGTCGACGAGGTCGGTTTTGCCGAGGATTTCGGCTTCGAGTTCCATGCGGTCGGGCGACATGCCGCTGGCGTACATGCTGCCGACTATCGCGCCCGCGCTGGTGCCGGTAACGACTTTGACGGGGATGTTGTGTTGTTTGAGGACTTTGAGGATGCCGATGTGGGCGAAGCCTTTGGATGCGCCGCCGCCCAGTGCGATGGCGACGACGGCCTGCGGTTTTTGGCGGGTAACCGTGGGTTGGCCGCCGCCGGGTTGGGTGCTGCTCGGGCAGGCGGTGAGCAGGAGGGCGCACAGGGCGGTCAGGGCGGTACGGCGGGTGTATTTCTGCATGTTTTTTCCTTCGGGTGGGTTGTTGCTTGATGGAACGCGCTGCGTGGGTGTTTCAGACGGCCTCTGTCGGTTGGCGGCCGTCTGAAAAGGCGGCTGTTCAGGTTTTTCTCGGGAAGAAGTGTACTTCGTTTTCGCCCGCAGGCAGAATTTTTTTCTTGACGGCGTGGCCGAAGACGGTTTCGAGTGTCAGCTCGGGCGGGGTTTGCCGCTGCCACAGTCCGGCAATGGCGGTGCGAGCGGCGGCCGGGTCGTCGAAGTCCAGCGCGTGCCAGAGGCCGAGGGTGTCCATGTCTTGCAGGAAGGTGTCGGCGGTGCGGTATTCCAGTTTCAGGCGGGCGGTGTCGGTTACGGGGTCGTAGAAGCCGCTGTCGGCCAGCATGTCGCCCAGGTCGTGCATGTCGATGAGGGCGGGGCGGCGGGCGGCGATGCCTTGTTGCGCCAGAGTGTCGGTCAGTTCGAGCAGGGTGTCGCGGCCGAAGTGGGTGAAGAAGAGCAGGCCGTCGGTTTGCAGTGCGCCCGCCCAGCTGGCGAAAACGGCCACGGGATTGTGTTCGGTGGCGAGGCCGAGGTTGCTCCACAGCATGTCGGCCGAGGCTTCGGGCAGGGGGGCGGAGAGGGCTTGGCAGTGTTGGGGGACGGTTTTCCCCGCCAGTTTGGACAGCAGGCCGCCGCCGCGTTTGTCGGCCGCGTCGCGCAGGCATTCGGGGCGGGGGTCGTATTCGGCAAAGGCCGCTTTGGGGTAGCGGGCGGCAAGCAGGCGGCGGCTGTTATCGCCGTCGGCACCGGCCAGGAGGATGCGGCGGGGAACGGTTTTGACGATTTGCAGCCGTTGGTCGGCCTGTTCGGCAAGGTGGCGGTGGATTTGCCAGCGGTCGTTGGTCATGCGGGATTCTCCTTTAATGTGTGGCGGGCGGTTTGTCCGATTATGGCTTCAAATACAGTAAATTCAAATTAAGAACGCCCATATCGTCATGCCCGCGCAGGCGGAAACCCGAACCGTCGGATAACCGCCCTTTCCTATCCATTCCTAAAAACGCAAACCCTGGATTCCCGCCTGCGCGGGCAGGACGATGGCGGGTATTTTTTATTTTAATTCACGATAAAACCCGCCATACCGCCCTTGGTTTGCATAAACTTTGTGCCGCCGAAGCCGCGTTTCAGACGGCCTAATCCGTCGGCCCGTTTAGCCACGGGTAGCGGGCGGGCAGGCGTTGTTCGGCGAAACGGCGCACGGAACGGGTGAATAGGTTTGAGATGCGGCGTGCGGTTTCGTCGTTCAGGGCGGCGGGGCGGCGGGCGGCTTGGTCGAGCAGTTGCAGGGCGCGGCTTCTTTCCTGCCGCATCCAATCGCGGAAGGCCGCATCGGCACTCAGGGCGGCGGGGTCGTGCCGTTTTTCAGACGGCCATCCTGCCTGCCGCCAGAGTTCGGACGGAATATTGACGATGCCCGCGCGCAGGTCTTCGGGCAGGTCGCGCATGGTGGAACACCAGCCCAAGGCATCGACCAGTTCGGGCAGGTCGCGGCCGCGCACGGATGAACCCAAGGCGGCCAAAAGCAGGTCGAGGGAGCGGGTGAAGGTGCGGCGGTGTTGGGCGGCGATTTCGGCTTCGGCCCACAGTTGCGCCCGTTCGGCACGCAGGCGGTCGAGGTGCATGGTGTGCAGCAGCCCGAGGGTGCGGGTGAGGGCGAAACGGGCGGCAGCGGCAGGCAGGACGGTTTCCGTTTTACCGCGATGCTTGGCGTTAGCTTTGGCTTCGCCCAAACCCTCTATATCCGTTTTAGCTTCGCAGAAACTCACTGTGCTCGTTTTAGCTTCGCAGAAACTCGCTTCGCTCGTTTTCAGACGGCGTCTGAAGTCGGCGGCCAGCCGGCTGTACGGGTCGTTTTCGTCGAAACGGCCGTGCCGCCATTCCCGTATCAGGCGGCGGGCTTCTTCATCGGCAGTGCGCGCCGTCTGCCGGTCGCCGTCCATCAGGTCGTCGAAGGCCTGCAAAAAGCAGTAGCCCGACACCAGCAGGCCGCCGCGCGCGGGATGCCGCAGCCTGTACGCGGCCAGAATCAGGCTGATGAGGGCGTAGCGGCGGTGGCGGCGGGCGAAGGCGGCTTGTTCGAGCAGCATCTGCCATTCGGCGGATACGCGCCGCAAGATGTCCGGCCGCCGCGCCCACGGGCCGACGGTGTGCCAGACGGCGGCGGCCAACAGTGCGCCGCACACGAGGTCGGACAGGTGGTGTTCGTGTATCAGGAGGGTGGATGCAACGACGGCTGCCGCCCACGGTGCAATCAGGGTGAAGCGTGCCGCCGAATGCCTCCATGCGGCGAGGGCCGCGGTGCAGGCGAAGGCGGCATGCAGCGAGGGCAGATGGTTGTGCGCCATACTCAAATGATCCGCCAATGCGAACCACGGCTGCCAAAAGCCTTCGGCAAGACGCGGCGGATAGGCCGTCTGAACGGGCAGGAGGATGAAAAACGGGCAGGCGGCGGCCAATTCGGCAGTCAAAACGGCAAACAACGCCCAAGTTTCGCGCCAGTCGGCCCAACGGACGGAAGCCGCCAGCAGCAGCGGCACGGTAAGGTAAACCGCACTCCAGGCGGGCAGGAAGGGGATGGCGGACTCAAACGGCAAGGCGGGGCTGATGTACCACGGAATATACGCGGCAATCAAATTGCTGCCGCCGTAGCCCGCAAGAAACAGCAGGGCGAACAGGGCGGCCAGCGCAAAGAAGAAACGGTACGGATGCGGCAGGCCGGCGTTCATTCGATACGCCCCTGTTTGAATACCGGAAAATCTTCGGGACGGCGCGGCCCGCGCCAGCAGCTCAGCCAAACGGCGAAAAAGTGCGGCCCTTCCGCTGCATGGCGCGGCAGTTCGCGCCAGGAAAGCTCGGGATGCCGGTGGTGCGCCAGATGCAGGTGATAGTTGAGGAAAACCGCCCGCAGCCAACGCGGCACGCGCAGGTTCCACGCGCCGTTTTTGCAGTCGAACGGCGAGAAGGCATGGTCGGTGTATTGCAGCGAACTCCAGGCAAAGCCGAAGGCGGCATAGCAGGCCAGCCAGCCGCCCCACGTCCAGCCGAACAGCCAGGCCCAGAAAAGCTGCCACGCCGCCGCGCCGAATATTTCCAAACGGGCGGACAGTTGCGGCAGGCGGTCGAGGCTGCCGATATAGTCTTCCGCCCCGCTCTGCAAGCCGCCACGGCGGCCGAAAAGTGCGGCCAAGCGGCGGCGGACGAAACGCGGCGTGGCGGCATAGAAAAACACGCCGATAACGGCGCACGGCCAATAAAGGCCGGTAAAGATGGCGTACCACTGGGCGTATTTCAGCCACAGCACGTCGCCGTCGTGCAGGGTGTCGAACTGTTCCGACGGCGAACGGTTGTTGCGGTGGTGGGTGAGGTGGAACATGCGCTGCACGGCAAAGCCGGTGGGAAACCAGAAGGCGGCGAGGCGGCCGCACCACGCGTTCAGCCGCCTGTCGGGCGCGAACGAGCCGTGCACGCTTTCGTGCAGCAGCGCAAACATCGTATTGTTGCTCAGGGCAAACAGTGCGGCCGCCACGGCCGTCCCCCACCAAGGCGCGTGCGAGGCGGCGTAGAGCAGCAGCAGGTTGGCGGCATTGGCGGCGGCCAGCAGGATCAGGTTGAGTTTGGCGGTGGAAACGGATACGGACATGGATAGGGTTCGGAATAGTTTCGGGGTTGTACGGATTGGCCGCATTCGTTTTAACTGTATTGGAATTAGGCTTTCAGACGGCCTCATACGGAATGGAGGCCGTCTGAAAGCGCAGTTCGGCGGCGTTAAAATCCCTGTTCGATTGAACGGGCCGGACAAGGCGGCTTAGGGCCCGGACGGCGCATCCGCCTGCATCTGCCGTTTCAAAGCCTCGTATTCAGCCTTTTCGCGGCGGTAGATTTCAAACGTGCAGGCATCGCCGCATTCGCTGCCGCAGCACTCCCAATCTTCGGGCGGCACGGGTTCGGGCGGCAGCGCGGCTTCATTATTCGCCGTCGGGGTCGCAGCCATCGCACACCTCCAGCACCGCGCCGTCGAACTCAATCACTTCGCCGCCGCGTATTTTCGCCGTTTTGCGGGTTTCGACCGCACCGTTGCGCAACACCAGCCCTTCGGCAATCACAGCCTTCGCCTGTCCGCCGCTTTCGGCCAGTCCGGCCAGTTTCAACAGGTCGCACAAGGCGATGTATTCTTCGTTTTCCAGATAAACGGTTGCATGCATAAGGCGGCTTTCGGAATCATGTTTCGGTTTGACAACTTTTCAGACGGCCTATTTTAGCGGAAAACGTTCAGGCCGTCTGAAAGCAAAAATTTCGTTGGGAAGACAGATTCCTACGGCATTAAATCGGACACGGAGCATTTCTGCAGAGTCAAACCGCCGCAAACCGTTTGACAAAGCCTGTTTAGGGATATATTATTTCTTATATATGGTTTTTATTATATGTATTTATTTTTAGGTAATTCATTCTCAGACAAGGAGCAATAAAATGAAACGGAATTTGGGTAATTTAGACCGCATTATCCGCATCGTTGTCGGTGTGGCATTGATTGCGGCAGCCGCCACGGGACAAATCGGCTGGTGGGGATGGCTGGGTATCGTGCCGCTGGCCACCGCGCTGATGGGGAGCTGCGTGCTGTACAGCTTATTGGGCATCAATACCTGCCGAATTAACAAAAAATAAAGAAGGCCAACCATGAATAAGGACGGACGACTCCCGCTAATCTCCCCTGCCGAAGCGGCAGCCAAAATCCGCGAAGGCGCGTTGGCGGCGGACATCCGCAGCCGGGCGGAATATCGGGGCGGGCATATCGGCGGCGCATTGTCCCTGCCGCCGGAGCAGCATCGAGGCAAACTGCCCGACAACGCCGCGCCCTGCCTGATTTTTTATTGTTTGGGCGGCAAACGCACGGCAATGGCGGAAGCGGTGTTGGCGGAACTCGGCCGAGGACGCGAGTGCTATATCCTCGAAGGCGGTTTGCAGGCATGGAAAGCTGCCGGGCTGCCCGTCGAAGCCGACCGCGCCGCGCCCGATATCATGCGGCAGGTGCAAACCATTGCCGGCGGGCTGATTCTGTTCGGCGTACTGGCGGGTTGGCTGGTGTCGCCGTGGTTTTACCTGATAAACGCGGCAGTCGGCGCAGGCCTGCTGACGGCCGGGCTGACCGGATTCTGCGGCATGGCGCGGCTGTTGGCCAACATGCCGTGGAACCGTTAAACGGCAGGGGAGGCCGTCTGAAAGTTGCCGACGGAGCCGTTATCGCCGACAATGCCGCCCCTCCCCCCGTTTGCCGAGAAACCGATATGACCGACTCTGCCGACCAACCGCCCTACGAAGAAGCCGCCGCTTTTCTGAAACTGCTGGCCAATCCGAACCGTCTGGCCGTGTTATGCAAACTGCACGAGCGGCCGCACAACGTAACCGAGCTGGCCGAAGCGGCCGGACTGCCGCAGGCGGCGATGTCCAGCCAGTTGGCACTGCTGCGCGAAGCCGGGTTGGTGTCCTGCGAGGCCAACCACCGGGAGCGGCAGTATTACATTGCCGACCCACGGGTAAACGACACCGTACGGCTGCTGTATTCTTTCTTTTGCGCCCCGGAAAGCTGAAACGCCGTTGCCGGGCAGAAAAGGCCGTCTGAAAATGTGTTTCCGCATGTTCAGACGGCCTCTCTGTTACAATACGCCCTGTATTTGTTCCGCCCGACCGCCCCGCCGGAGGCCGTCTGAAACCTTTCCGCAAAGTCCCTGCCATGTCCGATCCCGTTTACATCCCGCTGCGCCTGCATTCCGAATACTCCATCACCGACGGCACGGTGCGCCTGAAGGCCTTGATAAAAAAAGCCTTGGCGGAAGGCTTGCCCGCACTCGGCATCAGCGACCTGATGAACGGGTTCGGCCTGGTGAAATTCTACAAAGCCTGCCGCGGAGCGGGCATCAAACCCGTCATCGGCGCAGACGTGCGCATCGAAAATCCCGACCGCCCCGACACACCCTTCCGCGCCCTTTTGCTGGTTAAAAACCACAACGGCTATCTGCGCCTGAGCGAACTGCTTACCCGCGCCTTCACCTGTCAGGAAGAAGGCCGCCTGCCGCAGTTGAAACAGGCATGGCTGGGCGAAGGCGGCAACGAAAGCTTGATCTGCCTGTCGGGGGCGCATTACGGCGAAGTCGGCCTCAATCTGATGAACGGCCACGAAGCGGCGGCCGAAGCGGCGGCGGAAAAATATGCCGCCCTGTTTCCAAACGCTTTCTACCTCGAACTGCAACGCCTGCCCGAAAAACCGGAGTGGGAGCGTTCAGTGGCAGGCAGCACGGCCTTGGCGCGGAAGCTGAACCTGCCCGTGGTGGCCACACACCCGACCCAATTCCTCGAGCCGGAAGACTTCCTCGCGCACGAGGCGCGGGTGTGCATTGCCGAAGGCTGGACGCTGGCCGACCGCAAACGACCGCGCGAATTTTCCCCGAGCCAATATTTTGTCGGTGCGGAAACAATGGCGGAACGTTTCTCCGATTTGCCCGAAGCCTTGGAAAACACGGTGGAAATCGCCAAACGCTGCAACCTGAGCATTACACTGGGTCAAAACTTCCTGCCTTTATTCCCAACGCCCGACGGCCTGTCGCTGGACGATTATCTGGTGAAGCTCTCAAACGAGGGTTTGCAGGAACGCATGGTTCAGCTTTATCCCGACGAGGCGGAGCGGGCGGCGAAAATGCCGGAATATCAGGAGCGGCTGGATTTTGAACTGAACATCATCATCCAGATGAAATTCCCCGGCTATTTCCTTATCGTACAAGACTT
>ERZ772935.110-NODE-110-length-30657-cov-8.630384_pt1 | contig 30657 bp, 40 predicted proteins | sample MGYA00511683_ERZ772935 | MGnify/ENA primary metagenome ERZ772935 (study PRJEB29015, sample SAMEA2738086) | human oral metagenome | biome: human oral; feature: human-associated habitat; material: saliva | place: China | collected 2228 ...
GCCTAAAATTAACCTGTCAATTAAGCAAAAACCCCGAAAGGATTAGAAAATGTCAGTAAGTATCAAAGTAACCAACCCTGAAAAGGATATGGGTTTTCTCGTGCGGAAATTTGGAGACTTCAGTTTAGTTTTTGAAATGCAGGTTTTTGGATTTGCCCGCATGATGTCGGACGATTATCAGGGCGGATTGTGGGAATGGTGCGAATCGGATTGCGGTGGCTGGTATATGCGCCCCGACAAACCCGAAGCTGAATTTGTGGTAACAAGCCCGAATGGAGCGGTGGAAACGGTATCGGCGGACGCGTTCGGAATCATCGTCTGTATGATGACTTTTTCCCATATGTCTTGCGATATTTACGGCAGATTGCGCCACGAAGACGGAAAAATCGTTGACGAAGACAAGCCGTTGCATAATTTTATGACGCAGCTCGCAGACAGCTTTTATGATTTGGGACGCTACTACGGCAACAACCATCCCGAATCGGAGGAGATTGCAAGGATTTTGGACTAAGACGGCACGGAACAAAACCCTGTTCCCTGCCCAACTAAAGAACTTACCACAGAAGAATAACCGAACCGCCGTAAGGCGGTTTTTCATTCCGCCCCATTCTCTTCATGCACGAATTGCGAGCCGCAACGGCCGCAAATGATTTGTAGCCCTTTCTTGCCCCACACCTTGCAGCCGCAGGCGCAGATATAGCGGTTTTTTGTTGTCGTCTTTGTTGTTTCGTCTATCACGTCGGCAGGGTCGAAATTCACGAGCGGCGCGGCTAAGACGGCATCGATTTTGTCCGTCGGCACGTTCTCGCTGTCGTTTTCTGTCTGTTCGGATATGTGCGGGGGGATGCGGAGCAATGTTCTGTCTGTCCATTTGAAAAAGAAGCCCGAAGCAACCAGTTTTCGGCAGGCTTGTTCAAAACTGCCGTTTTTCAACGGGTAATCGCCCATTCTCTGCCCTGTCCGTGCGCCGCCTTCCTGAAAGGTAGCAGACGGCATCAGTCCGATGCTTTCCATTTTGTCCGCCCATTGTTTGTTATGGTAGCCGTTTCGGGACGGTTTGCCGAAATCATGCTGCCACAAATGGCACATTTCGTGTACCAGCGTTTGCATGACTTCCATCAGAGTTTGTTCTTGGAAATATGCCGTATTCATTGCAATTTCATGCGCCCTATGCCCGCTTCCATCTTTCCATCTGTTCGGACTGAAAAAACCGAAATACGGCTTGCCGCGCTGGACGGTAACGACACACTGCGGAAGTTCGCCGCCGAACAGTTCCTGATTGAAAAAATCGTAAGCGGAAGTGAACGCCTGATAGAGTTCGCCTGTGGGGCTGTTTTTGTTTTCTGTTGTCATGGCTTAATTTGTAAGGTACTTTTAAATATATTAGCACAAATACCGGTTTATTTGATATAAAGATTAAAATAATCTTGACAAGATGGACAAAATAGCCTAAAATTAGTCCTGTCAGTTAAGCACAAAACCCGAAAGGATTAGAAAATGAATATCAAAAAAATCACAGCACGCGACATTATCAATAATACCGAATTTGATTTGAGTGGATGGTTTTACAACAGCCTCAAAGCACACGGCGGAAACTATTGTAGTCGGATTTATCTTGACCTTAACGATATGACGTTGTTTGAGAGCGTAGAGGCAAGCAGTAATAATTGGTTGCAAAGAGATGATGACAGCCTGAAAGAGGTTGACCGAGACGAGGGATGGGGTGCAGACTTAACCGAAGAGGAACTGGAATGGCTGGAGGAGGATGGAGTGTCTGATTTTGGATTCCAAGAATGGGTATATAAGCTTGAGGATAACATTCAAACAGAGCTTGATTTTTGGTATAAAAAACTTGACGAACAAAACGACCGAGAGTAAATTAAGAACTTCAGTCGCTTCGGCGGCTGTGTGTTAAAACAAAAGTATCAAGACAAAGGCCGCCTGAATTATTCAAGCGGCTTTTGTTTTTTTCGTTTCTGATGGAAGATTTCAGAAAGATTTAAATACTGCCACTGCCAACAAGGCAAACAACGCGACCATAACAACACACAGGGCATAGAAGTTCCGATTAGATACGGACGAGCTGCCAACCATCAAAATCTGCCCGTGTTTTTCGCTGATGGCAGCCGCCTTTTTGTTATAGGCTTCGATTTGCTGTTCCATTTTGGAAAAAACTGTACTGATACCGTTAAGATTTTTTCTGTTTGCATCAAGCTGGTTCGCCAAAAATTCCACCTGTTCGTTTTGCTTTTCCAGTTTGTCTAAAAAACGTTCCAAAATTAAAATTTGCCGTTTTTGCAACTCTTCATGCAGTGCGATACCGCCGAGCGCGGCAATCAAAACGGGGTCATCGGCGGCAACATCGACACCGGAAAGGCTTTGTATTTTTCCGGCAACATCGAATCTTGTTTTGTCATGCAAAACGGATTCTTTTTCCTTGTCCGTCAAAAACGGTGCTGCTTTTTTCCGTTCTGCCAGCGTCAACCAAATTTTTTGGACGGTTTCCCGTTCGGCAGCGGCCGCGTCGGGTTTGGTTTCGTTTATCCACTTTTCGCAGGCGGCTTTTTCGGTTTCACGTTCACGCAACGACAAGCGGGGCGCGGTTTTGTTTTCTGTCGTACTCATTGGATTTCCTTACAGAGAAGCCGCCGTTTCCGGCGGCTGTTTCGGTTATTCTACTTTACTACCTTCATTGCGTTTTTGGCGCATATCGGCGTAGCCGCCGAAAACATCGTCCAATTCCGCATAGTACAGTGAGCGGATTTGTTTGATATTGGAACGTTGAATCAAAGAATACTTGCCGTTGCCATCGTACTCTTTGAACGTCATGCCGGCTTTCAAGGCTTCCGCGAATACGGTTTTTTTTGGGTCTTTCAAATCGGGCATATGGACGATACCGGCGAGCTTTCCTGCTTTCCGCAAATCGCTAGCCATCTTGTCATCATCAAAACTGATACCGCTGCTGGTTAGGATTTCACCGCCGCGCGGATTGAGCCAAATCACAAATTTAACATGGGCAAATTGATTGGCCATCTCTCTCAGTTCCGTACCACAGAAAACAAAATCTGCGCCGCCGTTGACAGGGACGTGAATAAAAACATCACGCTTAACTTCGTCTTCGTTGGCAAGCATTTCAAAAATTTGGTTTCCCACTAAGTAACTCTTCAGGGCGATGTAGTTTGAAGAACCAGTATCTACTACCGTATGTTCGGGTATTGCAAACAGGTTTTCAAAAATCTTATTGATAGCCATTGCATCAACAACTGTTTCCCCTGTTTGTGCATCGGTAATTGCAGGGTTGATATATTCAACGCCGAGGGCTTCAAATTTTGAAAACGAGTTATTGCTAGGGTCGGTATCCAAGAAATATGTGTTTTCAGCACCGACACAATCATCAAGATATTGCGCCAAAATGGCAGAGCCGACGGATTTTCCCACGCCGCCTTTTGCCTGCATGAAAATGTGGATGGGGTTACGCTTATTTGACATATTCATTCCTTATTATCAGGTTGGTAAAAAAGTTCGTTTTCAGATTCAGATACATTATGAAACGGCTTGCCGTGTGTTTGTTCCATATCGGCAAATAATCTACGTTTTTTGACTTTTGAGTGTTGTTTAATTTCTGATTCCACATTTTCAGGCGGAGTTTCAACAGAAAAAGAAACGTCTGATTTTTCAGTTTTGGGCGGCGCGGCTTGCACCATTTTTTTTTCTGTTGTAATGGAATTTTCAGGCGGATGAGTTTTTAGGTATGTATAGATTTTTGACTTTGATACTTTCTTTCCTGAAATATGGCTAATTTCGTCCGCAATTGCCTGATACGGATAATTTTCATTCCGCATAGTTAGGATTTTTTCGCGGTAGTCATGAAGCCATGTTCTTCTTTTCCGCTTTAAATTTTGTGCTAGGTTCATCGGTGTTCCTTGTGTTTTTTTGGATTGTATTCTGCTAATTTTTGGATTGCAATAACAAATTTGTAAGGTACTATTTAAAAAAAGAAAATATTTTGTAGCGTTCCCTATTCGTTCCCTATTCGTTCCCTATTCGTTCCCTATTCGTTCCCTATTTTGATGAATTTTCGGGTATCTTGCCTAGAAAAATGGCTTGAAACTTACGAAATTTGCTAATAAAATACGATTTAAACACTAGGGCAGGATAAGCCTAAAGGCGAAAAAGGTAAACCTTTTTCAGGCGCGAGAACGCGCAAAGATTGCCGATAAATGGCAAAGGGTTGGCTGCCACAGCCTATTTTTGGATTGGAATATGAGTAAAGAAGCATCAGGAAAAACAGCGGCTATAAAGCTAGGGAAACTGGAAAAAGAGTTTGAAAGCAGGTGCGAATTTGAAAATCTCACGCCAAGCCAGTTATTGAGAAAGTCCCTGCTACAATATCTGTATGGAGCGGAACAAAACCAGCCTGAAAAACTGGAAAAGATTCCCGCATCCGTAGAAAATAAACATGATTTCGGCGAAAAAAAGAAAGTCGTGGTTTCGTTCTCCGAGAGCGAATTTCAAGCCCTACAAAAGCTGGCAGATTCCGCTTACAAACCGACATATCAGGGTGTTTTGATTTCGATGTTTAGGGCGCAAATCATGCAAGACCCTTATCTGAATGCGGAAGAAATACTTTTGCTGAAAGATGCCAACAAGCAGCTTTTGGCAATCGGCAGAAACCTGAATCAAATAGTCAGAGCGATACATAGTGGCGATTACGGAAACCGCGATATTTTGGACGACGGCTATTTGGAAAAACTGCTTACCGCGTTAGACCGACATGCCGAGTATTTTCAAAATTTGATTAACCGCGCAACTTTGCGGAGAAAGGTAATAACAGAGTAAATGGCAAATGTGAAGACATGGGGCGAACGCCTGTTTTACGAAGAAGAACTACACGGCAGAAAAGGGCGTAAACCGAAAGAACACAATTTTGGCAAAGGGAGAAATAGCGGTTGGCAGGCAGGAAATAAAGGCGGTGGAAAATCCGCATCCTATTACAGAGACAGATTGACCGCGCTTGTCGAAAAACATCCGCAGGTTAACGTCAAAATAACCGGCAGCAACAGCAATCTTGGCGGTTTTGCCGCACATGTGAGCTATATCAGCCACAACGGCAAAGAGGAGTTGGAAAACGAAGACGGCGAAATTATTACCGGACGTTTGAGCGAAGAAGAGCTGCAAAAAATGTGGGGTGGCGATTTGTCCACTGAAGAAACTGGCAAAAGTAAATACAAAGAGAACTTCCACATCGTTTTTTCCATGCCGCCAGAAACCGACCGGACGAAGTTTGGTATTGCTGCCCGCGAGACCGTGTACGAACTGTTTTCCGGCCACCGCTTCCTGATGGCGGAACACAGTAACACGGCACATCCGCACTTGCACGTCGTTGTTAAAGCCGTAGGCGAAGACGGCAGGCGGTTGAATCCGAAGAAAGCGGATTTGCGGCACTGGCGCGAAACATTTGCGGCCACGTTGCGGCGGCACGGCATCAAGGCGGAAGCTACTAGCCGCCAAGTGCGAGGACGGTTTGAAAAAGGGTTGCCGTCGGTTATCGCCCAAATCAAACGTGCGGGGCGGACACCGGACAAGCAGGCGGCGTTTGAAGAACGGGTTGCGGCCGACGTGGAACATGGCGTACCTTATAACCACAGCAAAGCAGTTCAGAAAGCCAAAAGCACCCGCGCCGTCGTGCGCGGGATATACAAAGCTATGATTCATGACCTTAGCCGGAGCGACATTATTGCCGACCGCAATCTGGCGGTAAAATTGCAGAACTATTTGGACGAAATGCCGCGTATCAATCCGCGCGAAAAAGTTGTTTACCAAGAACACAGGGAGCGGCTAGAACAGGCGAAAGCCTTGCAGAAGAAATTGGAGCGGCAGAAAACGGAACAGAAACCCGTTACCACAGAGACACGACAGAAAGAAAAAGCCGCACAACAGCAGACGGACGGTATCAAGGCAGGTGTGAAACGCAAACGTTGAAAGGACGGATAAAATGGCTGTATTCAAAATTCATACAAACCCCCATGCGATGACCGAAGACGACAAACGGGTACTTGCCGCCTACATTCATGAAACGATGGAGCAGTTCGAGCAGTTCTGTTGGGACTGCCATCTTAACGGTACGGCAACAACAGACCAGTTGGAACGGATTTTGTGTTTCGCGTATCTCTATGAAACGGATACTGCCGAAGTCGATATAGCCGATGTGGACGTGTAAGAAACGGACAGAAAAAATCCCTGCCATACAGGCAGGGATTTTTGCATCAGCGGGACGGGGAACGGACAGATTGGGTTTTGCCCTGATTGGCGTTTTGCGTCTGCGTCTGTTGCGACTTAGGCTGGATTTGTATCCGTTCAGGCGGTTTGTGCATGGAGACGTTTTTGCCGGATTCCGCCTGTTTACCCGCCATTTTTTGGGCGGTTTCCTGAATTTTTCCGACATATCCCGATTGTTGCGGTGTTTCCGCCTGTTGTTGCCGGTGTTGCGGCTTGTAGTCTTCCAGCGTCCAAATGTTTCTGTGTTTTACCATTTCTTTGCCGTTTTCGATTACCGTAACCGGTTCAGTTTCACGGCTTAGGGCGACGCGGTCGCCGACTTTGATACCGTTCGGGTCGATAACGCGCGGCAAGTCCATGCCCCAAACGGTATGCCGTCTGCCGTCTGCCGTTTCCAGTTCCATATAGGGCGTTTCTTTTTGTGCGGACGGTTTGAACAGTTTTTTTCCGATTTCCATTACTACCCCCGCGCCGAACGTGCCGGACATTTTTTCAGTATAGAGCGGCGGAACGCCGTCCCGCCACGCAGCCTGCCGCGCTTCCGTTTGCTGTTTGGTTTCCTGTTCGGACGGGGCAGGCCGGTTGTCCTGCCGTTCCTGCTGCCGCACGGTTTCGCGGCCGTCAACGGTATTGGTTGCGTTCACACTTGCCAATCTGTCTTTCATGGCCTGCATGTATTCCAATTCCTGCTTGTTCGGCTTGTAACCTTTGACGGTGATGCCATGAATGCTGGCTGTCTGCCACATCAGTTTGCGGAACTCCGGCGTTCCCTTAACCGTGATTTCCGTCCAGTTGTTGCTTCGGGCGATTTCCACCATAGCGGAAACCGTGTCGAAGTCGGAATGTTCGGTACGCAGACGGTTTTTTGCGTTGTCGATAAAGATTTCGGGGTCGCCGCTGTTTTCGTTGAGCAGTTGCGTCCGGTCGCGGTTAATCAGATAGCGTTCAGCAAGCAGTCTTTCGGGAATGATGATGGTTTTCGGAGTGTCGGCGGCTGCCTGCTGCTGTCGGTGTTGCGCGGCTTTTTCTTTCTGTTGTTCCGTTGGGTCGTCGGGCTGCCGTCTGTCGGACTTTTCCTGTTCGGTTTGTTCCGGTTCGGCCGCCTGCATAGTGGTTTGCGGCCGCGCGGCTTCTGCTTGCCGGAGGTTGTTCATGTTGCGGCGGATTTCGTCGGCGGAAATGGTTTCCAATTCGTCAGTGGAGGGACGGAACATCCGTGCCGCCTTGTCCGCCATTTCGGCGGCGGCCTGATAAAGCGGTTCGTCCGTCCGTGCGCCAGCAATGCCGTTTCCTTTTGCCATACTGTTCTGCAAACGCTGCCATTCAATCGCGTTTTCCTGCCGGAACGTTCCGGTTTCCTTGTGTCCGAGCAGTTTTTTCAGTTCGGGGTTGTTGTCGAGCTTTTCCACCGCCTGCGCCATCCGCAAGTATTCCGCGTAGTGGTCGCGGAACTTTTCAGGGGTTTTGGCTTTTTCCATGCGTTCGGCCGCTTTTTCAAAATCCTTTTTCAGCGAGCCATCATCCCATGCCTGCAAAATCTGCCGTTGGTATTCCCGTTCCGTCATGTCAGACGGCAAGACCTGCCGTGCGGCGGGTTGCTTCTGTTCTTGTTCGATGCTGTTAGAGCCGGCATTTTGCGTTTGCGCTTTGTCTTCCGCCTGCTGCTTGGCTTCCTGTTCCGGCGGAGCGGAGCGGTTGTCCTGCCGTTCGGAATCGGTGGGCTGGTTTTCGGGCGCGGTTTCGTTTACAACAGAAGAAGAAACGGGGTCGTCCTGCTGCAAATCTTCGTACAGTCCGGCGGCGGCATGGGCGGCGCGTTCGGAACTTTCGCGGACAAGCTGCTGGTTTTCGCGGAAATGCTTCAACTGGGTTTCCTTTTCGTCCGCCGTCTCTTCCCGTGCGGTATGGACGGCTTCCGGCACTTCGGTAACGTGTGCGGTTTCGGCAGGTGTGGCGGAGTGCTGTTCGGGCTGGACGTTCGTGGGTTGTGCCGTCGTATCTTCGCGCCATTGTTTCGCGCGAATTTCAGCTTGTTCGGCAATTTCAAGAGCCATCGGGTCGTCCGACATGTTCATGCGCGTTTCGACGGCGGCTAGGGTTTGGCGGGCGGATTCTTGGCCGTCTATGCTGTCCAATGCCGCGCCGACGCGCAGGGCGGTTTCGTAGCTTGCTGACAGGCGGACGGGATTACCGTCTAAATAATCATCGTTAAAGCGCCGTGCGATTGCGTCGGCCGTTGCGGTCATTGTGCCGTTTTGTACCTGTCCGGCGAGCAGGGATTTAAATTCCGTTTCGGACATCTGTCGTAGCGCATTCAGGTTGTCGGGTGTTATCTGCTGTTCGTTCATATTTTTGTTTTCCTGTTGTTGCAATGGGGAAAAAGCGGCCGCCTGCTGCACTTCCGCTTGTGGGACGTTCGCAGTCAGATGGCGGGATTGTGCCAGTGCTTCATCAATTTGTGCCTTGACGGCGGTGTAACCGGCAATCAGAGCCAAGTCGTTGTAGTCGGTCGGTTGCGAGCCGTGCTGTTGGAGGAAACGTTCCGCTGTTTCGGGCGTGAAACGCACCATCTGCACCACCGCGCCCGCGCCGTAGGTTTCAGCGGCTTTTTCCGCACCTTTCAGCCCCGCATTGGTTTTGTGGGAATCGTTGTCGGCGGCAATAACCAGCGGCGTACCGGCAGGCAGTTTTTCACGATAAACCGCCGCCACATCGTCCAAATTGGACGAATTGACCGCCATAATCGCGGGCAGTCCGGTAGCCTTGTGCAGCGAATAGGCTGTTGCAAAGCCTTCGGCCAAAATCACGCCGTTTTGCGGGGTGTCGAGACTGCCGAACAGGTAGGAAGTGCCGGTTATCGCACCCGTAACCGGCTTGTCCGTCATGCCGTCGGTTTTGCGACCGTAGATTCTTTGGGCAGCTTTGATGTTACCGTCCTTGTCATAGAGCGGAATCTGTACCGCACCGTTGTAGTAAGTCAGTCCGGCGGGAACATCGTCGATGCCCTTACGTTTCAGGTAAGGATGCGACGCTTTGGCGGGGTATGCCCCTGCCTGAAACCATTTCTGCACTTCTGCCGATTTCTGCGCGTCAGCCTGTATTTTGCGGCGTTCAGCGGCTTCGGTTTCCGCTTTCAGTTTGGCGCGGCGACGTTCTTTTTCGGCGCGATATTCCGGCGTTTCCTGCCATGTTCCGCGTGCGTTTTCGCGCGAGAACGCGCCGCCCGTGCGTTCGTTTGCCAAATAAACCAACGTACCGCTTTTGACGCGGCTTGTATCGTAGCCGGTAAATGCGCTGGAAAAGTTGTGTTTCTGCGAGCGGTCGGGATTGCTTTTGCCCCAGTGCGTCGTTTCGGCATAATCCACGAAAATGGAACGGCCATTTTCGCCGAGTGCGGACTTGACCGCCGTACCGATTTTTACCAACTCTTCCCAGCTTTCCGGTTCGCCGATAGCGAGAAGGGCATTGCTTACCGTGTTTTCGTCCAGTTCGACATAGGGATTTTTAGCCATAGCAGATTACCTTTCTTTTATCCGAATTGTACTTCGTTCATTCCTTCTTCCGCTGTGTTGCCGCGTTCGTCTTCGTTGGCGGCGATGCCGTCGCCATCGGGCGGCAACAGACCGGCTTCGTCTTCCGTGTTGGGTTCATCGTAGTCGTCCAACGCGCCCCAACGTTCCACATCATAACCGTATTCCCCGATACGTTGCTGCCGTTCGACTTCCGCTTCGTTGACGGGGCTGGTTTCGTCCAGCGAAGCAAGCAGTTTGCGGGCTTCGTCCAGCGTCATGTTTTGGTTTTCCGCCCAAATTTCGGCGAATTTTTCCGCCTGCTGTTCCGCCGTCATGTCGTCGGTAATGGAATCGACCAACTGGCGGAAGCCGTCTATCCATTCCGCATTTGCCTTTTCCACCGCTTCGCGCGTTTCGGCAACGATTTCTACTGATTCCGAATTGCGGATGAAGCGGACAATATCCCATTCAGGCACGGCAGGGCAGGGCAGGCGGATACGTCCGGCAAAAGCCTTGTCCGTCCAGTATTCGATTTTGTCGGCATAAACAGGTTTTCTACCGCGCATAGTAATGATTTCGTCGTCAAGCGGCATTTGGCGCAATTCCTGCGGCAACATCAGGGCGCGGCGTTGTTCCGATTCCGTTTGCGACCTTGATTTGGCGGAGCGGGTTGCCGACCTACCCTTGACGGAATGGTAGCCGAGCATATCGGAATAATCCTTAGCGTCTTCCGGCGGGTCATCGGCGGGGGTGTAGATGATGGTTGCGTCCACGTTGCCTAGAATCGAGTTCGCCCCCTCTCTGCCGTATGCCTGCACCAGTTGCGAGCGGTTTTGCACAATCAGCACCAAACGCAGGTTGTAACCGGCAATGTAGGCGATGGATTTGCCAATAATGTCCACCCGTCCGGCGGCGGTAAATTCGTCCATCATCAGGCAGCATTGGTATTTAAGGGTTTTGTCCTGTTCCGGTCGAGCGTCCAAGTTCGCCATTACAAGCTGACTGTAAAAAATATTGAGCATAATCCGCGCTTCCGGCAGGTTGGCGGGCGGAATGTGGACATAGAGCGTGATTTTTTCGCGGCGCAGCCGCCTAAAATCAAAATCGCTTGCCGATGTCGCGTTGTCAATGTATTTGGACTGCCACAAGTTCAGCGGTGAGGTAAATGTCCCCCAAATGCTTGAACGCGTATCGTCGGACTGGTTGGCGAAAAACAACAGGTTATCGCGGTAGGTTGTCGGTATCTCTTGTGAATTGAGTTTGATATGTTCTTTGCCATCTTTTTCGTACCATTCCAGTAGGTACGGGATGTATTCGTGGATGGCTTCGCCGCTGCCGAAGCGCAGCACTTCGCCCATCGTGCCTTTTACAGGTAAACCGTTTGGCAGTTTGGAAACGGATTTTAACAAACCAACAATGCCAACAAACAAGGCGCGGGAATTGGCTTCAAAGAAGTTGGAGCGGTTCGGGTCTTCGGGGTCGGGATAGAGCATATACGCCAGTTGAATGATTTCCGTTACCTGTTTTGCCACATCGTCGCTAATAAAATCCAGCGGATTCCACCGATGCGTTTTGGCGGTAAACGGACTGAAACGGTAGATTTTCTGTTTCAGTTTGCTGCTTCGCCATCCTGCCGTAATTTCAAAGTTTTCATCTTTGATGTCCAGCACGACAACAGAATGCTGATAATTAAGCAGGTTCGGGATAACCAAACCGACACCCTTGCCCGAACGGGTAGCGGCGGCAAGCATAACGAATTGATTTCCGATGTAAGACAGGAAACGCCTGCCTAATTTGCCAAGTAGGATGCCGGTTGGTTCGGCTTTAAACAGTCCCATTTCGGCAATGTCCGTGCTGTTGGCAAATTTAGCTTCTCCGTGCAACGATTTCCGTTTCTGTATCAACATGGCGGCGATGCACGGTATCAATACAGCAACGGCGGCGGCGGCAAAAAATCCGGCTTTGAACGCCTTTTGTACTTTCACATTACCAGTATCGCCGTATTGTGCGTAATAGTCCAATATCAGCAGCGGATGTTTTGACAATATGGAAAACGGCAGTTTCGCCATCAGGGCGAATATCACGGATGCCAGCCACAAGCCTAAAGGAACGCTGATGCAGAACAACAGAAAAAGAAAGGCAGTTTTTGCCGTCCGCGCGTTGTTGCGGCGGCGTTTGGCCGCCGACGGCTTGGCTTTCGGGGTTTTGGGTTTCTGTGGTTTGGACGGCGAAATACTGTTTGTCATGTCGTTTTCCTTACTGGCTTAAATCCTTGTTCAGTTTCAGTTCGGGTTTGAACCATATCTGTGTAATGCCGCGCCCGTGTTTGTGATGGTTTTCCATGTGGACAATCACGTCAATTGTCATATACAGCGACTTGGAAATAACTGCGTCGTCGATGCCCATGCCTTTTTCGTTACTCATATACATGCCTTTCAGGCGTTCAAAGACTTCGTTCACGTTACCAGCATGGAGCGACGTTATCGAACCGCCGTGTCCCGACGCGCAAACTTGGATGAAATCCCACGTTTCTGCGCCGCGTAATTCCGCAAGCAGGATACGCGTCGGCTTCATACGAAGACAGCTTTTCAGCAGAGTTGCGGGCGTTACGACGGGATTTTTCGCGTCCGATGGATAAAACAAGTGGACGTGATTCTTATGGTTAGGCAGGAACAGTTCGGCAACGTCTTCGATTGTGATAATGCGGTCGGTGGTCGGGATTTTCTGCATCAGGGCTTTCATGAACGTGGTTTTGCCCGAGCCGGTCGCTCCCGCAATGATGATGTTTTTTTCGTCTTTGACGGCTTGAAGCAGGAACTCTTCAAATTTCCTTGCCGTGAGCAGTTCTTTCAGGTGTTTGTCGGCAGGGCTGATTTCGTTCGATACCGGCAGCACGCGGTCGAAGAAGCCGCTGTTGCTGTACGTTTCCAGAGGAATGATGCCTTTGGATGGTTTGCGGATGGTTATGGAGACGGTATTGTCTTCACAGGCGGGCGGCATGACGAACTGCGCCCTTTCCTTGTTCGGCAGTACCGTTGAGAGTATCGGCGTGGTTTCGGAAAAATCGTTGTTGCTGAATTTAGCGGCGGCCACGCCTGCCGCAAAACAGCGTCTGTAATCCATTTGAGGAATTTCCAAACATATCCATTCCCCGCTTTTTTCTACCCACACTTCCTGCGAACGGTTAACCGCAATTTCGGTAATTGCACCCGAATTTTCGCCGTAGAGAAAAGGGAACAGTGGTTCGAGATGGTGCATGACGCTGGTTGCGGCTTTTTCGGTATCCGCGTCCAGTTTGGGGGCGACAACCGCGCCCATGCTTTCTATAAATTCCCGAGTTTTGTCCTGTGTTTGCTGCATTTTGTTTCCTGTCGTGTGAAAAAGCCCGTCCGCAGTTGGGGACGGGCAAGGCTACTTACTGTCTGATGGATGTCGAACCGTTCAAACTGCCCGCAACCGGCATACGCGGACGGAGCGAATAGACACTTGAAAAATCAATATCCCGCGCTACAAAGACGGCCGCATTGTCGCCCTGATTTTTGTAAATCGTCGGTGGGATGTTGGCCGTCGATTTCAGAATGTCGTTGATGATGTCGTCCGTCGTTTTTTCGGTGTTCTCATAAACGATTGTTTGCGCGGAAGAGTGTTTTTCCATGCGCTGCAAGCCGGTAGAGATACCGTCCTGAATCAGGCTGAACATAATCGCATTGCTGAACCGCCGCCAAAAGTGATGGTTGACGTGGCCGTTTACGCCAGCTCCGCCCAAAGTGTCGGTTGCCGGACTGTCAAGATTGACGACAATGCCGTTCGGGGTACGGATGCGCGTCCACAATACGAAAATACGCGTCGCGCCCATTTCGGCAGCATTCTGATATTCCCCCTCAATGAGCGAGCCGCGTTCCAGCAACAGCACTTTCTTGTTGTCGCTGTACACGTCTTTGAGTGTGGTACAGGCAAGCATACCGGCGATTTGGGTTTCCAAACGGGTTTTGAGCGAACACTGAATCATCGTGCCTTTTGCCAACAGCAGATTGCGATTAGCAAAACGGTTTGCAGTCGCGCTTGGCGTTACTGTCGCTTTCAGGCTGTCGGCGAGCGGGTTGCCACTGCCGCTTTTGCCGCCGTCGGCATCGAGTGCCGACAAAGCAGCCGGAAGCGGTGCGCCGGAAGAGACCGCGCCGTCGGCAGAGTTTTCTCCGTCCGCCCCGCCGGACAAAATACTTTTCCCGTTGTCGGCAACCATCATTTGTGCCGATTCCCATGCAGGGGGAGGCGGTTCGGGCGGGGCGGTTTCCTGTCCGCTGTCAAAGTCGCCGCCGACTTGAATATCAGGCTGTACGCCGCTTGCCTGAATATCGGGCGGCGGCGGCATGGTATCGGATGCGGCTTTTTCTTCCGGCAGTGCGAATGCCGGTGTTTTTGTCGATTTGGAATCGACAACCGTTTGAGCCGCTTTTGCCTGTTCCTTGCTGTCAGATTTGATTTTGTAGCGGTAGCCCATACCCAACAGCAAAACAAAGACAAGGCCACCACAGATAAGAAAAAATCCTTTCTTGGCGGCATTACTGCCACGCCGTTCGGCGACGTTGTGCGCTTCGCCCTCGTGGTTCACGTCTTCGACACTATTACTGTCAAAATCTACTCCGGCAGGGTTGGTGTAATCGGTTGCGCCGTCCTGCTTTTTCTTTTTTCCGAACATGGTTATTCTCCGTTGATAGTGCGTTCTACAACCGGCGAAGCCGTACCAGTACCGGTGCTTTTGCCGCCGCCTTTGAAGTTTTCGTTATACAGTCCGATAACCGCGTTGTTGGCGCGTATCATCATGGTTTTGTAAACGCCTTCAAGAATCAGATAATCGCCCTGAACCGTGCTGTTAATAACCGATTCCTGCCCGTCTTCGCCGACGCGGAACACGTTGGGCATGTCCTGTCCGTTAGCAAAGCCAATGTAGGTAAAAGTGCCGTCGTCAAATGCGGCCAACGGTTTGAAACCGTCCGAGCCTTTACCCTGTTGCATGGTGTATTTGCTGTTTATATTTTTTGCATAAATTGACGGTACGGCTTGTAGCGATTCCTTGATGAAGTTTTTTTCCGCTTGTGCGTAGCGGCGTTTGGCGGCTTCGCCCGGATAAACCATGTTCACGCGGTAGGACGACTTTTTAGGGTTTTCCACCAGTTCCAACTCGAAACTGTATTCGCGTAGGTTTGTGGTTACATTCAGGTTGGTGTTTGCGTCAGCCGTAGTTTTCGGTTTGATATAAATTACGTTGCGACGGTCGATGATTTCCCATGCGGCAGAGTTTCCGCTGGCCATTTCAAGGACTTTTTCAGACGGCGACAGAAAAATCGTCGTCGTGCGGGCAGGGGCGACGCTCACCAGTACAACGTCGTCCGCTTTGTAAACCGTGCGCTGAATGCGCGAATCGGCGCGGCTTTTGCTAGGCACGTCCAGAGCGGAAGCGGGCAGGGAGAAGCCGCCGACAGCGGCGGCCAGTATGGCGATGGCAAATTTCTTGTTCATGTCTGCCGTCCTTATTGGTTTGCATCAGCCGGAGCGGGCGGCATGGATGCGGGTTCAGAAGCAGAAGTATCGGGGCTGTTCGCACCGGACACGGTAGTCGGACTTTGGTTTGCTTCGGGGTCGATTTGATAGTTTTCAACCGTGAAGCCCAAAGGATTGATGTCGCGCATTTCGGTTGTTTTAAGCAGTTTCGGCGCATAACTGTAAGACAGGGTTGCAATCCAGTTTGAGGACTGGCGCACCATGCCGGTTTTGCGGTTTACCACTTCTTTCAACAGGCGGACGGTTGCTGTTTTGCGTTCCATATTAAGAACCGCCGAAATGATTTTGACGCGGACGGCAGTGTTTTCGCCGTAAACCTGTTCCGGCGAATTTGCGCCGTCAAATTGCGCGGCGTAGATTTTGAATGCTTCTTCGTCGGTAAATTCACGCACGGCGTTGTAGTTGTCCGTCAGGAAAGACCAATCATAGCTTTCGCGGGCAGTGATGTAGCGTTTGACGAAATATGAATCCAATGCTTCGTCGGCGGCGATGTCTTCGCCGCTTAATGCGGTAATCACATCTACCGCGCCAGTCGTCTTGTCTACTCGGATAACGTAGGGTTGGGTTTCTTTCAGCGGCAGCATCATAATGATACCGACAACAGAAAGGGCAAAGCAGCAACCGAACGCACCGGCTACTTTCCATGCGCGGCTTTCGCTGCGTTCCAAGTGTTCGATGTGCGAATCTTCCCAATCGAACGCGTTGCGGTCATCCGATACCCGCACCTGCGGTACGGCTTTTTCTTTCTGTTGTTTCGGTTTTTTGTTTTTTCCGAACATAGCAAAGTCCTTTTAGAAAATCTGTTCTGCCTGTTGGTTTACGGGAACGCGGTTTTTGCCGTTAACGGTCGGCGGTTTCGGCGCGGAACAGGCATTCAGCAGGAAACACAGCAGGCACACGGCGGCTACACTTTTTCTGATAGTCATGGAAAATTTCCTTTTGTAAAAGAGACAGGCGGGCAGTTTTAGATTGCCGCCTATATATTGCAAAAACTGTAAAACGCAATTATACAGAAATTTTAAAAATTGAAAAGAGAACAGCCCTAAAAAGGGCTGTTTGCTGATTTGACAGGATTTATTTTCCAGTTGCGGTATTTCTAGTAGCTAGTCGGTTGTTTATGCGGTTTATAGCAGCTTTAAACGGTTTTGCGGTTTGTCGTCCTACAAAACGTGCGGTAGCTTTACTAGCAGGCTTTACCCCTGTATAAGTTGCAGCGGCATCGGCTGCTTTTGCGGTGTGCAAGGAAAAATTTTTCGCACCCGTCCAGCTTGCAAGCGTTGCTCGCGCTGCGCCAATCAGAGAACCCGTACCGCTGGCAACGCCACCAGCTAATCCAGCGGCTATACTTGGCGATTGTTTTACTGCAAAATAGTTCATGATTGCAATAAGAACTAATGTTGCTAATTCTGCTATGGGCCAGTCGCCAGCATTAATGACTGTTTTAATCTCTTCAACTATTACCCCAAAAATTTCTGCACCAATGGCAGCAAAGAAAGCTGCTATTGTAAGAGTAAGGATATAGTTAAATGTCTGATTAAACCAAGAATCAGCAAACTTTGCAGTTTGTGGGAAAAACAAACCTGCTAACATTAAAGGTGTTAATGCAAAAACCACCAATAATGACAATTTAGCTAGGATAATAATTGCACCGGCTCCTAACGTCTGAACAATTACAGCAATAGCAATAACTGCTGAAACAATTACGCCTTTAAAAAAAGAAACAGGGTCAGGTACTCCAGTATCCATGCCAAATACAGTGAATCCTGTTGAATTGCTTTGTGCATCAGCAGCAAACAATAAACCATCTGACAAGGTTTTATCTAGTGTTCGGAATACATTTTCCGAATCGGAAGAAAAACCGGATAAAATTGTCTGCTCCAATCCATTTGCACTTCCTATCAATACATTGGTAATTGTATCTGATTCCAAAGCGATTGTTGCAATGAAGCACCATTTTACGACTTTAATTACAATATCGTAAATTGAATCTTGAATACGGTTTGCAATAATCATGTACCCTGTAATCGCAATATACAATGTCAGACCAACAAAAATAACCGGTGTCAAGGCGGATATTAAGTTTGAGATACTGCTTTGAACAATTGAATCAGCAACAGAATAATATTTGTTGTATAAAGATTCAAAAGGATGTGCAAAAAAGTCTTCCATAAAAAAACCTATCTTTGATGATTATTTTCCGTACCTTTTTCTTAACCGTTCTACATAATCACTTTTAGATTCTTTCTTTTGTGTTTTATGGGCGGAGTCTTTTTGTTCTGATTGCTGTATTTGCTGTTCATCGCTATCAGTAAATGAACATCCAATAATCAAAAAAGAAGTAAACACTAATGGAATTATGATTCTACAATTCATTTTCCGTACCTTTTCCTTAAATTTTGAACATAAGCCTCTTGTGATTTTTGTGCGGCTTTCATGGCTTCAATTCGTGCCACCTTATCTTGTTCTTCCTGTAAGTGTTTGAACAATTGTAAACGTGTTTGTTCATTCTGAATTGCTGCTTGTTCAATATTGATACGGGCAGTCAAATCCTGAATAGCTTTCAAATCGGTAGCAGCGTCGATTTTTTTCGCCATTTGGTTGAGATTTTCTAGTCGTTTACTGGTATTTTCTAATGCAGAAAGAATATTTGATTGAGTTTGCGCTGTGCGCACGGCTGCTGTCTCACAGGTTTTTTGACGGTCGCTTCCGACAGGGTATTGTTTACATTTGTCTGCCAGTTTTGCTGCGTCTGCAATCGCCCGAGCAGTACCGTCTAAACCTTTGTAGCCACCACTTTTAATAGAATCATATACTTTCTGCCAATCCTGCGGCAGAGCCGATTTTAAACCATTATTTGTAAGTAACTCGCCAAAGCCGCGTGAGCCAGTAATAGCTTTGTACTGTGCCTTCATTTGTTCCACTTGGCTTTTTAGTTGACTGATTTGTTGGATACCATTTTCAACTTGTTTTATAGCTTGGGCAACACCCATACCGTCATAAACTGGAATGCCACCAGCACTTACAACAGAAGAAAAACTAATCGCAGTAATGGCAATAATGGTTGAAACTTTCAGTTTGAATTTCATATCAAAGTCCTTTTCAAAGAAATTAAAAAGTTCGGGATTCGTTTTCCACCAATTCAAGATAGCGCGGCACCCAATTGTCAGGATTAGTTCCCATTTCTTCAATCGCGCGGTCGCATAATGGAATTTTGTCGGCAGAGCCAGAGAGAATACGGATAACGTCTTTGAATACATTACGTTCTATACCGTTTTCGTCTTTTTTCATCATATTTAAATTGAACGAAGCAATGAAAGACCGTGGGTCGCCGTTTGCGTCCACGCCCGTTTGTTTGACGAGAAATGCGCGGCTGTCTTCGTTCATGTTTTTAACAACCTGATATTCCGCGTCCGACAAGCCGAAGCCTTTAACGTATTCGTCGTATTTCGCCGACGGATTGGGCATCAAAATCAGTGTTGCCGTCTGCCCGAACAGAGCTGATGCGTTGGGATTTTTTAAAATTACGTCCGGTTGTTGGGTTGCAAACACACCAAAGCCGTTCAGTTTGCGGATGGTAAGTTGTTTGTCGCCGGTAAAGTCAGCGAAAACCGGATTTAACAGCCACTTCCAAAATTCGTCCATGAAGTAGATAAAACGGCGGCCGTCCATCAATTTGTTCATGCGGTAGAGCAGATACATGGCGATGGCGGGGCATGCCTGTTTGTCATCCAAGAATGACGTACCATCAATCCCGAAAATCGGCGTGGAATCCAAATCCAGCAAGTCTTCAGGGCTTTGGTCGAATACCCACGAATACAGGCCTTTGCCCACCCATTGAGAAAGCCGGTTGCCGATGGAGTTTTCACGCTGTTCGGCAGTCGTGCCGTCTGTGATGTTCTGCAAGACGGTGGACAGACTGCGTAACGGCTTGTCCATTCTCATTACAATATTGATTGCGTCAGCCAACTTGCGCTTGTCTTCCACGCTAACTGCGGCCTGCTGTTCCAATAACAGAATAACAAGATTGTTCAGGAAAACCACGTTGTCGGGCGTGTTGTCCATTTGAAACGGGTTGAAACCGGTCGGCTTGCCGGATTCCAATGCCAAATAACGTCCGCCCATTGCCAAAATGGCGATTTTTGCGCCAAAGTCCTTATCAAAGTACACGCAGTTGAAAGGTGTCTGATTGCCGTCCTTGTCGTAGCGGAAACGCTGCAACATGCTCATCATGGCGGTAAGAAATGTGGTTTTACCGGAAGACGATTTACCGATAATCATACTGTTTGCCAGCAGTTTGTCGTCGTAGTTGTCTGTGTTGTCGGGGCTGTCGTGAAAATTGAAATAAGTTAGTTGGTCGCTTGGAGACAAAAACGGAATAACCGCGTCGCCCCACGGGTTGCCAGTACGTTTGCCGCGCGGAATGTTATCCAGCGGCGCAAGATGACTGAAATTTTCCGATGTCAGGTTGGCAACACGCGGACGGTAGCGGAAGTTTGCCGGAAGTTGAGCATAGTATGCGCCGACGTTGGCCGCACGACTGATTACAGGAAGAAAACCCAAGTCCTGCAATTGCGCCGCCGCATCCTGCGTATTCTTGGTTACGGCTTCTTTGCTTTCGCCAATAACCAACAGCGAATAATGGTACTCGCCAACGCTGAATTGTCCATCTATCAGGTCGTTGATGGCAACGTCCAATGCTTCAATCTGTTCTACCGCGCCGTCTTCGGCCGCTTTCAGGCGGTCGCGTGTCAATTCCAAAAACTTTTTCGCGTCCGGCTTCGCTTTGAATGCGAAAGACTGCGTTTCAATGAAGCGGTAGGGCAGTACGTCGTTAGGATACAGTAAAGCGTCCAACATACCCATTTCGGTTGCCGAACAGTATTCTTTGATTTCGATGTTTTGCGCGTAGCGGGTAACGCCTGCTGTTTCCACCGCAATTGTCTGTTCCCCCGCACTGATGCGGCAGTTTCCCAAATACTCCTTTACCAAAGCTGGAACGTTACCCTTGCCGGTTTTCAGAACGCGGACGGGTTTCCAGTTAAAGGTAAGCAGGTAGTTGAAAAAGGAAAGTTGTTCGTTGTACTCGATGCCGTCTTTCCAGTAGGATTTCAGACGGCGTGGGTAGTATTTTGCAAGACTAGTTTCGATTTTTTGGCAAATCTCGTCCAGCTTTTCGATTGCCGCTTCGCGGTCGGCATGGATGTCTTCAAGACTGCGTTTGGCCGCTTTGGTTGCCATAAAGGCGGCGCGGTTCGGATAGAGCCGGTAAACGACAGAGATATAAAGGTCGGTGCGTTTTAGTTTGTTGCTGTTCAGCATTTCGCCGTAGAGCTTGGCAAAATCGTTGCCGAACGTACTGCCAAAGTCGGCATTTATTTCAACCGAATCTTCCGCACGGACGCGGTGGACGTAAACCGCTACCTGATGCGATGTGATTGCCCGCAAAAAGTTGTTCATTTGATTATTGCGGGTGTTCATGGTTTCGATATCGGCGGTTTCGTAGAAACGTCCCGAGACGTGATAAGTGCGGATGAGTTCGGCATTCTTGGTTGTGATGCAGTCGCGCACCACACTCAAATAAGGGATATGTTCGGACAATGCCCGTTCGTTTTGCAGAAAGCTGTTCAGTTTTTTTCTGTTGTACATGGTTCTGCCTTGTCAGAGTTTGAATTTCTTGCGGTAGGAGATGGGTTGGTATGTGTCGGTTTTCCAGTGCCTACGGTTGATGTTGGGTAACTTGGTTATCATCTTGACATAAAGGACGTGGAAAATCATTTCGTCCGTCCGACACATTTGTTTCATAACCCACCAGACAATCACACTGATTGCAGCAAACGGGGGGCTGATAGCCGCCCCAAGAACAAATGCGCCGCCACACCCAAAAACAAAAGCCAAAACCGGCACACCGAAAACCATAGGCGGACGGGTACAGCCTTTATAGACGATGGCGGAGTTCAAACGTTCCTGTTGTTCGGACGGCATGGCAATCCTCCTAAATCAGTTGATAATCAGACCGGCGATATATGCCGCACTGCCGATAATTACACCGCCGATAACAATCGGCGCGACTTCACGGATGGTTTGTCCGCCGAATGCTACTTTGTACCCTGCGATTGCAATGCAGAGCGTGATAACGCCGATTGCAAGTGGGCCGCTAGTCAGAAAATCTACCAGCTTCTGAACGAAGCTAGTCCCCTTGTCCAAGCCGCCACCGGCAGCCATTGCGTTAGTAGCCAGCAACAAAGCCGATGCGGCAAACAATGATTTCATTTTATTCATACTTAATCCTACATGGTTAGTTAGAAAATCAGATTTGAGTTTGGTTTTTGCGGCAAATCCGTAGCAGAAGAACCGCCCGTCAAAACAAACGGCGTTTCGCGCACTTCGGCGGCAATATGTTCAGATTCTTGAACGGCAGCAACGCGCACGGGTTGCGGTTGTGTCGTCTGAATCCGAATCGTCATTGCCGCGCGTTGCAGTTGCGGCGTTCCGATTTGTGCGGGACGGTTATTATACGTCCGCATTTGGTTTCTTACGCTATCAACATACGGGGCTTTGTCCCTGCCGTAACGTTTGAAACCGGTTGTGAAGTTGCCGGAATAGTAACAGGACAACGCCGCACCGATAGCGTGGGGCGTGTTGCCGAACTTGGCTTTGGCGGCAGTATGGCATTGGTTGAAAATCGCCGCACCGGCTTTGACGTTGGCACACGGCTCGAAAATGCTTTCGGCTGTAAACCCAAAGCGGCGCATATGCTGTTTGTTGACCTGCGCCAGCCCCATACTGTAATTCATGCCTTTGGCTTGTAGGGTTTTTACCGCGCGGACGGCTTCGTCTTTCGTTGTCGGCTGTCGGCTCAAACTGCCATTTACCACGCCGATTGCATACGGATTGAACGAACTTTCCTGCCGAATTATGCCGTGCATGATTTGAGGATGAACGCTGCCCGTACACTGTTGCAAAAGTTGGTTGTAGTCTATAACCATATCAGACCACCTTACTTAGACGACGGCACGTCAACCCATTTCTGTCCACATTGGTATTTGGACGTTTGGGTAGTTTTCTGCCAACGGCGGCGTACGGTTTCGGTTTTTTCGCAATAAACCGGCTCAAGACGGGTTTCTCCGATGTCCGTCCAGCCGTGTTTTTCGTACTCTTGGCAGTAGGCCGGTTTGTGCGTGTTGACGACGTAACGGCGGTCGTTACCCGTACCGACATAACGGCCGTTGCGGTTCAAGGCTGCCGCATCACAGCGTCCCGCGCCGTTAACCAGTGTGGAAATCAGTTCGGGCATACCGTCGGCGTTGCTTGTCGGACACATCTGCAAGAAGTTTTTACGCGCATTCAAAGTATCTTTGAATTTGCGCTTGTGGATGCTGAAATAGCGTTTGAGAGACGGAGCGCATTCGTTCGGGCGCGTTCCCGAAGACAAACACAGTACCGCTTCGCAAGCCAGCCGCACGTCGCCGGTAAGCAGTCGGTTTTCGGGAGACGGCGGAATCGGAGAGGCTGGATTAGCCAAAAAAACCGCGCCGAACGAGTGTGTCGCCATACCGGCCATGACGGCCGCCGCCAAAAGTCGTGTTTTCATATATTGCCTTTTGTTTCCGTTGTTAAAAACAGGCCGCTTTCAAAGCGTACTTCCAAAGCGGAGAAAGTCTGCAATACGGGGTGTTTCAGGATGAAAGCAACCGCATTGTCCAAGATTTTCCAGCGTCTTATATTCTGCCTGAAACTTAAAAAATAACGCTCGTGGTATCTGCCGCCGTTGTCGGGCATCACATACTTGATTTTCAGCGTCCAAGCACCGTCTTCTTCACTCAACAGAAGAAAAAAATCGGTAAGGGTGTCTAGGTATTTCATTTGAAATTTTGCTCGAATTATAATTGCGTTTTACGTTTTTTGCAAACTACTTTACAGCAAAAGTTTCAATATCTACACCCTCCTTCCTCGCCTGTGCAATCCATTTTGGCATCCGCCCATTTCCCGACCAAGTAGCACCGGTTTCGGGATTGACATAGCGGACGGCGACAGTTTTTCGTTTCGCGGCTTTTTCCAAGTCGGCGACTGTTATGCCGTAGGTTTGCATATCAGCAACGATGGCGGCTATTTTTACGCTACGTTCAACCGTCATCTGCTGTTTGATTTTGCGCTCCAACTCTTCTTTCTGTTGTAACAGGCTCGTCAGATTTTCGGATTTATTTTGTGCAGGCATAATTCATTCCTTTTGGATATATGTCAAATTGCATAATGCGTCAAATGCAACATTTTATAGGGGAATCGACGAATTGTTAAGATTTAAGCTCGATTGTAAAATACATGGGCAATTAGCATTATATTTATTGACTAGGCTAATTAAAATCTGTAATATGTAGTTATTAACCCACTTCCCGCACCGTGCGGAAAGGTAAATACTGAAAACAACAGAAAGGAAAATCATGGGATTATTTGACGAGGAAGTATTAAAAATTGTGGCTAATATAGCCTTTCCAATATTATCCTTTAGTAATATCTGCCTAATATTTTATCATTGGAAAACTACGGATTGGGCTTGTAGAATTTTTCGAATATTGATGATTTGCTTCTTCATCGCTCTTTTTCACGAAGCAATATCTAAATCATCGGGTGATGATGCAATAAACGCATTAGCCTTTGGATTTGTACCTACATCTATGTTGGTTGCTTATTTAATTCTAACTGAACAAATATAATCATTTTAGTAAGTTAATTTCTTCTTGGAGATACAAATGAAAGTGAAACTGGATTTGCGAGGCTTGGACGGCAACGCGTTCGTATTGTTGGGCGCGTTCCGCAAAGCAGCGCAACGGCAGGGATTCCCCGAAACGGAAATTGATGCCGTACTGAACGAAGCCAAAAGCGGCGACTACAATCACCTTTTGAGCGTTTTGATAGCACACACTGAGGAATGAAACCATGTCCTACCGCTATATTCATGCCGATTCGCCAAAACCCGACCGTTGGCACGGAACACACTATTTGAACTGTCTGCACAGCCTGAACCGCCGTTCGCAAATCGAATATCAGATGTTCTGCAACATCTTAAAAACCATGCCCGACGGACGGCTGAAAATCGAAGTATTCGGCAACCGTTACTTTTACAGAACACCCTCTATCAACAATAGCCGGATACGATACGTTGATGATTGGCGTGTAACAGACAAATGTTGGAATCGTATTATTTGAAACTATTTTAAAAGGAAACATTCATGAACGTTTACCCAGTCAGCGAAACGACAGAATACAAAGGTTGCGGTTTGCACTTGCCGCCATCAAGAACGGCAAAGCGATAGAATTGCGCTACCTGTATCAAATCTGCCCTGAATACGACTGCGAAGACAAAGCCAACGACTGGCTTGTTTGGGGCAAAGACCCGCGCGTCGGCGCGGCTATGAAAGAATTAGAGCGACGCGGTTTTGTGTCCGTCGGTATCTGTTCTTGTGGCGAATTTTGTGAGCTTTGAGAGAAATCTGTATGTATGCAGTTTTTGGATATAGTTTTGCCGCCGAGATGGAAAAGGCGGTTAAAAATGGAATGGATGGATGCGAAGCAGCTAACTATGCGGCCAAACAAATGAACAAGTGCAAAGGCAAAGCCTATAAAGCCTATCAGGTCAGCCCCGATTTTGTATGTTTGGACACGGCAGAGCAGTTTGTTGCCATGTGTGCAGATGGAAAAGCTGTTCTTTGTGTGGAAATCCGGCAGATGTCAGAGCATATTTCCGAGAGAGACCATATCAGTCTCAGATACTCTAAATTGAAAAACAACACATAATGGAGGAGAACTAATATGGAAAATTCCCTCTCTCCTTTGGCAAGAGAAATTCTGAAAGCAGGGCAGTATTGGGTGGAAGGCACACCGCCTTATTGGTATATCGTTAATACCAGCTTAGGCATAGTTATCATTCTTGCCGCCATGTATTTATTGTTCTCCGCTTTCAGTAGCCGACCTGCTTCACGCAGCAACGTAGTGTCCATGATGTTTGCTGTATTCGTGTTATATCAGTCAGCCGCTAACCTAAGTTTGAACGAACGTCCAAACATTTCCGTGAACTATCAATCCGCCGTCGAGCGGCTTGTTCAATCGGATAATATCAACCATGCCGATTGTGTTTTCGGCAACAGTAATTACAAAATTGCAAAACAACTTGGCGGCTTGGAAGTCTATGCCAGAGCCAAAGCGACAGCGATTGAGAAAGAAGCAACGCAACCATTGGACGGTAAGAAAACTTGCGGCTTACTCTTGGAATACGAAGGGCAGATTATCCCCGACATCGAATTGGAAGAATTTAAATTCAAGGAGAACAACAATGGTAGTTTTGTTAAATCTGTTTTTTGATGATTACGGCCTTCCTAGCGGTAGTGCTTGGATATTTCTTGCGGTTGCGCTTTGCATAATCGACATTATCGTCATAAAGGCTGTTTATGCCAATTACGATGACTTTCTGCCTATATTTACAGTATTAACCAGTTTTGTCTTGTTTTTTGCCCTGTTTTATCCTATTACTTCAATGAATCCATATAACTATATACCTATCAGCGGTACGGACACTCAAAAGGCCAATTTGAAAAGATGTACTGCCAGTAAGACCATAAATCTTGAAAATATCAAGGATATCATGACAGATTGCAAAACCCATAATCAGGAAATGAAATTTAGAGAAGGAATTGAATCATTGGGCAAGTAAAACTATTTTAAATTTGAAAGGATATGAATAATGTTTCCAACGTTTCTTACCGTTTTCTGTTTGGTAATTCTGTTTTCGATTGTGCCAATTTGTTTTTTTTTCGCATGGAATTACAAAAAATTTGAATTTCGTACTATTGAAATTTTGATTTTAGTTTTGATTGGTACAGTTGCCTTTTCTGCCTTTCTCATTCTGTTGAGATTGGATTCCATACTAATCCATTTGAAAGTCATTCAGGAATTTGGAGTAGGAAAATGACGGCTGAAGCTACTACAAATAAAAATATAAAATTAACTAGACAGGAAAAAAGAGTCTTAAATGACTTGGGGTATTACGCTTGTTTTGGTTCAAATTATCCAATCGAAAAAATACGCAAAATACTTAAACTATGGATTCTTGTATTTATAGTGGGATTACCCCTGTTGTTTGTGCATATATTGATACCCTTTCTATATTTTTTCTCAATGGTTCTTGTGCTTTACATTGGCGACAAAAAAAAATATTTTAATTACCCTGACATTACATACCGAAATAAATATATCCGCGAATATACCCTTTTGAGAAAAGAAAATCCGTCTTTGAATGTTGAGGTCTTTGCCAAAGCCGTTAAAACGTTTATTGCCGCTCAAGAAAAAAGAGAAGCTGAACAGGAACATTGTAAAACTAAAGAAGAAATCGAAACTATAAAAAATCAATACAGGATTTGAGATAATTTTTGCTGAATACCCTACTATTTTAAATTAAGACAGACTTTCACCGCCCTATCTGTCCAAACTGTTTAATAGGGGCAAAAGGAAAAAATCATGAAAACAATTTCGCATGAAAAAGATGAAAACTACGTTGAATCCTATGGCATAGTAATATGTTCCATCATGGTTTTCAGTGTGCTCACATTCGGGTTAATTTTATTTTTGTTAATTTGCAGAATAATACATTGCCTATTCTCAAAGTGCGACACGGCCTATTTCTCCGATGACAATCTCCTATTCATAATTTTTGATGTTATTGTCAAAGCGACGGGATTTCGCCATATTGCCATGTACTTGGCCTCCGATTACGGCTTCGTAAGTAATATTGCCTTCATTTTCATGGCTTTTGCCTTGCTGGCTCTAGTAACGATTTATTTCTTTTTTGAAAATATTAACTATTTTTTAATTACCACAAGTATTTTAATACCTATATGGTTATTTTGTGCGATGCTTTATCGGGGCAGTTCGCCTTTGAATATTCCCCAATATGGAACAGGAATCCAAAAACAAAGCATGAAACATTGTTTATCATTTTATTCATCTGATGAAATAACCGTCGAAACATTTCCTGTCATTATGGCAAACTGTGAAGACAACGCCGTAAAAAAAAGGAAATGGGAAGAAGAAGCCCAAGTAAAAGTTCAACAACAAGCTGCCGAAGCTGCTAAAGCCGAGATAAAAGCTAAAGAATCCGAATCGTTGAGAAAGGCCATCCGGGAAACGGAATAACAGAAACCAAGGATTACCAATGTTGATTATCGAAAACAAAAAGGTTTCCTTAACGTACTTTAAGGATTCTCAACTCGTTCGGTTGGGTGTTCAACCTGAATAGAGATACAGGAAAATGAAATGACTTTCAGAATGGAAAAAAACATGGATAAAAAAGCATATTATATAAATAGAGTAAGTGTTGCTGTATTGTTGTTATTATTTAATCTAAATATTTTCAATAACTTAGATTTATCAATACTATATATTCCACTTTATAAAGCGTATTTTACTTTTGGAATTGTACTTTCAATGCCTGTAATTTTTTTTAGAGTAACTATATCTCGTGTTGGAATAGTTAATTCTATACTGAATTTAATGGTAACTATTATATTGTTTATAACTGTATTCAGAGTTGCTGTCTATATGAATTATATTTTGCTGGCTGATTTTATGGTATCCGACCCGACCCATATATTATCAGTGATTTGCATTATGGCATCAATAAGTGTAGTTCTTTCAATATATTATTTGATAGATAAGACTGTTAATATTATTGTAAACAGAATATTTTTTGGCGTATTAAAACAAATGGAATATAAGCAAAAATGAAAAAATTAACCATAACTACCCTACTTCGCCGCAATACATAAGGAAAATCAGAATGAAGTATCTTTTAATCATCTTAACAATGATTTTAGTTTTAAATTTCATTGACAACGCGAAAAAAGAAGTAGAGTTGAAGGAAATTCAAATCATCAAGGAAGCTGAAAACAGCAATGACCCTGTATTAAAACAGAAAGCTGCAAACATGAAAGCGGAAATTGCCCGTGAAGAGCAGAATAAACTTCAAAGCTGGATAAGTGAAGAGCAATCTCAAAAGTTAGCAAAAAACCTGGGGATTGAAAAAAACACATTTGAAATGCTTATTTTTGCTGGACTTGCTTTAATTTTTATTCTTTCTGCATGTTTAATATTCAATGTACTTTTTAAACCTTAAAAGTCGTCTAGGTAGGATTATGAACAAAAAGACTAAAATTGCCCGCATTTATTGTTGGGTATCCACAAAAGAACAAAATTTAGACCGACAACTTAACTTAAAACACTGGGCTGAACAACGTGGTTATGTTGCACACATATATGCCGAAAAGGCGAGCGGACGAACGGTAGCCCGCCCAAAATTGCAGGAAATGATAGACGACTTGCAAGACGGCGAAACAGTGGTTGTTGGAAACATCGACCATTTGACCCGCCTGCCACTGCCGAAAGCGGAAGCTTTGGTTGCAAGGATACGCGGCAAGGGCGCGAAACTGCTGTTTCCCAACGTCGGTATGACGGAAAACCTTTATCCCGACGGCACGGTTAAAGCCGCCGTTTTGAACGCTATTCAAAACATCATTCTTGCTATGATACTGAAATCTGCTAGCGACAACTACGAGCTTAGACAGCAACGGCAGGCAGCAGGCTTCAAAAGAGCTAGGCAAGCCGGAAAAACCGTCGGCGGCAGACCTATACCGCAACAACGCATAGACGACGTAATGCACTGGCGCAATATAGGCTTTTCCATTGCCAAGACGGCAAAGGCGGTGGGTTGCAGCACAGGGACGGTAAAACGCATTACAAAAATGGTGCGCGACGGCGTTTATAAGGTTTCTACAACAGAAAAGAAAAAATAGACTTCCTTTCCATTTGACTATTTTTAAAAAGAAAAAAACGCCTGAAAATTCAGGCGTTTTAACATATAAATTTTAGTTTCAATACACACCCTATTGGGCGGAAATACAGATATAACTACTTTAATTTCAACACACAATTGCCACCGGCAATTGAAATAACTGGGTTGACTTTATACCTTTTCGCGCCACCCGTCAAGTTTCTATTCTTTGTACAATCGGCAGAAAATAAAACGCCGGAACACAAAAAGATTTATCAAATAAATTATCGCAGGAAGTAAAAGACTATAAAACACCGTTCCTTCGTTTAAATCTATTAAAGCTCCTACACTAAATGCCAGTAATGGCAAGCAATACAAAGCTAAAAGTTTTATTCTAGCCTGAATGGATGCAAACGGTATTATTAAAATACAAACAAATGAAATCAATTTGAAAATAGTAGCCATTTTATTTATCCAGTGCGCCCGCTTTTTGGTGGGCTTGGGTTATCAGATGTCCTGCGGTTCAATAATCGGTTCGATTTTCGGCAACCGGTAAGGGTTGTAGCCTTCTCCACCCTCGTTGTAGAGGTCGTCCCATTCCCGCTCCTTTTGGCGTCGTTCGGCTTCGGTTATGCCGGAATAAGCTGGAGCAGGCTGTGGTTCAACTTCTTGAGGTTTAGTCCACAGACTTTCATAGTTCAATCCTGCATCCTCTTCTTTACCTACAAACAGCAAAATCGGCTCGTTGTACCAGTTTAAATCTATCCGCGCCACGTTGTTGTTCGGGATATTTAAGAGGTGGATACCTTTTTTGCTTGAAGTGTAGCAACTCGTGAAATAGCTGCCTGCAAGAGTGATGGTAAACCATTCCTCCAACCCGAGTTCGGCGGCAATATCGGCAACGTGCTGGTCGATGGTTTTGTCTTTGTAGTTGTAGGGGATATAAACTGCGTTTTCGCAATTGAGCGGTTCGATGTAGCCTTCCCGAACCAGTACATATTGTTTGGCTTTTTGCATTTTTTGCTCCTATCCACAGGGCTTTGTTTCGTTCAACAGAAAAAAGAATCGTCTAATCGTTGTTGCCGTTTTGCGCGGGCTTCGCCGCCGCGTTCGTGCTTCTCTTCCAAGACGGCCAACCGCTGCTTTTCGTCTTGCCATCTTTTGCGCCAAACACCGTTTCTGTACAGATTCCTGCCCTTGATTAGTTTGGTGCTGCCGTCTTCGAGTTCTAGTGTAAACGTATGTTGCTGTTTCTCTTCGCCGTAGTTGTCTCGGATGATTTTAGCGGTAATCATCTCAAAACCGGCAAACTTCGGTTTGCGGTAACTGCCGCTGAATTTCGCCTGTTCAAACCGCACTTCATCGCCCATGCAACAATCACCGGTAGCGTAAATGCAATAAATTTCGTCGCCTTGATATGTTGATTCATGATATGACATTTTCTAATCCTTTCGGGGTTTTTGCTTAATTGACAGGTTAATTTTAGGC
>ERZ772935.114-NODE-114-length-29957-cov-4.305699_pt1 | contig 29957 bp, 39 predicted proteins | sample MGYA00511683_ERZ772935 | MGnify/ENA primary metagenome ERZ772935 (study PRJEB29015, sample SAMEA2738086) | human oral metagenome | biome: human oral; feature: human-associated habitat; material: saliva | place: China | collected 2228 ...
TCCCCCTACGATCCATTTTGCCACTTGGGGACTGTTACCGCGCACCCCTATGCTCTTTGATTGTCTTACGAGCGTGGCACTCGGCGCAGATGCTTTGCAGGTTGCAGTAGTCATAGGCCTTACAGGTGCGTGCGTCGCCCGTGTACTTTGTAAAGCTGTCGATATGGTCTACATGCTCTGCCGCCTTAGTTCTGCCGGCGTTAAGGCAAACCTCGCAAAGAGGTGACCGGGCCAGCTTTAGCGCGCGAAGATCGCGCCAACGTTGAGTATTGTACACCTTCATTCTTTCCGCTCGCGAGAAGTCATTACTGGATTTCTTCCGATTTGGCTTGTAGATAGTCGGCATATTCTATTCTTTTTCGTTTACTCCGTTTGACTTTGCTATCGGTCGCGAGACGTCGGAACTCTTTCAGTATCGCAGCTTCAATGTCGCCGGCTCCGACGGCAAGCACTTTGTCTATTGCCGCGTGCAAATGCTCCTCCGCAAGCGATCCGTCCCTGATGGAGAGGTCAGCACGAAGACGGCCGTAAAGCCGTCCTATCCCGTTACTATCTTCCACCAACGCGCTCCTTTCGCCTGACAAGTTCCGCGGCCTTATCGGGGTCGAGATACCCGTCCCCGTTGTAAAGCCTATCTAAATATATGCGTGTTAGCGTCCGCACTATGGCGGAGCGGGAACAACCCAGCAACGCGCAGAGCTCGTCTATTCGCAGTAGGTCGTTTCCCCTTAGCCTTACGTCTATCCTGTCCCGCTGCGCCATGTTATAGTATTGAATCCAAAAACCTCTCGACCTTTTTATTAAAATGCCGCTCGGCCACAGCCTTTGCGTCTTCCAAGATTATCGAATCTGCAACTCGCTCTACCTTTGTGTCGTACCCATTGCTATTGAGGAAATATGTAGAATATCTTCCGTCGAACTTCTCAATCTCATACGCGATTTCACAGATGGATGTACAGAAAGTAGATTTAATTGTACATCCACAAACTTGTTCCCATTCGGGGAGCTTGTATTGTGGCTTCACCAGCCCCAAATCTGCCACGTCCTCTTCCCATACGTCACCCTCATAGTCATCAACGTACGGACAGAGCTGTACATCCTTTTCGCCGAAAAGGCCTACTACCTTCATCGGAAAGTCGCGCCCTTTTACGGTCACGGCGTCTCCGATTCGTAAATCTTGAATCTTCATAGTTGTTCTATTTGGGTTTCTATGTTTTTTCTGTATTCGAGCAACGCTTTTTTTACGATGCACATCGCCCCATCTCTTAATCTGACCTCCGAAAATCCGCACATATCCGGAATTACACACAAGATTGAGCTTGCCCTTAGAGCTTCCTGTACATTTTCAAGATCTGCTTGTAGCCATATGGCTTTCTGTATGTCTTCTATTTTCATCTTTTAGCATGTTTTATTTTTTTAGTTCCTCCGGGAACTCGTTAAACCTCCGTACAATCTCAGCGCATAAGGCGTTGGAGCTTTCCACGTCTCCCGTGTGGATGCACGTTCTTTTGTCCGTATTTTTTGACAGAGTGGATAAGACATGCTTGACTGTCTTTGCCACCGCTCCACATTACGACTACTTTCATTCCTTACCTCCTTTCAGCTCCGGATTGTCGTTGATAACCAATAAAAAGGAAGCCAAATTTCGTCATATCGGTAGCTCGTTATCAATGTTGTACGGTTGAATGTTGTTCAAAGGATCCTCCGTTGGCCGAGCGGCATACGCATAGTCTTTGAATGTTGTACGGCTTGCGTCGAACGAACAAATAAATTTTAGCGTGCCCGTGTTGCGCCCCTTGCACAAGTCGATTAAGGCGGTTCCCGCCGTTGGGTAATGTGCGAAGTCGCCGGAGTATAGTTTCCCGTAAACTTCTGGCCTGTAAATCAAAATAACCATGTCGGCGGCCTCGGCTATTTGCCCGCTATCTCGCAATCTCGACATACTGGGTTCCGGGCGTTCCCTGTCCCTACTAAGCTGCGATAGAGCGATAACCCATATGCCCAACTCTTTTGCAAGGTTTTTCAGGCGTCGCGCCGCGTCCGCCATCGCGCCCTCCCGATTTCCCTTATATCCTACATTGAGTATCTGCAAGTAATCGACAATAGCCCCCGATATTCCGTATTTCAGTTTTAGCTGTCGAACGCTTTGTATTATAGCGTCTATGCTCATCGTGCTACTGTCATCGAAATAGACGCTATATGCGTTCATGCCATACGTCCTGTCCGATAGCGTGCCTATTTCCTCCGGTGACAACTTACCGTACATGATGCGGCTACTCGGTATGCCGCTCTCTGAACTCATCATCCTTGCCACAATCTGCGCTCCGCTCATCTCCATAGAGTACATGGCTATTTTACCGCCCGTACGTGCTATGTTTATCACAAAAGACGTTGCAAGGCTCGTCTTCCCCTGACTGCTTTCCGCCGCTATTACGACCAAGTCGCCTGCGTGAAGCCCGCCCGTTTTTCTGTCAAGCTCCGTTAGCCCCGTAGGTGTTCCACGGGGGCCGCTATCTTTCGCGTTCATGGAAACAACGTCTAACACCTCTTTTAGCAGGTCGGGTAACGTCTTTACGTCCGTTCTTTCAGACTTAACCACGGCGGATATTCTTTCAGGCACAGAGCTTATAAAATCGGATATATCCGTCTGCATATCTTCGGCGTTTTTGGCCAGCTCTATAGCGAAAGAGATCATATCCCGTCTCCGCTTCATTTCAGCAAGCGCATACGCATCTTGGTGGAGCGTTGGGTCGTTTGCATTTATGACCATCTTCGTCACCTCCGAAACGTCCATCTTTTTTTGCGCGACAATACGGCCAACGCTAATCAGGTCTATTTTCTCGCCACGCTCGCCTATGCCTTTTATGATATTCCAAAGCGCGGAGGTCACAGGATGCACGAAGCAGCCATCACTGATAACGTGCTTTAGCTGATGATACGCCCCGCCGAACGTTATAAGGCCTCCGATAACAACCTCCTCCGTCAGCTTGTCATCCGGTGACTTCACCGTAATACCTACTTCCATATCAAAAACATGTTCTATTTGCCGTTTTTCGCGCTTTAACCACAAGGTGGCACCGTATATCATTTTTCAGGCAATCGCGTCGTTTTACCGCATTTCCGTTCGTCATAGCCTATTTTCTGCTTGTGTTTCGGTACCTCAACCAGTTTAGCACGGTCAGGTAGACCGTCTGATATTTTTTCTCAACTCCTCTCGTGTTCGCCATAGCCTGCAATACTTCTCCTATCTCCCGTACCGTGTACTCGCCTCTTAACTTGTCGTACTGCGGTTCTGTCATTTGCTTTTTTATTTTTCGCAGCTCAGGGATATTTTCATCGATCCATTCGTCCAACTTCTCGAATGGCGTTTTTTCAAAAGGGGGACTACAGGGGGTATTATTATATTCTTCTTTCTTCTTATTATATTGACCCTGCCCACAACCCTGCCCTTTGGTCTGCCCGTAACCCTGCCCCTGTTTATTTTCTTCTCCCTCGGAACTTACTTTATTACAGCTTGTTACGGCCTCTTTTGGGTCTGCCCTTTGGTCTGCCCTTTGGTCTGCCCGTAACCCTGCCCACGGGTTGCCCTTTTTATTTTCTTCGTCCTCGCAACTTTGTGTATTACAGTTTGTTACGCCGTCTTTTTGGTCTGCCCTTTTATGGCTTTTCGTGCCCACCTTTTCCGATTGATATTCCGCCCATTTTTTGACGGTTATGAGTAGCCCACACCCACTCAACGCCTTAGCCTCCAAAAAATCATGACGTTTCAGGAACTCAACCGCCGCACGGACTTTTTTGTAGCTACAACCTTTGCCCGCCACCTCGGCTATTTCCTGATAGGTGGTAACTATTTGCCCCTCGCTCTTTGCTATTTTCCCGCGCAAATAGCCGTCCGATTTGTCCGGAGAGGCAAGCAGAAGAATCGACACAAGCACGGCTTTTTGCTCTGCCGTAGATTGCTCCCAAACGCTTGTGCCGATTATCTTCCTGTGTAATTTTATCCACCCGTTTTGCAACGCCATATACGCATTTTTATGGGCTGTTTACCGCTTTACAATAGCAATCGATTGACCTATGCAATCGCGAATTTCAGTTGATATTTTGACTGCCGCGTCAATCAAGTCTTCTACCACTATAGGGTAAAAGTCGCTTACGGCTTTATCCGCCGAAATATCATCTAATTTGTCTGACAGTATTTCGGCCGCCTCGAGCGCGTCCAAAAGGCACTTCGGTATTAAACACTCCCGTTTCTCCCGCTCTTCCTTTTCCTTGTTGTAATGACCGGGGTTGTACGTAGTTTTCTCGCCATTGGGCATTTCGTGGATAGTCCCGTTAAATGTTTGCTCGTCCATTTTGATTGTCTTTTTTTATTGTTATTATACTATTCTGTTTTTCTCAATATATTCTTCAATACTTTTTAGACTGTACAGGTATTTATTTCCTATGCGGCTAATAGCTATTTCACCGCTTTGCCTAATGTTTGCCAGCACGTTTTTTCCGACACCTATATACTCCATAGCCTCCGCGCTTGTCAGCCATCTTTTTTCTATAGGTTTTACGTTTTTGCCCTTTATTTTACCCATCTTCTGCGCTTAATTTTTTCTATACTTTTTAGTGGCTGTAAAACATGTTTTTGGAGTATTTTTGCGTTGTCGTGCTTGCTTATTCCGAGTATGAGCGCAAGGCCGTCGATAGTCATAAACAAACCTTCAAAGCCATTATCATTTACACCGTCATATGAAACCACCTTAAATCTGGCGGTATGGTTCTCTATGAAGAATTTCATAGTTTCGGGGTCTTGCAGGTCTAAACACCTCGCTATATCATCGTACAAAAAGTAGAAACCTCTTTTTGCCCGAAACACAATAAGGCTTCCGAGTTTTGGGATAATAATTCCGCGCCAAGCTATTGCACTATTCATACAGCCTCCTTTTTTATTGTCATTCTATTTGCCGATCTGTCTACAACTGTAGAAATTCGGAAGCCGCCCAGCTTGCCGTCCACCGCGCCAACGTAGCTACAGGTGGATTGTGCATTTTTGATAAACCTCTCCGTCGGTGCGGGGATCGTTATCTCCGACCCAACGGGTATGCCCCTGACGTCATCCGCCGTCAAAGCCCTGTTTTTTTTCTTGTCATCCATATGTTTATTTGTTTGCACAAGAAAATCCGTATATTAGCGGTGAAGTATACGCTAAGAGGCTAAAAACCCCTGACGGCTATCCTTGTGTCTGTTTGTTTGTCTATGCAAATGTAGAACAGATTCTACATATAAGCAAGTATTTGTAGCTATTTCGCTACAATTTACAATTATTTTTTTTACAACGTCTAAACTGCTTGATATGAGCGCATTAAGTAAAAGGTTAAAAAGTATTGCCATCTCATCCGGTATCACGGTTAGAGAGTTTGAACGCAGGATCGGGGTTTCAAACGGCTATGTTTCGAGAATTGGAGCCGAGATAGGGGCCAATAAATTAGAATCAATACTAAGGGAATTTCCATACATTGATAGAAATTGGCTACTCACTGGCGAGGGGTCTATGACCATATCAGGAAATAGAGCCGCGAACGTTTCCCAAAATAGCGGGAGAATTGATATGGGAGACAGGGGAAACACCACCACTACAAACAACTATTACTATTACGGTGGGTGCCCCGAATCAGGAAATAATGAGCGGCCGAAAATAACAGTAGAGACTTGCGGGCGGCCGTATTATGACGTTGATTTCGTTGGCGGCTTCGACCTTGTGCTCAACGACCAAACCGTTACACCAACATATAATATAGATTTCGCCCCGTACAATAAAGACGGGGTAATATGGTGCAATATAACCGGCAGATCAATGGAGCCGGAAATCGGGAGCGGGGATATAATTGCCATCAAAGAGGTGCACGATTGGCAGCAGTATCTCAACTACGGCGAGATATACGCTATCGTGACGGGTAATGACCTTCGCACCGTCAAGCGTGTGCGCAAGAGTGAAAGAGCGGATTCCGTTCTTCTTGTTCCCACCAACCCCGACTACGACACACAAGAAATAGAGAAATCAGTAATACACCGCGTATTTAGCGTGCTCGGCTGCCTAAAGAGGTTCTAACATTTGTATGTACATAAACAAAAGCGATGAAAAAAGCATTACTTTTTACCGTTGCGGCCATAGCACTATCAGGCTGCAAAATCTGGGTAAACCCGTACAACATAACAGCCGGCATGGAGCTTGAGAGTGTGCTTGTGGACGGGGCACAAGCCGAAGGGGAGTACGACACGGAAGCGATGACCTTTCATGACGGGACATTGTCAATCGATTGGGGGCAAGGGCTACAGCAATTCGATTTCGAGCTGCACAACAAGACGGAAGGTACAATAAGAATAAACTGGGAGAAGTCCACCTATGTAGATATAACGGGAGAGGCTAAGAGGGTCATCCACAAAGGCGTTAAATTTGTAGACATGAACAAAACTATACCGTCATCGAACATAGCCCCAAAGACAAAGCTGACGGATATCGTTCTGCCGGCCGATTACGTAGTATACTCTTACGGTTGGAGCCAAAAGAATATCCTTTCGTACAACTTTGCAAATACAAAGGTTGCTATGGAACAATGGTGCCTTGTAAAAGGTAAAAAGATACAGATAATACTTGCAATAGAGGACAAACAAACAACGCACGAATATGCGTTCACATTTGTTATAAACAAAAGGGTGTTTCGCGATTTGAGGGCGGAAAAGATACTCGACTTAGAAGATGGCTGTTGAGGTCACATAATCTATAACCTTCCTATTAGCTTCGTCAATTTTGGCGAGGCTTCTTTTTATGTAGATGGCCGTGGTTGCGTTGGTGGTGCTATGCCCCAAGGCCTGCGAAATAATGTCATCCGGCACGTCGCATTCGGCCGCTATGGTCGCCCACGTATGACGCGCCCAATATATCGACAGCTCCCCGAACAAGGGCGTAAATATCTTTTTTCCGCCGCGCCCGCGACGCTCCATGCCGCCGATACGCCTTAGCTCTTTGTTTTGGGCGCGCACGAAATTTTTATATTGCATTTGCTCCCCAATGTTGAGAAGCAGCTTTGAGCCTTTATATTTATCTATGATGGCCTGCGCCTCCGGTTCAACGCGTATACTATACAGCTTTCCGGTCTTCGCCCTGTAATACTCGATACGACCGCCGCGAATGCCTTGTAGCGCATACATATCCACAGGGTTTATTCCTACAAGGTAAAAGGACAAAAGAAACATGTCCCTGTAGCGTTCTTGGTGCGGCTCTACCTCAACCGTCATCAGCTTAGCAAGCTCCGACACGGTAAGGCTTCGTTTGATGGTTTCTTGCTTGGCGATTCGGAACTTCCGAAACGGGTACAAGTCCGTCAAGCCCTCATCAATCGCGTAATTGAATATCGCGCGAATATCGCGCATATACCGCCCGCGGGTGTTTATCATATTGCCTTGTGCCGCCATCCATTTGTCGAAAGATTTAAGCCAAGACGGGGTAATACTGCCGAAAGACGCTGACGGGTCGAATGCCCGAACCTTTGCAATTGTTTCTTTGTAGCAGTCCGCCGTAGACTTCTTTGTCTTTATGCCCGCGAAGAACCCGGCACATTCGAAGAAGCCCGCCCCGCTTCGCATCCCTTTTGACTTCGCGCCGCCGGTGATGCGGTCTTTTATGTCTGCCGCGGACATATGCATGATTTCTCCGCTTGTCTCGAGCGACAGTATCACTTTTTCCGCGGCGGCAAGCTTTGCGCGTATAACGCCGCGCTTTATCGCCGCGTTCGGCTCTCGTTGCGCTATTTGCCCGCCATCGTAGTTCTCCGGAAGAACCGATATCCCTGTGGATATATGCGTTTGTTCCGTCCTCCCGTATCGGGTGTGGGTAACTACCATCTTGACGGTACATGTGCCGTCCTTTTTGGGAGTCCTCGAGTCGATATATAGGATTACGCTTGCCATCTTCTCATATATTTCTCATATATTTCTCATAGCAAAAGTAGAAAAAAAGGCTCTAAAAGGCTCTAAAAGGCAAGTACCGATTACAAAAAAAGGCACGAAAAAAGGGAGATAGACGTATCTAACTCCCTGATTTCCAAACTGTCGGGGTGGCGGGATTCGAACTCGCGACCCCCTGCTCCCAAAGCAGGTGTATTTATTTTATATTTCATTCTGTTTCAGATATATTCAAGGGGTATCAAAAAAAATCTCATATATTTCTCATAGTAAAGAAATTCCGCATAAAATTGATTTTGTTGCGTGGGTTCGTGGCAAAAGAAACCCCGCCGATGATTTTTTTTCGCCGGCGGGGTGGTGTCAATAAAACAAAACTACGAGGGGCGCACGGTGGCTTAGCGTAGCTCAAGCTTTATTTCAAGCCCCAGAGCCTCGCATAATCTATTCAGCATGTCGATCGACATGCTTCTTTTGCCCTCTTCAAGGTCTTTAAGGTACCCGTAATGGATACCCGTATCTTTGCTAACACGGTATCTTGTAATACCGAGTTTTTTTCGGCGCTCCTGTAGTACCTCGCCGATTTTTTGCTCTATACTTTTTGCACCCATCTATCTACCTCCACCCAGTCAAATTCCGGGTATGTTTTTTTATTTTCAAATACGGTAACTTCTATAGCCTCCAGCCCGTCGCGGACGGGGAAGCACTGATCAATCAACGGTCTGAACTCGTCGATAGAGTTCGCCGATAGAGCCGTTGTCTGCCTGCGGCCGATGACACCCTTTGGGGTCTTGGCCACAAGGCTGATTTCCGCCCGAAAGCGGTGCTTGGGAGACCTTAAACTATTGCTATTTGCCATGATTGTAATTGTTTGTGCCCCGCGCGAGGCGGGGCGGGTTAGTTAATTAAAAGGGGCTTTCTTCGTTCTCAATTGCTTGCTCGAGCGTGAAATCACACTTCGGATACTCTGCGACTCCGAGGCCGGTACGGAGGTCAATGTAGAAACTCTTTTCATCCTCTGTTATAACTGCGTGAGGGAATCCTGCGATCGTTGCGTTTACTGTTTTCATTTCGTTTTTGTTTTTGATTGTTAGTGTTATCGTTTTCTTACACTGCAAATATATGCACTATATTTCATATATGCACCATCTTTTTCATTGAATTTATCTATCATAATAATAGATGGCGTCTATATCGTTTTCGTAAGTACTTTGTTCGCAACAACTTACGAGAAAAACGTACGAAAAAATAGTTTTCATTCGGGCATAAAAAAGAGGCTCATCTTGCGATAAACCTCTTTTGACTTGACGCGCAACCGCTCAAAAATGGCGGCAGTTTCGTCTTTTTGTCGTTTGAACTCACGTTCGTTGCGAACGACTTCCATCAGTTTTAATTCCTGTATGGTGCAATTCGTGTCGGGACTTACCGCTTTCGCGACAAAAACGCTTTCACGTCTCTTTTTAATTCCTGTGTGGTGCAATTACTTACAAAAGTGGTAATTAGCATCCCGACACGACAAAGGTATACAACATTGCCGAATGAACAAATTTTTCTCACAAAAAAAAGAAGCGGCCATCTTCCCAGACAGCCGCCTCCCCAACCACAAAAACAAAGAACTTATAACTCACACCGGGCGTAGGGGTGGAGCGTGAGCTTGACACCCATACAGGTCACAAACTCATAGCCACCTCGCCCGTGGGTGTGCATGATCTCCGAGCAAATCTCCATGTTGTCGAGTTCCTCCTGAATCTTTTTCTTCAACGCTTCGACCTGCCGCGGCGTGATGCCCTTTCCGTTTGCATGCTCATACATTACGCCGTGGATAGCGTTCTGCATTTCGTTTGACGCTCCTGTGGACGACACAAGTCCGTAGAATTTTACTTCTTCTCTTTTCTTCATCTTTTCGTTATATTAAGTTAAACAATAGGTATCGCGTGTTTCAAATGGAAACTTTTCACCACATTTGTAGCGCGAACAAGAATTTGGTTGTCACCTCCTTTCAGAAACAGCTGACAGCCAACAAGAAACCCCGGCGGTAGGACGTTGGGGTTTTCCTTTGTTCCTACGCAAAGGAAAAACAGAGGCCATATGGCCAAAAAGGAAAGGAGGTGTAATCAATGACTGAACCTTGTTCGCAAAGCGGGGGAGCCGGGAAACTGGTATTTTGCCGTTTCATTCGCAAGAATGGAAAGAAAATATACCCGAAGAACGGTCGCGTATTTCGCTTTTACGTGAAGCGTAAATCTGCGTAACCCCCCGTAGAGGGGTGTCCTACCACCCCTCTTATTTTAACCCTCTTAGCCGCCACGCTGCCCATATCCCGATAGCTCCGAGTGCCACCCAAAAGCCAACAATCTGCCGATGTTGCCACGGCGTTAGTCTGTTTACCTCTCTTACCACCTCCACGGCGTAGGGCACGCTGTCCACGCGCGTAAAGCTGTCGATTCGAAGCTGCCACCGTTCCCTCCACTTGATTACCTCCTTGAAGACCGTATCCCCGGCCATGTACATGGCCACCGTGTCACGGTTGTACACGCTATCGATGCGGACAACGTCCCGGTACTCCGTCTTCACCTTGTCCACAAAGACCGTTTCGACACGGGCGCGGCACGAAGTCAGGAAGAATAAGGCTGCCGTCATGGCGATAGCTCCGAGCAAGCACAAGACGAACGTCTTATGCTGCTTTCTCCGGGCTGATTGCGCTTCCTTGCGCTCAAGCTCCTTTTTCTCAAATGCTCTCATAGTCCGATCTCCTTTAGCCAGCGAGGAACATCGAAAGACGGGCAAGCCTTTGCCGCCAGCTGATTATGCCCTACTATCTCCACGTCAGGGTGCTTCTTGTGGAAGTCAAGAACATACTTTTTCAACGCCTCGCGCTGTGCAGCCGTACGAGTGTCGCGCGGAATGTTTTGGCGCGTAACGCCACCCACGTAGACCACATGGCGGCTAACCCTGTTATACCCTGCCGCTCCGTTTGTAATCTCCCACGGGTCTACGTTCGCATCTTCGTTGTTAGCCACAAGACGCTCTACTCTCCCGTCCAAGTGGATCATGTCCGTATATCCGACCTGCTTCCACCCTCTTCCGCCTTTATTCAATGGTGCAGTGTGCCATCGGCGGATTTCATCGCTTGACACCTCCCGGCCCTCAGGCGTGGCCGTGCAGTGTATTACCAAATACTTTAGCTTCATGTCTATTCCTCTTCTTTATAGGTTCCTAACTTCGGCTCTCTTTCAAGGCACGACGTTTTCAGGCAGATATGCCGCTGTGCAAACATTTTCGCCTTAATGGTGCGCTCCATGCCGTCTAATCTTCGCTGGTTCTCTTTCCGCTCGTATTCTGCTACTTTAGCGTCCCGTTCAAGTTTTTCCACGCGCACGGAAAGCTCCATATTGGCAAGCACTTCTTTATAATACTTGCCCTGCACTTCTACCAGCTTCCCCATCGTTTCCTCGTACAGGTTTGCCACCTTGTCGGAGACGTTGGTAACGCTCTCTACAGTATTGGAAGACGCAGTAATGGCATCGGAATCTTTCTGTGCCTTTTCTTGTCGCCTGTATCGGATAGTCATTATAGCCGTCCCGAGCAAGCCGAGTATCCCCGACCCTATAAGGCTGAGGACAATGTTTGTCCAGAGTGTGAACTGCTCCATTATATCGTGCTTATTTGAAATATCAACATATTACTACGAGTCCCTTTGCGGCACATACACAAAGAGCGGGCGGGGATTCTATTCAGTGTAGTCAGGGGAGTACAACCGGTAACTCCAATAGTCTGCTGAAAATTATTTTGGACATAACACATGAACCCCTCCGGCAAAGAGCTTGGGAAGTCCATTGTGGCCGTTCTACTGCTTCCGTTATATTCTATCCACCCCATCTTGTCTGTGACAGTAAAAGTAGAGGAGGACTGCTTTGAAGTCGGAACGACGAGGCCATTGTACTGAATTGTCCAGGGAGCCTGTCCTCTTACTTGCCGTGTAGCTCCCCAAATAGTGTCTGCCTCATAGGGAGAAATGCGAGCGTCAAAAGCTGAAACATCTAATAATATCCACCTATAACCGCTTGAAAAAGAAACAGCTTGAAATGTTATCGAAAGGGATTGATTACAGTCTATTTCGGACAAAGCACGGAACTTGTTAAGTCCCGTGACATTCTGATTAATTCTATATCCCCTGCAGCCGGAGAATCCGGGAGCTTGTGAGTCATATACAAAGTTGTTAAACGGCATACTCCCACCCGCCAAAATCCCCACTGTGTTTGGGCTTTTTGTTGTGTGTATATAGATGCTATCATGGAACTGTGCACAGTAGTTCAACGGCTCAGCTAATCGCGCAATGGTTATTTGCCTGTCCACGAATTTCTCCGGGCATGGCAGGATAATCGGCAGCTCGGAGGATATCAGTCTGATGGTGCTGCACACACCCGGCCCCTTTCCTACTGCCTGCCGCTCTATTTCTCCGAGCACCTGCAGGTACTGTTGCTGAGTGGACACCAAAATGGATGGCGTATCGATTCCGAAGTTGTTAACAAGATCTTGGATCGCCTCGCCATGCTCTTCCAAGTACATCCCGTGGGCGGTGAGCTGCTGCCCGTGAGCGCTCAGGGTGCCACCATGCTGACCTATCTGATTCGTATGTTGACTAATCTGGGTAGTGTGAGAAGAAATGCTTTGACCGTGAGCACTCAATGTATTCCCGTGAGCATTTACACTACCTTGGAGATTGTTGATTGAAGCATTGTGAGCATTTACACTACCTTGGAGATTGTTGATTGAAGCATTGTGTGCATTTACGCTGCCTTGGAGATTATCAATCTTTCCTGAGTGTTGATTGATTTGAGTAGTGTGCTGACCGAGGGTGATATTATGTGCATTTACACTGCCCTGGAGGTTGCCGATAGAAGCATGATCTCCCTCCAACATAGCCAATTGCTCAGGACTAAATGTCCCTGTTTCTCCTTGAGGCCCTTGCAGATTGACAGGAGCGTCTGAGTTTATCTGCAAACTCGTACCTATCCACGTCAGGCTTGGCTTCAGGTTTGACTCCGAGGGCATGAAGGTTAGAGGGGGATTATCTATCTTACCTTCATATAAGCATACCCAATCCACATCTACAGACCCAAAGTCGCCGCCATTTCCCGAGGCGGAGTTGGCATACAATCTAATACTATCAATCGAAATACCGTAACGAAGATTCGGATAATAAACAGATACGTTCTCCCCTTCAGCAAGAGGGCCCATAGCAAACTGACCAGCCATGTAGGGATATATCCTACAGGTCGGTGTTTTCTTTGTGAACTTATACTTAATAACGCAAGTGTAGTACTTGTCTACACCTGCAGTCCCGACGAGCGTTTTGTCCAAGTCCCATTTCGCAATCATGTAAGGAGTATTGTTATTCCCTACGACCGAAACGGGAACACTCTCTTTTACAAGGTTTATTTGCGCTGAATATCCGTCTTTTCCTCTGTCCGCCTCCGCTTCGATTCTCGTATAAGAATCAAGAGCTTCTATATACTTCTTATGAGGCTTTCCGTTTGTTGCAGCCTCCCCGATAAGGTTCAGATATTGCTCATCGGTTTGATTGCTTCCTGAGATGAAGCTATTACAAGCATTCCTTAAAGCCTCTTCAGCGCCTTTATAGTTTGTAAATACATTGAGGAATTGAGACGCAAGGGATCGGGGGCAAATAGGACTTATCTTTAAGTACCTGGCCTCTATTTCCTTTCTTTTCTTTGTGATATTATCAAGAAGTGATGAAGCTTTAGCCGAGTTTTTTGTAACAACTGAGGAGGATAGTATATTAAGGTTCACCTTTTCTTCTACATCCTCAGGAGCAGGAGACCATGCTGTAGCGACATTTCCGGCTTCTATCTTTATATCCTCCCAAGTAGTTGTATAGTCTTGGGTGTCTTGGTAACCGTCTGAGGAATAGAAAAGCACCCCGGTTACCGGGTCTGTAAGTACTATTGTTTGTGACTGCGGTTTGTCGGATTTGTCGAAGAAAAATGACTCATGGTATCCATCCGGCTTTCTAAATATCACACGCAACTGCCCATCGAAATTGGAGGTTATCTTCCCAACTGAAACAGTTACGGTTGTCCCTGCCTTTATAGTCTCAGAGGGTTTGAGTTCTGCAAACTTTCGAGGAACTACAACCCTCTTACTTTTTTTCAAGAGGTTTACTCCTCCCACCGTTATATCGTCCAATGAGATATAACGAGGATTCCTCCAGTGGGCCCAGTTGAAGACCTCGGAGTCCATAATAGCAGACACTACAGACCCCTTCCTCCAAACATTACCGGAGACCACATAGTCCTGCTCTAATGTCCAAAAGTCATCTTTCCCATACGATGTTGGCTTCGACGAATAGTGCGACACCTTGCCGTCCACAGCCCCATGAAGTGCTGCTATCTCAGCGAGCAAAGCAGCTTCCCCCCCATCCGCGACGACCACCCACTTAAACACGTTGGGGCTTGCCTCCAGCCACTTCCAAGAATAGCCTGCTTCGGTTCCGTCCTCCTTGGGGCGCAAGTCCGTAAAGGTGTCGTTTATATGCCGTTTCTTGGCCTCCGGGGTTGTCCATTCGTTGGCGGGGTAATTGGCATCTGTAGGGATATACTCCCCATTATAATGGCTTACTTCCTTATCTATCTGCTTCTGCATTTCGTCCATGCGCGCTGCCTGCTCTATAAGGGACTGATTGAGCGGAGCGATAGCCTCGTTCGTGTGTTGGTTGGCTTGTGCCAGCGTGGAGGCGGAAAGCTGATTGGCGTGCTGGTTCGCCTGATTGAGGATGTCCTGCAGTCCCGCGATAGCACCTTGATTCACCCGATCCGTCAACGACTTCTGCGACAGGGCTATGGATTCCGCGTAGTGCCCGAGCATGGTCTTTAGCTCGGTTACCTTTTCTTGCACGGCCACATCATCCCATTTCTTGTCTCGCAGCAACGCCTTTAGCGCGGTCATAGCCGCGTTTACCTTGCCCCTGAAACCCAACATCAACGCCTTTAGCTCCGCGCTCAATAGAGCGTGGTCTTTCAATGCGTCTTCCTGCTTGTTGAGCTGGGCTATCTGCGAGTTATGAGAGGCAATAAACTGCTGGGAGCCGGTAAGAGTCAAGGTCGATGCCGTCACGTTTGTGAAGTCATTGGCGGCACTTACACCTGCGCCAATGGCCGTGTTCACGTCTTGCATCATACGAAGCAACTTCTTCGCTTGCTTGGGCGTCAAATGGACGGCTTTATCACTATCCTTGAAAGACGTTAACGTTTTCACATTCGCCAGCTTGTCATGGTCGCCGACGGGTGCGGGCAACGGTGCTCCGCCCTCAACGGTGATGCTTACACCTTTCCCACCTTTTCCGCGTGCCCGTTTCGGCACCCTTGCCCTCACAAGGCTGTATTTATTTTGTCCTGCCATATATCAGTCCTCTATTTCTATTTCCGTAGCCGTGTATTTATCCTTTTCCACTTCTACCATATCCAAATCACTTCGAGCCATTCGGCAGTCCTCCGATTCACCCGTCACCAAATATCGCTTACCTTCCTCCAACCGAGGAAAAAGCCCCCTCGATGGGTCGTAGGTGCCATGTATGCGATTATGCCGCTTACTGTACGCTGTAAACACAGAATTGAGATACAGCTGCTCCAGCGTTCCGCCATGCTTGCCGCGGCGGAATCGGTGGCTAAGACGTCCGCCGTTCGCGTCTGTCAGCAACGAAAGTGAATTTGGTAGCGCAAGCTTGTCGCTCGTAAACATCAGTGTTTCGGTATATTCTTCGTTTGCATCAGGATCCAGCCACGCTTTCAGCACAAGGTCTTCGTCGGACGGGGCGGAGCCGTCTTTGTTCAGTAGAGACACGTCCAGCCCACGCATCGCAAACGTCCTGAAAAAATGCGGCAACGGGTCGCCCGACAAGTCCGTTACGTCTCCGAAGCCGAGCTGGAAAAACGGCCGATTCATGATACAAACCTCCAGCTTCACGCCCTTTGGGGGAAGCGGAAATACGAATCGATTGTTATACACATCATCTCCGCCGTCAGAAAAAAACCACCCGGAAGATTTTTCTTCGATAGGGTTCCACCCGGCGATGTCAAACCCGTCTTTTAAGGACGATCCGAATTGGAGTACAGCGAATTGACGCGGCCCCTGCTGCGTATTGGTGCTTATCTCCTCCCAAACCTGCTCGTTATCCAAAAACAGGTAGTCCAACCAGTTATCTGCGTTTTCCCCGTGCTGTCGGCTGCATAATATCATAAGCCTGTTACCTGCTTCGTCACAGGCGTATATTTTTGCGATAAGCCGTAACACCTTTGCCTTTCCGTTAAACTGTTTCATCAACCATTCGTAGTCTGCCGCTCCGCTATGATGCACATTGTCCTTCGTGTACGGCTGATACATACTGTAGTTGATGGAAAACATAACTTCCAATGAAAGACCGAGGCGGAAATTATCCATTATCTCTTTCGTCCGCACAGGCAGGTTGATGTTCGCGGCTCTGTAACAACAGTTTGTGTCGCTTAGCTGCGTTGCGGGCGTCTGCATGATAACCTTTGCACGCGGGAGGTGATCCGGTATGGAGAAAGGTGCGTACGCACATTGCGGCTTCAATATCGGCGTCTTACCCATCCAAACCATCACACCCCGTTCTTTGCTGCCGACTGTCACCGGAAGCGTATTAAACAGGTAGGATCCGTAATCGTGAGATATTGCCCACTCGGGGGCGCCCGGATTGATTTTTTTGAGGGAGATATTATATCCTACATAGCTGCCTGCCGTGTTGATATTCGGCACTGCGCACGTATAGTCCGGCTCCTTGATTCGCTTGATTCCGTCACCGGCGGGCATCAGCTCCGACCGTTCTTCCAGCGATACGGTTATCTCCGCGTTGTTATATACACGGTCTACCCCCAATACGGCGTCCGCACCCTTAGCCTTTAGGGGCTTTGTTATCCACCTGCTTACCCCGTGTATATCGTATATCTGTATACGCCCGTTCCGCTGCTCCACACGCAAGGTAAAAGGACGGAGCACGGCGGCCAGAACCTCCAGCTCGTCCATTTCATTGTCGCCGTCGGCGTGGAACTTGTCCAGATTGACGTACGTTTTTTCTAAACAGCCGGCTCCCCAACCGAGCGTAAACGACTGCAAGCTCGATACGCTTGTCTCCGCGCTATGCCAAGATCGAAGCACATGTACCGTCTCCGGGGTCAGTTCCTGCTCCTCTCCCGCCTGTACAAGTGCACCCTTTCGTATTTGTAGCGTGTCTTGTATTTGTTGCTGCCACGGGTTATTGGGGTCGAACACACCCGGAGCATCAGGATCGTAGGGGTCGGGGGTCGGGTTGGGGTATGATGGGTTGGGCGTCGGCGGTACGTCGGGTGGGTTGTCGATAAACACCGTGGACGCACTGATCTGCGACGGCACGATGGACGCCAACCGCGTAGAACAATTAAACACGATTTCAGGACGCGGAATATCCGCTATCCAGTCACACTGGAAAGATGGGCGGAAAGCGTCCGACACGATGGCACGCACCAAATCCGCCACGCTCATACGCCCACGAAGTCGAAACTTCGTACGCTCCAGCACGGCAAGGTCGTTGAATGTCAGCTCTGTTATGTAGTTCTCTTTGTAGCTGTACGGCTCTTCGTACTGCTCCGGCTCAATGCTGCCTATCCAATACAGCCTTTTGTTCCGATACACGGCCAAGAAAACATCGCGCCCTCCGGAGCTGTACAGGTCGATAAAACGCCTGTCCGTGTCGCTCAACACGCGCAACGTCGCACGGGAGCGCACGATAGGGTCGAAAAGCTCATCGCCTCGCCATTCTATGACCAGCGGATTCTCATAAGCAAGCCGAATCGGGGCGGCGGAGCCTCCTGCGGCCAGTATGTCCACCTGCCACTTTCCACCCGCCAAATCGGCGAAATAGCCACGGTATTTGCAGCTATTCAAAGAGATATGATCGATTGCCATCTTACGTCCTCTTATTCCTCCGTCCTTGCTTTTCCAAAGCCACCACCAGCTTATTCATATCCATAGTAATGCGCCCGCCAACGATAATAGGTTCAACGGCTATATTATTGCGCGCCTCCATCAGCCGGAGCGCGGTCTTTTGTTGTTGTTCGTTCAGTATCGCCTCCCCGGAGTTCACGCGCGCTATCAGCTTATCCCCGTAGTAACTCATACCACCGACTATTCCACCGTTGGCGAACTTCGGGATATTGGCCAGTGCCGCAAGTACGGACGCGACCGCCGCGACCGCCAAGATTGGGCCGACAAAAGGTATTCCCGCGACCGCAGAAGCCGCACCCGTTGCGGCGGCTTCTGCGTTGGCTCCCGCCTCCGCTTTCTTTGCTGTAACAAGGGCGGATATAGCCGGTATAGCCGCCCCGATTGCGCTAATAACGTTACCGCCCCACTGAAGCCAAGACCCCGCATTGCCGCCGATTATCTGTGACAGAGACCCGAACGTGTTTCCAACCGCGCCAAGGCTTTCTATCATATCTTCGTTCTCTTTGCGAGCTTGTTCGATCGCCTTTCTGTACCTATCTACCGCCGATTCCGCTTCTTTCCCGCCACCTTTGAGCGAGCGCGACGGCTTGACGTTGAGCGCGTAACCATCGCCGACGGAACTGTGCCTTTTTTGCAGCTCTTCAAGTTCGCCCTTTAGCTTCTTGAACTTCTCCAAGTCCCCGGCGTTGAGGGCGAGCTGTATTTGTATCTGCTTATTTTCGATAAGCGTCTCAATAGCGGTGCGGAGCTGCAAGGCGTTTACAATAGTCGCTTTCAGCTCCACTGGCTTAGACGCGACTGCTTCCCCCGCTCTCTCCACGGCGTCCGGATAGTCTATTTCGAGCTTCATCTCCCGGACTGATTCCTCTATGGACTTTATGTCCGCGTCTATAGTCTGACGGGCTTCTGCCGTTGTGGCTTTAGTTAGCCTCTCCCGAAGCTCTTTTATATGCTTTTCCGCGTCCGCGATGCTCCCACGTGGCAGTATTTCCTCTTTCTTGCCACCCTCTTTCGCGGCCTCCTTTTCTATTTTGTTCTCTTTCTTGATTGTCTGACTTTGCTGTCGAATAGCGGCGGCCTGCATTCTGTACCCTTCCTGAATCAGCATTGCCCCCTTGTAGGTTTCCGATTGCTCGTTATCTTGCTGCTGCAAGAAGATGCGTATCTTGTCCCCGCGCCGGTACTCTTTCGTACCCTGATACGCTTTCAGGTCATTGCGCGCCTGCTCAACCGCAATTTTTTGCGCTTTGATGCCTTGCGTATCAGGCTTGGCAGACCGCTGCATCTTGCCGAGCACCGATTCCGCGCTATTTAGACGTTCCGCAAGCTCTTTTTCCCGTTTTGTGACCTCCTCCGCAATTTTTGAGTAGTCCGCGCGGTTCGATTCGCTTACCAAATAGTCTATTTCACTGTCTGAAAGGGTGTATTTCCCCTTTGCGTGCTTGGAGAACTCCGTTCTTATGCCTTGTCGGCCTGTGGAAATGTTTTGCTGCGCGAGTTGCTCGGACAGTTCTATCTGTTTTTTCTCTATCTCCTTAGCTTTTGCAATAGCCGCGCGGCGGGCCTCAACGCTTTTGCTCTTATCTTCCGCGATTAACATCTGTTTTTCGCGCTCCACGTCCAAACGACTGTATTCCGTATCGGAAAAAAGCTTCTTTGTTGCAAGCTCATCAAGCATTTCAGATAGCTTTTTGCCCTCCCTGAACGATTCCCGAAGACCATCTAAGAGGTTGGAGAAGTCCAACGACGCAAGCGACACCTTCAAGGTGTCCATCGAAGCCCTTGCACCCGAAATAGAGGCGGCCATCTTATCCGCCGATGACTGCGTAAGGTTCAAACCATCGTAAAAGGCCTTTCCCCCCGTTGTTGCCACACCAACCACAGCACCCCAGCCGACTATCTTTGAAGCGTTAAGCCCCAAAGATTGAGTAAAAGACCGCACAGAGCCACTGGCCTTTTCGCCTTGCTCTTGAAAGCCCTTTACCTCCGTCTTGGAGTTCTGTATACTTCTGTCGAATTGGTTGCTGTCAAGCAGTAACCGCGCTACTAAGTCCATTTATTTCCTCCGATATTTTTTCAGATTGCGCCATCAGCTCTTCGTATGTCATTCCGACACCCTCCGCGTCCTCCGGTTCCTCCGCCTGATCCCACGGGCGCGGAAATACCGCGTTCGCCGAGACGGCTGCACCGAGAATTTGAAGCACGCAAGCCGTATTGTTTCGTACTGCTTCCTGCACGCTTCGCCCTTGGTACTCGATGCCGTCTAACGCCGTTCTGACCTCCCACATCTGCATCCTGTCAAGCACGTAATCAGGTGGCAGACCGCCCCAAAAGACAAGATGATGGTACACCTCCGAGTAGGTCAGTTTTTTTTTTCGGCGTCCACGCCAGTGTCGGCTATCAAGGCCGCCTGCTTGGCCGATTCGGAGCCAAACCATTTCCGCCACTCCACCAAAGCGGCGGGGTTTTCATCGATAAGATTAACGACGTCTTCAAACGATATAGACGGTTCAGAGGGAAGCAACGTTGCAAACATCATCGTCACCTCGTCCGTAACCGTACCGCCTTGAAACACCTTTCCTGTTATGCTCTCAAACAGCATAAACGCGCGAATGGAGTACCGCGCCGCTACCTCTTTTCCTTGTATGTGTACCTTCATTGCTTTATATCAGTGTTTATATATAGCGTTTACGCGTCCGCACAGACGGAAAAAGCCCCTCTACCGCGTGGGCAAAGGGGCTTTGCTGATATTCTCTTTCTCCGCCTTACTTGCGCTTCTTCAACGGGCTTGTACCCTTGAATTTAGCGTTGTAGGTGGCCTTGCTTCCGTTGTCAGCCGTCAGCTCGATGCTTTCGATGATTGCCTTGCCGAAGTACCCACCCGTTGCACCAAGTGCCCATGCGGCATTTGTTCCTCCCAAACCGTCGTTATTCGGGTTTGAGATAGTGCCAATGGCAATCGTTATAACCGTTCCGGCAAGGTGCAGCTCCATCAGCTCCTCATATGCGGCAAGGTCGCTCATTAGATTTGTCGTGCTGGCGTCCCACTCTTGACCTACCATCTCTTGCACGCCTGTTATAGGCGTATCCTTGTCGCTTGTCTCCTCCAGTTTCAGCCGAGAGCTGATACTACACGAGGTAGCGCACGCGAAAGCCTTTGCGGACGCTTTCCCATCGTCTCCGGTCTTAAAGAGCATTACGTTGCGCCCTTTTAATCTTACGTCACTCATCCTATTTCGTATTTTATTGACATCCCTTGGAGCCAAGCGGCGTCTTCTTTCCCCTCGTCCGCGTCGGCCAGCTCGAAATCGGCAATTTCAATGCCGGCAAAGGTTCCGCACCTACATAGTGCTTTGCGCACTTGCTCCGCTATTTCTATACTCTTTTCGTATGTCGGCGCAACTATGACAACTGTAACGGAAACAATATCCGCGCTGCCGTCCTTGTCGCCGTCTTGTGTCACGCTATCCCTCTGATAGACGATTAGCGGCATATCAGTACCCAAAGCAGCCTCTACGGGAAAGACGCGGCCACCGGCCACGTTCTTTAGCATTTCTTTTATTGCCAAACCGATTGATATTCCGCTCATTTCTTTGCTATTTTGGTGATCGCCTTACGCATTTCCTCGTCCATATTGTCGAATATCTTGCGCTCCGTTTGCTCTTGCGCACGTCTGAAGTAATAGCCCGCGGTAATCTTTCCGCGCGCGCCGCCTTTGCCCGTGCGTGTCTTGTACCAGCTCCGCTTTCCACCATACCCCGTAACCTTATGCCCCCTTGTCTTTCGATCCTTTGTGCCCAGCTCGAAGAACTTAGCACGGAAATCAGACATGATATGCACCTTGACAGAGGGAGTATCCCCTTTGATTACTTTGACAGACGCGATTCTGTACTTCTTCTTTACCTCTTTGCTTTTTTTTGTCCTGTAGGTTTCCGTACGACTGCCAAGTCGCCCGCTACCGGTATTGCTCTTTGTGACAAGATGCTTGAAGTTCTCTTCCGTCTGTTTCTGCAATATGCGGGCAGAAGAACGTAGCGCGTTTATTTGCGCTTTCTTGCGCTCTTTACCCGATAGACGCTCAAACATAGCATCTACCTCCGACGTGTTTATATCAAAAGAAACGTCACTCATTGACGCGCGAGGCCTTTACGATTAACTTGCGTTTGCGCCTGTTGAGGTCTACGTCCTCTATTCGATACCGCTCCCCGCCGTACTCGATCCGTTGTTCGCGCGAGACCTTTTGCCACATGTGAAATTCAAAGGATAACACCCCGGATAGAAACTCTTCGCGTGCGGAGACGCCCGCCGCGCCCGTCAGGTTTACGACATTTGCGCGGGTCTCCCTTTCAGGCTCCCACGTGTCAGAGAAGCCGCCGAAGCCGCTTTCCGTCTTGACGCGTCGCAATATCTTCACCTTCTCGGTCAGTAGCCCCGCCTGCATTATCCCTCGTAATTTCTTATTAACCGGCAGAGGGCCGCCACGCCACGGGGAAGTGCGTTTGTTGAAGTACCAATTACCGCATCTTCCCTGTTAGCGTAGTAGTCCCCGATGACTAACAACATCGCTTGCTTGGCTATTTCCGCCTCTCCCACCCCAATATCGGAGATTTTACCGCATATCTCGGACTCTACGACCGCCTTTGACAGTACGATAAGCCTCTCGATATACGCGTCCTCGTCCGTATATGAAGCATCTATGCGGAGATGCGTTTTAGCCTCTTCAAGCGTTATCATTGACATGCTTATGCGCCCATCTTGATTGATGCAACAACCGCCGATTCATCGCGGCGGAAACCGAAGTCCCAGAAGCTATTGATGATGAAACGCACGACCCCTTCGTCCGCTTTCGTGATATTGTCCACGGTGAAGTTCAACGCACCCCACTGGCAAAGAAGGAAGTCCTGCCAATTGGCGAACACAAGACCTTCTTCCGACGTGTTGAGCGCGGACGCTACACCCGTGGAAGTAAGCACGTCATACCCTTTCATCTTACCGTCCTCGCAGAGGAAACCGTACGAACTGCCCGGGATGATTTGCGTCTTCCCCAGAATAGCCTCCCCTTCCGGATTCGTGATAAAAGAGAGGTTCCCCTTCAGGGCGTTCTTCTTCTTCACAGCGGCGATAATGTCCACAATTCGATTGTGGGAAGCCGCACCCTTGTTGGAGACGGTGCCGTGGAAGATTCCCGCGGGGGCGTCTCCCTTTGCACCGGAACCAAGTGCCGTACTCTCCAGCTTCGCCTGAATCGAAGCGAGCAAGTCGCGTCGCAACATTTGTTCCGCTCCCACGCTGTCCTGCATCAAGAACTGCATAGACAGTTCAAGCTTCGTTGTCAATCTCTTTGGTTGGAACTTCTTAGAGCCGAACGTACCCGCGCCGTCATCGGCGGCGGCCTTTTCGCCCTTCCAGTTGGACGTGCTTCCCGTGTATGTTGGCACCTCAACGTCACCGACAAGCCCGGTCAGAACGTTTGCCCCTGCCTGTGCAAGCACAAGGTTCTGACGAAGCGGATCGAGAATGGTCTGTTTGTCCACCTGCACACCTGCACCTCCGCTACCTTCACCCGCACCCGCCTGAATCGTAGCGCGTGATTCGACGGGAATGTTGAAGCCACCATCTGCGGCCACGCTCGCGCGCCGCATCTCGGCAGACCCCTGTTCGAAGAACGCGCGTGTTTCGTCAGACATATTGCCTGTAGCAGCCTCGCGAAATGCGCGCAACAATGGCGTTTCTGGTGCTGTAATAACACGCGCCGAACGCTTGCGCTCTTCGTCCCGTTTCCGCTCCTCCATCTCGTCAAGCTGCGCGTCAATAAGCGCGTTCGCGCTTCTCAGCTCTTCAAGCTCCGCGACCTCTTCCTGTGAAAGAGACCTCTTTTCCTCTTTCGCCTTTGCGATGATGGCGGCGCGTTTCGCAACGTTTGCGGCTCTCTCTTCAAGAAGTTCCGCCTTTGTTTTCTTTTCCTCCATAATTACTTGTGCTTAGTATTGTTGTTCAACTTCTCTGTAATAAGCCCCCATATCAATAGGGGTTTCGTGTCCGCACTTTTTTCGCGCCTCTTCGAGAGACCGCAGGGCGACGGTTGTATCCGGATATGCTGGGTTGTAGACGGGCGAAACGTCGTAAAGGCGTTTAATCTTTTCGATGGAGCGAAGATATTCGCCGTTCTCCAAGTCCTCCCATGTTTCCTTTTCAACCACGAAGCAAAAGCTCGACCCCGCAATATCCCCTCTGCTGATACCTTCAATGACTTCATCCCCAAGTGCCGTGTTTGGGGCCGTGAAGTTATATTTCAGACCTTTTTCATCGATGGTCAGAGTTAGCGACCCTTTACCCTTGTTGCTGCGGGCCAAGATTCCGCGCGACATGTTGTGGTCAAGCGGACACATAACGTCGCTTTCCTCGATAACCCCGTCGAAAGCTCCCGGAAGTATCTTCTCCCTAAATCCGAGGTCGGCACTTTCAACGTTAAATAGGGCGGCGTAGCCCTCTACCCCTCTTTTGTCTTCACCGGCCGCGGCTCTAAGCTCCGACCGATAGTATCTTTTCTCTTTATCCATACTTATTTAGTTTGCGTTTCTTCCGTTGTAACACCTACACGCGCCGCCGTGGAGAGCTTCTGCATATTGACCTGTATATAGGCATCATCTCCGCCCTCTATAGGCGGCATGGAGAACTTTTCGCGCACCTCGTTAGGCGTCATAGCCCCGATTACACCCAACGTCCTGTACAGATTTGCCTGAGAGGTATTATCGCTCCTTATGATAGCAGATGTATCGAAACCGATTACACGTTTACGCCGCATTTTTGGCGGGTAAATCTTTCGCCTAAGTTCAAGCTCAATGTTCGACAGATGCGCGCTAAGCGTGTGTGTCAAAAACTCAATGCTTACCGCCTCAACCGTGCTATAGCTTGATTTCGATAGGTCATGCACCATAACCGGGCTAATATCGAAGAAGCGGCATATCTCCGGAACGCTAAACTGCCGTGTTTCTATAAGCTGCGCGTCTACGGGGTTGATGGCGATAGATTGATACTTGATGCTGCTCTCCAAAACGACGATACCCGTCTTTTTACCGTTTATCGTGTTGAAGTTTTTTAGCCACTCTCTCCTGATCTGGTCACGCTGACCGTCATTCAGACGCCCCTCGGAAGTAGAAAGCAGCCCAAACGAAGCCCCCCCGGCATCGAAGAATTTGGTGGCGTACTCTTCTGACGAATCAGCTAAGCCGAGCGTACGCCGCGCATGTTCCAATGTGGACACACCCCGTATTCCGTCGTAGCTAAAGTTCATGATATGAACCATATCCGAGGGGTCTATGATTTTGTTTGTTTCAATATCCCAATACTGGCATATCTGCCGGCCATATTCGCCGTTGACTTCCGTCTCAACCATAATAGCATCGTACGGGCGAAACACCATCGATGTGGCCACACCGGAGGTGTCACGCTCCAGCACCGCGAAGCCGTCCCCTTTCAAAAGCGCGCTCACAATGAGCGCGCGCATAAGGTTGAACCGCGTCATGTGTGGCGACGGTTCGAAGCAAAGCATCTCGAAAGCCGAATCACTATATGCTATGCGCTTTCGCATATCACTGCAGACCTCGTAGGGGTATAGCGGCAATCGCGCTATTGATTTGCTTATCTTATCGACACACGCGTACACCGTCGCCAGACGCATGGCTTTTGAGTCTGATACGTACCCGTTGGGAGTATACCCTAACGCGGATAATATAGCTTCGCCATCCGTGCCGCTATTTTTACTTCTTTTGTTCTTCCTGAATAAGCCCATTCTATCAGCTGTTTATATATAGCGTTTGCGTGTCCGCACTATGGCGGAACACCCGAAAAAAGAATAAGCCTAATCATAAGTGGCGTTCTCCTCCCGCTGCGGTACCCGCCGTACGATACCCATATTCAACCATGAAACGGCGCGCCCCAACGTTCTAACCATCGCGGGCAAAATACACGTCGCGTAGAAATCACGCGGGCGCAGCCTGTAGTCTATTCTGACTATTTCCTGCTCGCAAATATCGCCCTCGTCTAAGCCATCAGACGCCCAGAACCATGTTGCGGCCGAAATCGATTCGCCCTTTCTGTACGATGCTTTGATGGCGTTGCGCCCGCGCCCGTACGGCAGCGCAGACGGGTGAAATATCAGAGTGCCATACCGCGGGGTACTTGCGCTACACCTGTCTATTTTGGTTTGCAACAACGGCGCAATAGCCACGTCGCTGCCTTCTATTTCACCTACTACAGTATGCCCAAGCTTCGTCAGTAGGTCATGGCAGGCGTCATACGCTATACCCCGTTCACCTATAATCGCTATCCTCATTCCCCTACGTATTTGAAGCCCTGTACGGCCCTGAAATGCCCGCCGTAACCCGCGCCGCACCGGCCGGCGGGGTTTTTCTCGTGGGAGCGGCGTATGGACTCGATAGATCGCGCTTTGTTGCCGCCATGCAGGGCCGCGGAGCGCTGCTCCCATTTGGGCGACTTACGTAGCGCCCGGCATAGCTGCGGGTGCGAGGTGTGGAAAAAGGTGCCGAGCTGTTTGCCGCAGCGCCCGCGCCCTTGCAGGTGGTACTCGCATATCTCGTTGAGGAACTTTGTACCTACCCCGATTCCCTGCCACTCGGGCATTACGACGAGTCGTGTCGCTCTGTACGCGTTGGCGGTAAACATCGGCGAGACAGCGAGATGACAAACCGGCTCCCCGTCAACGAAACCCACGAAAAACTCGGCCGCTACGGGGTGAGGCAGATCTAAATAGTAATGCGGCTTAAAATACCTGAACGCAGATCCGCTGCATTTATATACCTCAAGAGAGAGTCTTGGGCGGGGCCGAAGGCAGTCGCGGCCATAAAACCGCGCCTCCGTCGTATCATATACCCAATCGGGCTGCAGCCACTCTATTATATCGTAGTGACAGGACAAAAGGACGATTTGCCCCTTTCCGCGCCGCCACGATTTGGCGAACGCCTCGGCCCCGACCTTGGCGATTTGGCGGTCTATGACTGAGGTGAACTCGTCCACGACGGCCCGCTCCGGCCGCTCTACGCAGAGGCGGGCAAGGCCCGCGCGGAATTGTTCCCCGTTGGATAGCACGTGGAACGGACGTAGCCACGCCGGAACGTCGCCAAGCCCCACAGCCGAAAGCGCGGCGGTCACGTCATCAAGCGTCCCCGTTGGCGAAATACAATCGACTATCGGCGCGTCATCTCGCCAGCCGCCGTACAAGTCGTGAATGGGCGTTTCGGGAAATATCCGACCTCCGATAGACGTCTTCCCGCTGCCGCTTCTCCCGACAATTAAGCCTATTTTCCACTCCATACCCTCAATAGGTATGTTCGCTGTGTGCTCCCAAACATGGCCGTGCTCAGGGTTGAATAGCGACCGTACTTTGTTTGCGCGAAAGCTGTCGTATTTCTCGCACTCATGCCTTATATCTATCCTCATACCGATACTATTTTAAGATTATTATAACCCAGCTCCTTTAGCCGCTCAAACGTTTCTTTTTGCTCTTTTTCCGTTTGAACAACAACTACCACGGCGTGCTGCTCCCTATATGTATATTTTCCCATTTTATTTTTCATTATTAGTTAATAATATCGCACAACACACATACACCACCGGCGGAGAACGCCCAACGGAATACGTGTGTTTGTTATTATTTTCTACCTTTGTCATACCACTCGATTAAAAAGAAAAAGGGTTAGCGTGACGGGGGTATAAGCCCCCGGCCATGCGCTAACCCGCATCTTGCGTTAGTATCGAGTGGTATCCTACTAACGGCTGGGGGCTTTCTTTTACCCCCCCTTATCTATAGGCTTTTTTGCGTCCGCACCTATATTCCGAGTGAACGGTACGGATTCGCAAGGCAAATACCCAAAGCTTCAAGTATCGCAATTACCCCGTCTATTTTTTTGTCAGGGTTACTCTTATCCGGCTTCTCGTTGCCGTTGCTGTCGCGGCGTATCTCTACGTTCGACAAGCAAAAGCGCGTTATAGGGTTATTGTGCAATACGACCCGACCGGAAAGGAATAACCGTTCCAGTTCCTTTGTTGGCCTGTTGAAATTGCCGATATTTTGGCCGTATGGCTCCATTGGGATACCGGCGTCGGTGGCGGATATGACGAATTGAGTAGCATTCCAACTATCGTAGCCCACAGCCTTTAGCCAGCCCGCTTTGTCTTTTTTTCGCAGCTCTTGAAGTATATACTCATAGTCCGTAACGTTCCCCGGCGTCACTGTCAGATAGCCCTGCCGCTCCCATTCCTTGTACTTTTCCTTTAGCTTCTTTGTCGCAAGGGCTTCGCGCGGTACGAAGTAGTCTACCCATATGTGCAGATAACCATCGCGGGGCATGACGACAGCGAGCGCAGTAAGGTCGCTTGTCGAAGATAGGTCTATGCCACCATAGCAAACGTCCTGATTCAGCACAACGACGTCCTCGAACTTTTTATCGCTTGTGCTGTCTACGATATTTTGGTACGGTATCCATGTCTTGGACGTATCGCACCAAATGTTGAATGTTTTGGTTTTAATTCCAATCTCGGCGGAGGGGTCTATGACGGCCTTTTGTACCTGACTGTGCAGGAACGCTTCTTTTACTGTTATGCCGAGATTGGGGTTGCATTTAACCCAGTTAGCAGGGTCTTTCCACCCGTCCCCAGATATATCTTCATCATCCAAGCAATATATAAGGGCGAAAAGGCTGTCATCAATGGCAAGATTATTTAACACGTCAAGGCATGTACTTCGATAGTCGAAACATACGGCCATCTTGTCAAACCCCGCGGTGGTTATTATTACCTCGAGGGGGTTCTCGCGCGACGCTTGCGATGACCGAAGAACGTCGCGAAGGGCATTGTCGCGGGCGGCGTGGTATTCATCAAGCAGGTACATAGAAGCGTCGTACCCGTCGAGCGTGGCGGCCTCAGCGGCAAAGACTTTCATCTTACTGTCCATGCTTTCGAATATGATACTATCTCTGAATGTTTCGATATACTTTTTCTTCTTGCCGTTCAACGCCCGCGCGAACTTAGACGCAAACTCAAAGCTAATCTTTGCCTGCTCTTTTGAGTTTGCGGCCAAATCAACCTCCGCCCCGGCCTCCCCGTCAGCAATCAGATGGTAAAGGCATAGGCCGCCGGCAAACGCCGTCTTTCCGTTCTTCCTCGCAACCTCTATGTAAACATTTCTTGTTACCCGCCCGCCGTTTCTCCAATAGAACCCGTATATACAGGCGATTGCAAATTGTTGCCACGGCTCTAAGTTGAAGGGCTTTCCCGCGTGACGGCCCTTGAAGTGTTTGAGAATAGAAAAGAACTCAATAACCGCGTCAGCTTCTTCTTCCCGAAACTCCATATCATCACGAAGTAGAAACGTCTCAAAGCGAGAGACGGCAAGCTTCACCAACTTGCCGACTCTCACCTTTCCCGTATTTACGTCATCAACATACTGATAATACGCCTTCACGTTTCGCCTACTTCCGCTGTCTGCCCTTTACAAATTTCTCAAAAGCCGTTTCCTCTTCCTCCGGTTGTACCGACTTGATATTGTTGCGGCTCTTTACCGTCAAACCAAATTCCGTCATCACTTTCATTGCCTGTATCTGCGCGTCTGTGGCGACTTTGATAAGAGGGTGCTTAACCGCCCCGTGCAAACCCTCAACGACCAGCCCGTCACGCGCAATCTTTTCGCTCGCACGGAGAAACGTATCGTAGTTGATAGCGAGCATATGCAACGCGCCAAGGTCGATCTTCTCCGAGGCCGCCTTGTCGTTTAGCGACTTTATAACCTCCTTGATGTACTTCTTCGCGTCATCGTGTAGATACTCCGGTGGTGTGTATTTTATCTTCATAGCTCATATTTCTATCAAAATGTCAGAAAATTGAAACTTTCAAAAGTGCCGTGCGTGGAAAAACAACTGGGTGGGGGTTTCAGGCACCCCCTGCCCCAAAAAAACACCCCCCCCCCCCCCCCC
>ERZ772935.115-NODE-115-length-29909-cov-14.830910_pt1 | contig 29909 bp, 19 predicted proteins | sample MGYA00511683_ERZ772935 | MGnify/ENA primary metagenome ERZ772935 (study PRJEB29015, sample SAMEA2738086) | human oral metagenome | biome: human oral; feature: human-associated habitat; material: saliva | place: China | collected 2228 ...
TCCCACCTCGTCATCAACAACACCGACACCTGGGAAGAAAAACAAGGCCACTAGCGAGCACCTCTGTTTCACGCAACGCGCTCCGTGAAACAGCTGTCCATCGACAACGCAGTGGGGCCGCGCACCATTTCTGGTGCGCGGCCCCGTTTTGTCTCAGCCGGAATCCACCAGCCGGAATCCGACAGCCAGCATCGGTCACCCGGAATCCGTCAGGCTACCGACACCTACGTCAGCAGCCGGCCCGCGGCATCGAACACGTAGCGCTTGCCGTCAATCCAGCGCACGCCCGTCACCATGGCCCCCGAGCGCGTCAGGTAGTACCAATGGTCACCGTCCTTGAGCCAGCCGGTGTGTACCCACCCCGTGGAAGGATCCAGGTAGTACCAGGTGCCTCGGATCTTCGTCCAGCCAAAGGCTTGCGCACCGTCGGCGCCGTAGTAGGACCACCGGCCGTCCACCCGGGACCAGCCGGTCACCACGTAGCCGCGCGCATCGAAGCGATACACCTTCCCATCGATGCGCAGGCGCACGTTCCGCGGGTAGGTCCCATCGTCGTAACGCCACCATGTGCCCCGGGAACTGGTGATCCAGCGCCCGGCCCCGGCCTCGGCCACGTCAGAGGCGTCAGATCCGGAACCCGAACCATCCCCCGACACAACCGTGAACGCGGTGGACACGGTGACGTCGTCGTCGGCGCGAGAATCGGAGTTACGCCCGAACGCCTCAACGGTCACGGACGCGGCACCAACACCGGAACCACCGGCAACGGCCTGCGACAGGTCCACGCCGTCGGCCCGCAACGTCACGCCGGATCCGGAGAACTCACCGCTCCCTTGCCCGGTCGCGACCTCCTTGCCGCCCACGAGCAGGCGAGCAGACGTGACGGGCCCGGTCACGGTCACGCGCAGGGACACGCGCCCAGACAGGCTCTGCCCGGCCAGAGGCGCCCACGTCGAACCGTCGGCCGAGTACTCGACGTCCCCGACGACGGGCCGAGCCTGGTCCTTCAGGACAGCGTCCGAGGCGCTGAGCAGGCCCGCGCCCCGGTACTCGCGCTCGCCCTCGGGAGCGGACAAGCGATCCCAATTCGCGGGAGCGCCAGCCTGCTTGCGAGCCAGCTCGAGAATCTGAGAAGAATCCATCTCGGGGTGCACCTGGCGCATTGTCGCGATCACGCCGGCGGCCACGGGAGCGGCCATCGACGAATTCTTCACAACACCGCCCCGCGACGCAAAGTCCCAGGTCTGCGACGTGTACACGTTCTCGCCGGGGGATGCGAACGCGACCGTCTGCTTGCCCCAGTTCGTGGTGAACGAAGGCTCGAGCATGCCCGTCGCCGGGTCCTGCCCGTCCACCAGGCGCAGGCTGGACACGGGTACGACGTTGTCCATCATGCTCGGGATGGTCAGGCCGCTCCACGAGTCACGCTCGTAGGGCGCCCACGCATCGGTGGGCGACGAGGAGTCCTTGATCGGCGGATTATCCAGGTCAATGCCTCCGCTTCCCGCGTCCACCACGTTGATGACGTCCTTCGACGCCGCGTAGTCGATGGCGCGCCGCATCGCCTCGCGCCCCGCAGCCTGGTTGGGTTCGTGAGGCATCCAGTACTTCCACGGGTCCGCCGCGTAAGAGGTGGTCGTCACCGAAATGCCATGATCCGCGGCCCACACGTAGCCGCACACGAGGTACTCGGGGTAATGCTGCCCGTTGATGGGCGACTCCACGTCGATCGCGGCGACGCTCAGCGTCGGGTTCACGCCGGGTACGCCGCTGGAGACGCCGCGCCCGGCGATCGCGGAGGCCATCTGGGTGCCCAGCGTCGCGCCCGCCTTGCCCCACACCTGGGGTGCGCGCAGCGGGACGCCGTTGACGTTGCAGGACACGGACTTGTCGAAGTCGACGCGATCGTACATGTCCACAATCGTGTGCTCTAAGCCGTCCGCCATGACGCCGACGGTGACAGGCGCGCGCATGACGTCCACGCCCTGCGCGTCCAGCGCGCCGATGGCCTTCAGGTGCCACTGGTTGTCGCTGGGAGGATCGGGGAAGACGCCGCCGACGATCACCGGCGAATCCGCGCCCGTCCCAGCCCCGGCCTCGTCCGTCGCAGCGCCCGGCTGCCCCACCGTCTCAACGGGCAGCACGGCCTCGTTACCGAGCACCGGCGCCTGGCGGGTCGGCCCCACCGAGTGGAAGGAAATACCCGCGTCGGACAGCTCCCCGCCCAGGTCGCCCGCGAAGGTGGGCGAACCCGACTGGACGAAGAACGTACCGAAGGCCGGGTACTGCGCGAGCACGAGCGCTCCCATGGACGAGGCCTTGGCAACCGCACGCTCGAAGGTGGCCTCGTCCGTTCCCGCGGCCAGGTTCACGGCGTAGTTGGCGGGCAGCTGATGCATCGGCAGGTCCGGCGAGATGATGCCGGGGGCGACGGGCTCGCCGGGCGCGGGGTCGTCCCCTGGGCCGGGAGCCGGGTCCGGGTCGGGCACGGCGTTCGGGTCGCGCGCGACCGTGAAGGCGATCTCGCCGCTGACGTCGTCGTCGGCGTTCTTGTCGTAGTTCAGGCCTTCGGCGTACACGACGGCCCGCAGGGTCACGTACTCCTGGCCGTCGGGTATCACCTGACGCAGGTCGACCTCGTCCGCGTCCAGGACCAGGGGCTCAGCAATGTATCCCGCTTCCGAGTCGGTGGACACGGAGGTCACGCCCGCAATATCGAGGTTCATGTAGGACACCGGCGCGTGCGCTGTCACGCGCATCTGCACGACCTCGGCGGGCAGGACCGCACGAGGCAGGTCCGTCCATTCGCCGTCGCCGACGCGGTACTGGACACCACGAATCATGGGCTGGGCCTGGTCACGCAGCACAGCGCCCAGAGCATCCGGGAAGCCGTACCCACGGTATTCCTTGCCATCAGCCGGAGCTGTGAGCCGCCCGTAGTCCCTGGCCGCCTGCTTGCGCATGATGTCGAGGATCTGCTCGCCGGGCAGCATGGGGTGCGTCGACTTCACGAGGGCCGCGACGCCCGTAACGTGTGCGGCGGCCTTGGCCGTGCCCGACGCGGATCCGTAGATCTGGGGGACGCGCCCACTCGGGTAGGTCGAGTAGATCGACTCACCCGGCGCCGCAAAGTCGACGGATGCGCCGTAGTTCGACGTCTCCGAGCGCGTCAGCGTCGCGCGCAGCGAGTGGTCGTCCCAGTCCGCCTTGCCGACCGAGGCGACGGTGGCGACTCCGCTGACCATGGCGGGCACCATCCGGGCCCCTTCGACGGAGCGATTCGGAATGGGAGTCGCGTCGGTGGGCGAGTCACTGTCCGTCGTCGGATGGTCGAGGTCAACGCCTCGGTCACCGGCGGCGGCGATCACCGCGAGCCCGCGCGACTGGGCGCGGTGAATGGCGCGCTCAGCGGCCTCCAGGCCAGCGGCCTGCTCGGGATCGGTCGGGCTCCAGTAGACCCACGGGTCCATCTGGAAGGAGTTGTGGATAATGTCCACCCCGTGGCTGGTGGCCCACTCGTAGGCGCACACGAGGGCCTCGGGGTACAGCTTGTCTCTGTCGTTGACGGCCTTGATCGACACGAGGGTCGCCTCCGGCGCGATACCGTCCATGCCGATGTCGTTGTGGTTGGCCGCGATGATGCCGGCGGTGTGCGTGCCGTGGGCGGGTCCGCCCTCCATCGGCCCCTCAACCGGGCTCGCGACGCCGTTGACGGCGCAGGAGACGGACCGACTCGTATCGACGCGCCCGACCAGGTCGGGCTGAGCGTCGTCGATGCGGGTGTCGATGACGCCCACGGTCACCGGGGCGCGCGTCACGACGACGGCGGCCGCTTCCTTGGCGCCCATGGCCTCGGCGCCCCAGTTCGTGCCGGATGCGGCAACGGGACTGTTCGGGCCGGGGATCGTCGGGGCATCATCCGCGTCGGGGGCGTTCGCGTTCGCGGCGGCGGCATCCGCGTCGGGCGCGGCGGCGTCAGGCGCGGCATCCGGGGGCGGAAGCGGATTCGTGAACCGCTCGATGTCGGGCACCGCGGCGACGCGGGTCGGGCCAATCGAATGGATGCTCACCCCGGCCTTCGCCAGGGCGGCGGCCAGGTCGGGCGCGAACGAGGCCGACTCACTTTGGGCGAAAAGGGTGCCCAACTGTGGGTAGTCCGTCATGAGGATCCCACCGACGGTGGGAATCAGGTCGATAGCAGTGGCCATCTCGCTCTCACCCGCGTTGGGGTCGAGGTTGATGGCGTAGTTCATGAGGCCCGCGCTGGATCTGGCGGGCGCGACCAAGCCGACGTTGTCGTCGGCGCTGGTGGGCGGGGCGGTCGCCGTGGCCATGCTCATCGATAGAGCGAGGGCCGCGGCGAGGCAGATGCGTGCGATAGTGCGGCGCATGGTTCCTCGACTTTCGATTGTCACTGCGCGCGGACAACTTCGTCCACGCAGTAACCATGATCCACAGGTTTGTCAATACACACAAATCACAGGGGCAAGTCATCCACATACAAGTGTTTACGCCGAAATACAAGCCAAATAATTACTTGAATAATTCTCACGCAATCACCACATGCCAAAACATAAATACCCAAACCGTGACCATATGCCATATAAGCATCTGCACCTGCTTGACACCGCCTACTGCCCTCCCATATCCGGCTCTTCATAGTTGTGTGTGGATGGAAGCGTCTAAGCCTCCCGCGATGAGGGCCTTCCATGCGCGTTGATGCATCAGAGCTCCTCGTTTCTGTACGGATGGGGACGCGCCTCCGGGGCTGTCCGGATGGCACGCCGTTGCTCCATCGCCTCAAGGTTTGTCACTAACCTCATAGCGCGTTTAGCAATTTAAGAATTCTTGACCTTTTGGTGAAGGAATGGAGAGGTTGACGGTTAAGTGAGGAGCAACCCCCTTCCCCAAGCACCTCCCCATACAACCCTCGCGGACCGACCATAACCAACCTGCCAATCAATGAGACAGTTTGAGGAGACGAAAAATACCGATCGATTAATTTCATTGTCCGAACAAGGATTTGCCGGTATTTAACTTGTAATTTTTAACTTGCCCGACAACGTGACAGTTATGCATGACCTATCCGAACAGCTGTGTTACGGTCGGAGACGACAGTCACACGCGAGTGATGGGAGGCACCGTTGCCAGCATCCGCCTACGTTCACTTTGACGCGCCCGAGGGAGTGCCAGCGACACCACGAAGACTCCATGCAGCCCTGTCGGCGATTCTGGACTTACCGCCGGGCATCAACCCGAGACAGCATAAGAGCTTCGATAATCAACCATAGTCAGAACACACGACAACTAAAGCAAACATCGCAAAAGAAAGCCGAGAGACTATGAAACCGATTAACAAATTGAACCAACATAGCAAATAATATGTTTGCATATCTAAACATAAAGTTATCGAAGCATCAAAAACAAACTCAACCAATTAGGAATGAATCATGAAGCTATCTAATATACAAATCACAAACCATTCGCGCATAGAGGACTTGAACATCGAAGTACGCGATAATTTAATATTAATCGGTTCCAACGGCTCTGGAAAAAGCTCATTGATCCGATGCCTCGACCTACTTCTAGGCAAAACAACACAGCAGCTGTACTACAACATCACGCCTTCAGACTTTGCAAGTGACACAAATCCTCTTATCATCCAAGCTACCCTCGAAGAACTAAGCGATGATGAACGCTCACACTTTCCCGACGAAATTGACGCAAATACTGGGAAATTAACGATAACACTTGAGGCAAGTCTTGAAAATGAAGAAATTACACTAATCCGATACTGCGGAACACGCCGAACACCCACGACACGCACATCAGTGACTTTCAAGCAACTGAAAGCAATCGGATGGAGTGCAGTCGATGCAAATTTCTCAGCAACGCAATTGAACTCCGGCCGCAAAACAATCATTGACTCTTACCTAAGCGAGCTAGACATCTCAAGCGACACTCCTGCATTAAACAGCGCAATATCAGACCTAAGCACAACTATCGACAATTCCGGAGCGTTCTCAAATGCTCTTACCCTCCTGGCAGAACAGCTAAATCCAACCATTCAAGGAGGAATTAGTAAAGATGACCTCAAATTTGTGCCCGGCGCATCGATTGACGACAACCTGCTAAGCGATATTCGCCTGAAGATAGAAACGCAGTCCGGCAAGTCTTTGGAAGCAACCGAGCAGTCGGATGGAACCAAGGCACTGATCACTTTAGCAATCTATAATCTAATGAATAATGGAGGCATGATAGCGATCGACGAGCCTGAAACACACCTACATCCTTCAGCACAGCGCAATCTCATACGTTCCCTTAAGCGAACAGGCAGGCAACTCATAATTGCCACACATTCAGGCCGCATAGCAAGCGAGTTCGACCCGGACAACATTGTCGCCACAAAGGCTGCGGCAGCTGCACGACAGCCAAATGAAGGACTGCTTCAAGGCAAAGATGAACAAAAGACTCTGGCCAGATGGTGGATTAACACCCGCGTCGAGCTGCTTACCGCTAGCCATATTATCGCAGTCGAGGGCCAAACTGACCGCATGCTCGTTGAGCGCGTAGCGGAACTGACAGGTCGCGATTTGTATCGTGATGGAATTGAAATTCTCGAGGCCGGTGGTTGCCAGGAGATGGTGCACATTATCAACCTTTTTGGGAAAAACGGCTTCGATATTCCACTAACAGTATTGATCGACCAAGACGCAGAAGCGAAGCTAGCAAAGAAGTTACAGATAACGCCAGACCAACTTCTCGACAGAAATGTACACATCTCCCGCACCGATCTCGAAGATGAATACGTGGCCGCACTTGGAGTCGACAAACTTTGGAACGCACTATCCACCTCACCAACATTCAAACCCAACCAGATCACCAATTTCACTAAGCAATTCAAACACTCAGTTCCGGACCAATCTGAACTAGCCACACTTTGCAGAGACAAAGATTACAAAACGCATTGTGCAGTATTAGCCTGCTCTTTCTTGACACGGGAAACAGCGTCTCGAATCACGAGTGTCAACGAGGTTCTTAATGAAGTCTTCAGCTGATCTTAAACTGACGCCAGAACTAGGTAAGATAGTCAATCACGATGATCTCGGTATGATCATTTGTGCTCCAGCAGGTTGCGGAAAAACCGAAGCGCTTGCACTTCGAACCCGACAGCTTCTGAATAGCCACGACTTCACAAACTCCGGCAGACGCATTTTAATTTTAACATTCACCAATAACGCACGCGACAATATCGGCGACCGATTATTACATCACTTAACAACAGCAACAATTCAAGACAGGGTTACATTATGCAACTTTCATGGACTCGCATCGCGAATTATTTTAAATCACGGGTACAACATCGGCTTTGACGAATCCTGGCATATCGCAAATACCGACTGGCTCGAGTATCAACTTAACAAGTTAGGTTACGACAGACACCTAAAACAAGTCATAAAAGATATGATACATGACGCCAAACTCACAAATATTACCGACGACGATGTTATCCGCGCACTTAATCACACAATGAGTGACGCGTCCTCATGTGCTGTTAACATTGAACGCTATCGAATTCAGAATAAGATCATAACATACGATGACCAGGTTCGAATCGCCCTCTGGATCTTGAAAAACAAGAACGTTCTATCGCTTTACAGAAACCACTTTTTTGCTGGCATTGTTGACGAGTTCCAGGATCTCACTCCACATCAACTTCAGCTCGCAACGCTAATTTGTCGAAACAATATCACCTATGCTGGCGATGTATCTCAGGCAATCTATTCATTCGCGGGCGCGAACGTCAGTCACACCCTTGAAACTATCAAGTCATCCGGAATTTGTGAATTTGAATTGACTAGTTCATTCCGCTCTTCACCTAGCATACTTCGTGCCATAAATACACTCCGACCACTCACCCAAGGAACATCGCTCACCTGCGCATTTCCCGAACACTGGGGCGAAGGGGGAATGTTTGGCTCATTACATTTCAATCGCATTGAGGAAGAAGCAAGGTGGATTGCATCTGTCACACGAGCTATTCATAGTCATTGCCCACAACACAGGATCGGCATCATTTCCCGCAGCGCATTTCGGATGAAAGGCATAAGCCAGACACTAACAGATAACAAGATTCCTCATTACGAGTGGGGAGACGGCAGGTTTTCGCCGACCGTTGCAGACATACTTAGAGACATATGCCTAGATCCATCTCTACCAAAGCAGAGCGACCTTGCTGCGCATATTCGAAACCTCACATCTAAAATTACTATCGACGATCCTGAAGAGCTTAGACTCGCCTCATTTTGGCTATGTGATCAGTTATCCCACTTAGCGCCGCAAGAGGTTATTAATAAAATCCATTCAGTTGCTTCCGGTGATGCTGTAAGTTCTGTACCGGGGATACACTGCTTGACTGGACACGCGGGAAAAGGTCAGCAATTCGATTGGGTCTTTATTCCCGGGCTGGAAGAAGGCTGCATTCCCGATTATCGCGCTAAGACGAAGGATGAGATTTCGGAGGAAGCAAAGGTGCTTTCAGTTATGCTATCACGAGCACGAATTGGTGCTGTAGTTTCATATTCACTAGTGAACTCAAACGGCTATGCTACACGTAGTTCACGTTTTTTATCATATCTAAAGCGCGCCGACGGTATTCGCACGGGAAGTGCGGACATCATTTCTTGGTTCAAGAGCGCCGATTGGGACGCATTAGCTTCGATGTAGAATCCGGCGGCAAAGCTGCACCCCTCTTCGACGGAGGCCGCCTATCCTCTCCCTTCCACCACGGCATCCATGCGCGGTAGCCGTCGGCCGGCGGCGTGGGCGAGTCCGGCTCGAAGCCGAGCTCCTCGGGCGTCTCGGGGATGCGATCGACAAGGAAGTACTTGTCCTTGTCATCGCAGTGTTCGCGCACGATGGTGCGGAACTCGGCCAGCTCGCAGTACAGCACGCCCGTGATCGGATTCCTCTTGAACACCACGATCTTGTACAGCCAGTAGGCAAACAGCGCGACGTTGGCCGCGAGCGCGGCGGCCGCGCACGCGATGTTCGCGCGCGGGTCCATGGTCGCGAAGTTGAAGATGTCCGAGGGAGGGACCAAGACCTCGGGCAGGAGGGTGTTCATGGAGATCCAGAAGACCAGGGTGAAGCAGCGGAACCAGATCCACTGCCCCTTCGCCCACGTGAACGCCGGAATCGTGCAGGCCAGCAGCAGGGCGAGCGTGCAGTACCACGTGTAGTCGGCCAGCGAGTTGTACAAGAATGCGTGGTTCCACAGGTCGTAGGCGATCACCCACGGCCACACCATGTCCACCCAGATGAGGCCTCGAACGTCGCGCTTGCCGGGAGAGGTCACGATGATCTTGCCCAGGCCCGTGATCGTGATGATGTTGAGCAGGCCCGCGGCGGCGGACAGGAGGTTCCAGTAGCCGCCGATCGTGCGGAAGCCAGTCTCCGGGTCGATGCCGACGTGGCGAGCGTCCAGGTTAGCGGCGACCTCCTGGTACCACTGGGCGGAATGCAGCTCGGCGGTGACGCCGCGCGCCTCGGGCAGGCCTGCGATCATATCGATGGTGTGCGCGTCGTTGACGCCCTTCAGGCACTGCCAGTCGGCGCCGCACGCGTAGTACGAATCCGCGTTGAAGTAGATCGTCAGGTCGCGGATGTTGGCCTCCATGATGTTGACGGCCAGGCCGATCCACAGGGCCACGCCCAGCCAGATCGCGTACTTGTGCGCCTTGACCGGGTTGCGCTTCGCGTAGACCAGGACCGTGCCCGTCATGGTGGCGGTGAGGATCATGATCGCGTACTTGCCGAAGGGGAACCAGCCCACCATGGGCGTCCCGTGGATCCACGCGTAGGGCATGAGGGCGATGCCGCCCACGGTCCACACGGCGAAGATGGTCCAGTTCCACCGGCGATTGATTTCCGCGACGACGATCTGGGCGGCGAGCACCAGCAGCCAGATGAGATAGACCTTGGGAGTCCCAAGCTCCCACAGGAAAAGCGAGTCCACAGCATTCTCCTTTGAACGCACAACCGGGCTAATAGTTGTCGGCTATCATATTCCTCAACACTAACCTAGCGTGCGGGGTTCGCCGTAGAATCCCACAACGCACCGGGGCTCCCCACGCTCCGCACCAGCGCGGGCGCCCCTCGTCAATTCCTCAAGGAGGAGGACCCATGACACGCCTACCCCGTCGTACCCTCTGCTGCGCTGCTCTCACGGGAAGCGCCGCGCTCCTGGGCGGCATGTACGCCTTCAGCCAGCTGAGCGGCAAGGCCACGCCCGAGGAGCAGGCCTGGCACTACCCGGGCGACGACCTCATCGACGCCAACTACGACAACGGCTACTCCTCGACCTACGCGATCACGATCGACGCGCCCGCCTACGCGGTGTGGCGCCTCTTCAAGCAGATCGGCGCGGAAAAGTCCGGGTCCTTCTCCTCGGAGTTCCTCGAGCGCGTCTTCGCGCGCCTGCCCTTCTTCAACTCCTACGAGATCCAGGAGGAGTTCCAGCAGCCCGACTCGATGGTGCCCGGCGACATCGCGGCCTTCGACTTCCACGGCATGTCGATGGAGTGGGCGGACGTCGTGCCCGGCAAGTACATGGTCCAGTGGGTCGACACGAAGAACCCGCCCAAGGCGCCCGGATCCTACGCGTTCCGCTTCCCTGGCATGACGAACTTCGCGGCCGCCTGGTGCTTCTACATGGTGCCCCTGTCGGGTGGGCGCACGCGCCTCATCAACCACTGGCGCATCGGCTACGAGCCCGCCTCCCCCGCCATGAAGGCCCTGAACTGGGTGAACATCGAGTTCATCGGCGGGTGCATGACGCACCTGCAAAACCTCTACGTCAAGCGCGTCCTCGAGTTCAAGAAGAAGCAGCACCTGACGGGCCGCTTCATGCGCGGAATGCTGGGCGGGCGCTTCTTCAACTCGGGCACACCCGCCGGGCGCTACGACGACACTCCCCTGTTCGAGGACACCTTCACCCAATGGTTCCGCTACGGCAGGTCCGCCCCCGCCGTCGCCGAAATCCGCCCGCCCGTCACCGACGACCCGTCGTGGCCGCCGACGGGCGCGGACAGCCCGTGGGCGAGCGAGGTCGACCCCTCCTACTTCGACGGCTGGACCGAACCCGCCTTCTCCTGGGAGGAGCAGATCCGCCAGAAGATGGAGCGCACCTACCTGCCCAATTGGGGGAAGGAGCAACGCTGATGGGCGCCGTCACTCCCCCGGACTACCCGACGCTCTTCTTCTTCGAGGTCGGCCAGTGGTGGGACTACGCGATGCTCCTCCTCGTCATCGCCCTCCTCGCGGGCGCGGCGTGGCTGGCCCAGCGCAACATGTGGGTGGTCCTCGCACTCTTCGTGGTCATCCCCATCGCCCTGACCATTTTCTGGTGGCCGCACTCGACGGCGGGAACGGCCTCGGCCGGCTGGTTCCCGATCGTGAAACAGTACTCGGCGCTGGCGGGATCCCTGTGCCTCGTCGCCCTGCAGGTCTTCCCCAAGCTGCGCTACAACCGCTGGTACCTGATCATCCCGCCCGCGATCCTCGCGATCAACATCGCCGAGGCCGTGGTGCGTGACTTCCAGTGCTACGGGATTCACGGAGTGGACCCCTCGCAGGGGATGGTCACGTGGGGAGGGCCGTGGAACATCATGAACGGCATCGCGGGCATCTTGAACCTGCTCGCGATCTCCGGGTGGGTCGGGATCTTCGTGTCCAAGGGCAAGGAGCGCGCCCTCATCTGGGGCGACCTGACGATCGGGTGGATCATCGCCTACGACCTGTGGAACCTCGCCTACGTGTACAACTGCCTGGCGGACCGGGCGTGGTACTCGGGCGTGGCACTGCTGGCTGCGTGCACGATCCCGGCGCTCATGAAGTTCGGGCGCGGCGCGTGGATCCAGTACCGCGCATACACGCTCACGCTGTGGTCGGGCGTCGTGCTCACGTTCCCGCACTTCATGCACGATTCGATGTTCGCCCACCGCAGCGCCCACAACCCCTGGGCGATGCTCATCCTCTCGGCGGCCGCCCTGGTCGCGAACGTGTGGGTGTTCGCCGCGCACGTGCGCACGATTGTCTCCAAGCGGCGCAACCCGCTCACCCAGGAGGTCCACGCCGACGAGGCCACCTACGCCTCGTGGGTGCGCGACCTCGCGTCCGACGAGGACAAGGAGCTCATCGCCACGCGCCTGGGCACGACGCCCGAGGAAGCGGGGTTCGTGGCTGCGGATCAACGATAGGTGTCTTTGACGAATGAGCGTTTCTGTGGGGAGCTTCTTGCTGACGGGGGCCGCGCACATCTTCAGCGCGCGGCCCCCGCGCTGCGCCTCTCGCGGCGTCTTCGACGGATCTTGCCTCTCAGCGCAAGTTCTCCGCGTCCCCGCCTACCGTCGGCGTCGCGTCCGTTTGGTGGTCGGCCTTGGCAGTGGACCCGTTGGTCCCCAGCGCGTGTGCGTTTGTTGTTTGACGAGGTCGGGGCGGGGTTGGTCTGCCTGGTGCACGTTTGTGCGGGTTGGGTGGGAGAACGTGCCGTGGTGCTTACTGCATATTCTTGGTGTTTCGTGTCGGTTCTGCGCGTAATCTGACAGGAATAGGAAGTGCTTCCAGCGTCGGAAGCGCCCAGGAGGAGACCTCACAGGAGAGGTGTATGCATCATGATGGTCCCACCCCTATCCGAACGTCCCGTGACCGAGGAGGACGAGGAACAGTTCCGCCGCGAGTCCACCCCACGCAAGTACACCCTGTGGGAGCGGTGGAGTGATTATCGGGCTGATATGAAGCGCAACCGGCCCAAGGGAGCCAAGGCGCGGCTTCGGGCATGGATGGACGCCGACGCCGTGGACTGGGGGATCCGCGTGGCGATCGTGTTCTTGTTCATCGGTGGATCCTACTCGCTCTACATCAACGGTGTTGCTTACGGCTGGTGGCACGCCTGGGGTGAAAAACCCACCGTTGCGGCGACGACTACACCCGCTGCTCGGCCTTCACCGTCCGCATCGAGCGAGCCCGCCATGTCGGGCGGCTACGAAATCGGACCCGACGGCGTCCTCGTACGCCCCGCCGAGCACGCCGCCTCCACCTACACCAAACCAGAACTACCCGAAGAAGCCAAAGAAAACACAGAAAGAGGCGCCGAAGCAGCAGCGGAGCACTACCTCGCGCTCCTGATCTACGCCTGGAATACCGGAGACACACAACCCTTCGCGGAAATGTCCTCTCCAACGTCAAAGTTTGCAGCCGACTATATCAGGGATGTGAATGAACAATATGACAACGGGTGGACTTATGGGATGGAATCAAACACCACGCATGTACTCCTCGTAGAGCCGATCGAAGCGAACGGTAAGGACGTACCGGAAGGATCTATTCTTGTCAAATTCCGCGCTGAAATATACGACGGAACATCCTGCACAAAGACCAAACTAAAGACATCTAGCTCAAGTTATAAGTCAACGAACACGTTCATCATGACATGGACAGACGGCGAATGGAAAGAGGTGCAAGGAAGGAATGTTGCCGACAATGAAAACTAGGATCTTAACTTCCGCAGCTTTCATTCTTCTTACCTTATCTTTCACCATTTCCTATCCCCCTATCACCGTTAATGCACTAGAAATTACAAACCCCAAGATTAGCGGACATAGTGAAGACGGTGGTGCGACAGTAAATGGCACGGTTGGTGATGGCGAGTCTGATCCAGCGGATCCCCCAAATTATCATGATCCGGCTGACGATATTCCTCCTCTTACCAATGAAGCGGAGCTCGACCCCACCTCTGTCTCTTACAAGCAGGCCGTGCCCTGTAAGCAAGTATTTCTCGGTAAGGCCGCTAACAGCCCGATCGTCTCTGATGACGCGACGGTCGATGACTGTCCTCTACCTGATGATCCTGAGGGCGGACCAAATCAGGACCCGGGCCGTGCTCCCACAACACGAGACCTTCTATATCTCGCTACAGCTGTCGTTCGAGCCGACGGCGCTGGTCTCTATAAACGTCCGCTCGGGGTGTCATACACGAACAAGTACATTCCCTCCATCGTCGCAGTCACGCGTCCCTCACAAACCCATACGGTGACAATGTTTGGCCGCGAAATCGCGGTCACTTTTACCGCGACGAGCTATGAGTGGAATTGGGGTGATGGCACCCCGAACCTGGTCACCACCTCCACCGGCTCGGTGTGGCACGACGGCATGGACCTCAACACCGACCCGAGGTTGATCCGCCACTACTACACGCCCCCACAGGGGTGGCGCTCCATGCTTGATGGCCCATACCCGCATGAGGATCGCGAGATCACGCTGACCACCACGTGGAGCGGAACGCTCACAAATCCTTTCACCGGGGAGACCCAGACCATCAGCGGCCTGGTGACAACCAAGGAGACCACCGGCAAGTTCCCCCTGTCCCACCTGGTCATCAACAACACCGACACCTGGGAAGAAAAACAAGGCCACTAAGGAGAGGCATGAACCATGAGTACCATACGGGCACAGCAACGCAGCTTCCGCCCCTGGATCATCGCGATCGTCGCGACGGTTGCGATTATCGCGGCAACCCTACTAGGACTGCGAGCATTCAACACAACAGCACACGCTGAAGGGGAGACTCCCGCGCAATCGGCTCAGTCAGACAGCACCACACAATCCGGCAGTCAGTCAGGCGATACCCCGCAATCCGCGGAACCCAGACCCATCAGCGTTCCGAAACCCACTCCCCCGCCACACCTCTACGCGGGTGGCCAAATTGGCGCCCAAGCAACATCACAGTGGTACCTCGACCTGTGGACATATGCATTCAATACCGGGGACACAGAAGACTTCATGAAGGTATGTCAGGTCGCAGGCTATTGCGATGAATTTGCGCACGACCTGGAACTCATGCACACAGATTCTTACCTGGTTACGCCACTTACCAACAAGTACCTTCAAACAAAGGACATATACGAGTGTTCACTCAAAAAGGCCGGCACTCAAGGAATTTGTGTCGAATTCACCTATTTGCAAACGGCGGCGACATTCGGTTCCTCAACGACAGAGAAGGCTTCAGAACAATACCGAACCATAAGCACAGTAACCGACGAGGAAAGCGCCAAGGCGCGAACATTCTTTCGCGTTCTATTTCTTGAAGAGCGAGGGGATACATGGATCGTCACCCACATCTGGGATCACTAAGAACGAGCGCAAATCAGTATCCGCAGATTGCGAGAGGCCGCGGAGTCAATACTCTTTATTGATGCCGACAATACAGCTGTCGCACCGCAACTCCACCACTCCATATGCTGAAGCCCCAGCCTACTATCGCGGGCCGCGGCCCCAACGTCATTGTTTCACGTGAAACACTCGACCTTCTCCACGTCGCCACCGTCGACGACACATCCATCAACACAAGGAACACTCCCCACGCCTTCACCGCAGCTGTCCCGGTCCCCCACAGGTGACCGGGACAGCGCTGCGTAATGATCAACGTTTCCCTGCGAGCATGTAGCGCACCCAGCGGCGCTGTCCCGTGGACGTCACCAGGCCTCGTGACATGAGATCGCGCAGATCCGAGCGTGCCTCCTCAGCGTTCACGCCAAAATGCTCCCTATATTCCCCGTTGCTCCAGGTACGCCCATGACGCATGTCGACCAACGCCTCCTTCTGGCGCCGATTCAAACCGGCCGCCGCCCCCAGCCCGAGACCGCCAAGCCACGTCAAGTCCCCATCCGGAATCAGCGCAGCATTCGGGAAACGCACCGTGAAGGACACCCCATTGTCAAAGAAACAGGGTTCCGCCATCCCGGCATCCTGCAATGCCCGACGAGCCTCACGAATTCCAGTCCCCATTGCCTCGATCACGCGCCCGCTTCCCCCTTCAACGTTTCGGCAAATCTGATAGAGGCGCTCGTTCACCGCAGGGTGATCGCCAGTGCCAAGCCGATCAACCGTAATGCCCCACAGGCCACCCGGATTGGTCAGCCGAAATCCTTCACGCGTGATTCTCAGGTCGATCCCCTTTCCGCGTGATGCCTCGGACAGATCACGATGAACCAACGCATTTGCGATGACCTCACGGGCCGCCAACAGTGGCACTGCATAATCTGTCACGCCGTCCCCATCACGCGTGACCACCTGCCGCGATTCGACGTTCTGCGCAACCCAGCCCAAGACATCATCCAAGATGACCGGCAGCGCCCCCGTGAAATCACGACGGTTAACGGCCCGCACATCGTCGGCACCTTCGACCGCGGCCGTGACGGTGAGGTGCGGCAGAAGACGCTGAGGATACTCGCCCAGAGCGTAGAGCCCGGCAACCGACAACTCTCCACTCTCACGGTCGGCAACGACGCCCGTGAAGTAAAGGACCGCTTCATCACTGTCATTGACGAGGCGTGGGGTAGTTTTACGGACAGAGGCTAGATAGTGGGCGACCAGGTCCTCATCAAGATCCTGCCGAGAACTACCGGGCACAGCCTGCGCGTCGGCGCTCGGACGCCGATGACGCAGGAGAAGCATCTGCTCCTCCGACGGCGACATCTGATAGTCACCGTCATACTGACGCAGATACGCCTTCTTATCCTTCAGCCAACGCACCGGTTTTTCGTTCGCGTCAGCACCCTCAACGTTGACAACACCAACGGTTTTACCGTCAACATCGATGGGTAACGCGTCGATTCGAACCGGCGCGCTAAAACCCTTCCGCGCTTGATCAGCTACCCGCTGAAGCAAACCATGAACATCGTCGACGCCAACGACAGTAATCCCATCCCGCTCAGACACACCCAGCAGGATCACTCCACCTCCGGGCATGTTTGCGAAGGCGCTCAGTGTCGGCCCCAGCTGCTGCGCCGAATACTCTGAGAAAGTCTTCGCCTCGATTGCGTCCGTGTCACCACCGCGCAGTTCGAGCACAGCCAAAGCGCCCAGCAGACCATCAAGATCGTTGATCATAGCTTCAATTCTATCTCATAGAACCCCATTTCTATGTCATAGAAGGGGGCTTCTATGACATAGAGGCCCCTTCATAGCTCATAGAAGCCCAATTTTGCGTCATAGAACCTCATATAGAGGCATCTATGATTCATAGAATCAAGCGAGGTCTGGAACCTCGAGGCCACAACAGGAACAGACGCCAGCGCCACAAACATGCGTTTCACGTGAAACAGCCGCTCCACACTTCATTGCTCCACCACTCGCACCACAGGCAACAGAAGCAGCGCCACGCACCGCCCGCACAACCGCCGAAGTCCAGGTTCGAACCCGTTACCATCCTCGCATTGTTTCACGTGAAACATTCGGCACCTGTGCCTACAGGCGCGCGCACCCGCAAACGCGCAACCACGCATCAACCACGCACCAACGACCACCGACAACAAGCGGGGTGCCACCCCTCGGCAGCACCCCGCTCAATCACTCACACATACCTACATCGCGCGCATTCCCACAGAGCCGCACACGCGCAGCGCCCCACTCCCACACGCGCAGCGCCCGCAGAAACCTACCGCCGCAAAGCCCGGCGGCAACCCACCCCCGGCAGACCAGCCTCACCCCCACCTCTCGCGCAGGCTCCGCGCGAGGACCCCATGCCTCGGCGCGAAGACCCATGCGAGCACGAAGCACGCGGTGAGCACCAGGACGATCGTGGCGCCCGTCGGCACGTCCAGCGCCCACGAGAGGTACAGGCCGACGAGGCCCCCGGCGGCACCCAGCACGGGTGACAGGATCATCATGGTGCCCAGCCGGTCGCACAGGAGGCGCGCGGTGGCCGCGGGGGTCACCAACAAAGCAAGGACCAGCACGTTGCCGATCGTCTGCACGGAGATCACGACGGCCAAAGCCACGGCGACATACAAAGACAGGTCCGCAAGCAGCACGTGCACGCCCGCCGCCCGGGCGCTCTCGCGGTCCAGGGTCACCGCGACGATGGGCCGGTGAGCCAGGAACAGCATGAGCAACACAAACAACGCGCCGCCCAGCACCACGGGCACATCCGACGCCGGGATACCGGTGATTGACCCGAACAGGAAGTCCTGCAGGCTCCCCGCGTACCCGGGCGCTCGAGCGATGATCGCGACGCCGAGCGCAAACGCGCCCACGAAGAGCACGCCGATGACGGAGTCCTCCTTAAGCCTGCGGTTTTGCGCCAGCAGCGCCACGAGCACGGCGGTCACGACGCCCGCGAGCGCGCCGCCCAGCACCAGGGACCCGCCGCACACGAAGGCGATCGCCAGCCCGGGGAAGACGGAGTGCGCGACGGCGTCGCCGATGAACGCCATGCCGCGCAGGACGACGTGCACGCCGACGCTGCCGCACACGAGCGCGGCGACGACCGCGATGAGCAGCGCGCGCGGCAGGAACGCGAGCGCGGGATTCGTCAGGTCTCGGAAGAAGTCGATGGGGCTCAGGAAGTCGGCCGCGGGTACGAGTCCCGTTCGGCCAGGGACGAGGCCATGGCCGGCCGCGTGGATCACGGTGCTCATGCGCGCACTCCTAGGGCGTCGAGGATCGGGTTGTCGGGTCGCACGTCGAAGGCGCGGATCCACGGGTCGGCGTCGGCCAGCTCCTCGGGCCGCCCGGAGGCGACGATCGTTCGGCGCAGCAGGTAGAGCCGGTCGCAGCCGGCCCGCGCGCCGATGAGGTCGTGCGTGGTCATGAGGAGGGCTCGCCCGCCGTCCGCGAGCGCGCGGAACAGGTCCATGAGCATCTCCTGCGTCGGCATGTCGAGGCCGGTGAAGGGCTCGTCGAGGAGCAGCACGGCGGGGCGGATCGCGAGGGCCCGGGCGACAAGGACGCGCTGGCGCTGGCCGCCAGACAGCTCGCCGATGGGACGCTTCGCCAGGTCTCGCATCCCCACGAGGGACAGGGCCTCCTCGACCGCGCGGAAGTGCGGGGTGCGCGCGCGCCCGAGCAGCCCGCGCCGCACGGTGACGGCCTGGAGGACGGCGTCGCGCACGCTGATCGGGAAGTCCCACGCGAACTCGTGCCGCTGCGGCACGTAGCCGATCGCGCCGTCGGTCTCGACGCGCCCGCTGGAGGGGATGAGCCCCAGGATCGATCGGATCAGCGTGGTCTTCCCGGCGCCGTTGGGTCCGATGAGGCCGACGAGCTCCCCGGCCCGGGCCTCCAGGTCGACACCCTCGAGGACGCTGCGCCCACCCAGGGACGCGCCCAGTCCGGTGACGCGCAGCTGGCTCACTGCTCCCCTCCCCGATCGACGAGGCCGGGGCCGCGCTCTCCCGAGCCCTCACCCTGGGTGGGCGCGGAGTCGGACGAGGCCGGGGCCGCCTCCCCGCGTTCCTCACCCGGGGCGGTGGGTAGGGGCGCGAGGATGGAGTCGGCCTCGGCGATGGCGGCGGCCTGTTCGGCGTGGCTGCGGCGCGAGCGCGCGATAACGAGCGCGCCGATGATGAGGACGGAAAGAATCGCGACCGCGATGATCGCGATGAACGCCCAGTCGGGCAGGCCGCCCTCGGAGGAGGAAGCGGAGTCACCCGGGTTCGACACCTCAGAGCCGGTCCCCTGGGATGCGCCACCGGAGGGCACACTGCCGGAGGATCCGGCCCCCTGCGCGGAGGAGCCCGACGTGGCCGCAGCGGAGGAGGTGGCGGGCGCAGCCATGGCCAGGGCCTCGGACGCGGAGGCGGCGTCACCAACGGCAAAGCGCAGGGTCGTGGAGGCGCTCACGGACTCGCCAGCGGTGGTCGTACCGAGGAAGGTCACGGTCGCCGTGTAGGTGCCGGGCGCGGAGAACGCCCAATTGGCGTGCACGTGCGTGCCCGAGTCGATCCACACGTCGCCGGGCACGGCACCCGAGTCGGCGAGCAGGAGGGGCTTGCCGAAGGTGCCGGACTGCAGGAACAGCCACGCGCGGCCGGGGCCGCTCACGGGGCCGACGCGCATGGTGAGGCCGCGGTCGATGGTGGCGGTGACGGCGGGGTCCTGCGTGTTCCAGCCGAGCCACACGACGCGCGGGTTCTGCGTCTGGGGCACGACGTAGACGGGCTTGCCCGCGACGTCGGCCAGGAAGGGGTAGTCGGCGGAGTCGGGCGCGGTCATGATGGCCGCGTCGCTGACCCGCAGGACGGTCTGGTTGGGGTCGCGCCACACGGCGCCGCTCTCGGCGTCGTGGCGCAGGCCGGCCCGCCACTGCCCGTCGATCAGTCGGGGGCCGAGGTCGACGTGCCCGACGCTGATCTCGGTGGCCTCGTTCGACCATTCCTCGTGAGCGGCAACACTCTGCGCGAGGTCGGGGTCGGGACTCGGGTCAGCAACAGAAGAGGGGGCGCCCGCGATAACGAGGAAGGCCGACACGAGAAGCGAGAGCATCGACATGCCGAGGCGCGCGGAGCGCGACAAGGCGCTGGTCATCCGTCGGCTCTGTCCCGTGGGCGGCGGCGGGGCCTGGCCGGGCTTCGAGATCGATCACTCCGAGCCGAAGGCTCGCGTGTGGCTTTTCGAGCGGGCGGGCCGCCGCCCACGGGCGCACAGAGCAGCCACACCAAGACACGCCATCACAACAGGCAGCGCCCCAGCCGACTGCTGCACAATAGTCCCCATGGATCTTCGCCCCGTCGCCCTCGGCGCATCTGTGACGACGTACGACCCGTCGCGCCCCACGCCCGCAGCTATCGTCTCGGGCGAGGTAGCCGCGCACGATGCGCCGCACCCGCTGTCGGTCTTCGACATGTTCCGCATTGGTATCGGGCCGTCCTCGTCGCACACGGTGGGTCCGATGCGCGCGGGTCTGGCGTTTACGACGGAGCTGACGACGCTGAAGCCGCCGTCGCACATCACGATTGACCTGTTCGGGTCGCTGGGCGCAACGGGCCGCGGCCACTCGACGGACCGCGCGGTCCTCCTCGGCCTGGCGGGCTACGCCCCGGAGACTGTGGACATCGAGACGGTGGAGTCCATCCTGCCGACCCTGGCCTCGTCGAACATGCTGACGCTGCCGAGCGGCACACAGGTCCCCCTCAACATCGCCGAGGACGTGCGTTTCATACCGCGCACGGTCCTGCCCTATCACGTGAACGCGCTGACGATCACGGCTTCCGACGAGGACGGCACCGTCATCCTGGAGCGCACCTATTATTCGGTGGGCGGCGGCTTCGTCATGATTCAGACGAATGACGATCCCCACAACCCGGAGGTGTCCTCGCTCGCGACGAGCCAGGCGGGCGTCGGCATCGACATTCCTGCGCCGCACCCCTTCGCGTCAGGCGTGCAGCTGCTCGCCGCGTGCGACGCGTCCGGCCTGAGCATCGCGGAGCTCGTTCGCAGCAACGAGGAGGCGGTGCGCCCCCGCGAGACCGTCAACGCCTACCTGGATCGCATCGCCGACACGATGTTCGACTGCGTGGACGCGGGCACGTCGGCGGCGGGCATCCTGCCGGGCGGCCTCGACGTTCCGCGCCGCGCCCGCGCGCTGGCAGGCAAGCTCGCGCGTCGCCTGACGGGTGCGCCCGTTTCTATGGACGAGGCCGGGGCTTCCCAGGGCGGTCACGCGTCCTCTTCGGGGACGTCCGAGGCCCGGGCGTGGGCCGCCACAACAGCCGATCCCATGCGGGCCATGGACTGGGTGAACCTGTTTGCCCTGGCCGTCAACGAGGAGAACGCGGCGGGCCACCGCGTCGTGACCGCACCGACGAACGGCGCGGCGGGCGTGATCCCGGCGGTCCTGGGCTACCTGGTGACGCACTGCCCGGAGACGGGTTCGACGCCGGGCGTGGCGGCGGGGCCCTCGACGGACGATGGCGCGGTCGCGCCGCTGTGCCACATTCGCATGACACATGACGCGGCGTCTTGTTGCAACCCCGCGGAGGGCGCGGATTCCGAGGACGCGGCCCAGGCCTCGTCCCACGCGTGTGCCGCTCAGCGTCGCGCCATCGTGCACGAGTTCCTGCTGGCCGCCACGGCGATCGGCGCACTCATTAAGACGAACGCGTCCATCGCGGGCGCGGAGGTGGGCTGCCAGGGCGAGGTCGGGTCGGCCTCGGCGATGGCGGCCGCTGGCTTGGCGCAGGCGCTGGGTGGCACTCCGCAGCAGGTGGAGAACGCGGCGGAGATCGCGATGGAGCACTCGCTCGGGCTGACGTGCGACCCGGTGGCGGGCCTCGTGCAGGTGCCGTGCATCGAGCGCAACGCGATCGCAGCCGTTAAGGCGATCAATGCGGCACGCATGGCGCTATGGGGCGACGGTCGGCACACGGTGAGCCTGGACGTCGTCATCGAGACGATGCGCCAGACCGGCAACGACATGCTCTCGAAGTACAAGGAGACCTCGGAGGGCGGCCTGGCCGTCAACGTCGTCGAGTGCTAACCGCGCCCCCGAGCCACCGAGCCCCCGCGCCCCGAGCCACCCCGAGCTACCGAGCCGCCCCGAGCTACCGAGCCGCCCCAAACCCCGCGCCACCCCAAAAGTTGCACGTAATTCGATTGCTTAAATTTTCAACAAAGCCTAGAAACGTTGCAATTCCAACGATGCCAATTCAAAGTTTGAAAGGTTTACATGGAAATTACGTGCGACATTTTTGGGGAACCATCTCCCCTGGCTAGGCGAGGCGAAGTCATGACTGTCGGACGCCCAGAAGCCCCCCATGCCGCGAGCACCACCGCCAAGCCCCCCAAGCCGCGATCACCACCCCCAAGCCGCGAGCGCTACCGTCAAGTCTGACCCCTCCCCCATCAGCACCGCGTCCACCCAGAATGTCAAATAGATTACGCACCACGCAAACACCGAGAAATAGGCTGATAGACCGGCACTAATAGGACCCTTTGACTATCCGATTACTCCGAAAACCACCCTGCTGTGACAAATGTTTGCAAGTGCTCACCAACACAGCTAGCATGGCAATCAGTTAGTTTGGCGATAACCACGGGGGCGCGGGCTTCCCACGGCATGACGGAGTAGGCATGGGACTCGAGGCAGCACACAACCGAGACTCCTCACGCGGCAGAAACCGCGCGGCCGGGCACACAACAGGCACACGCGCGCGCCTCTCCCCAACACCCGGGCACACACCCGGCATGCAGCCGACCGGCGCCACTCAAGCACGCGCAGCCCACCCAGCGCCCACACATCGGGTCCTACGAACCCTGGCCGGAACCTGCGTGGCGGCGCTGACGGTGGGAGGCCTCGTCGTGGCAGCCCCGAGCGCCCCGCCCGCGCAGGCCGCCCAGGAGTCCGAGGGCGCGGCAACCTTCACGATCAACAACGTTGCCTCGATTTTCACGGACTCGGTCGTCAACAATTCGCCGACAGAGCGCACCTACCCCTTCATCGACCCCAGCGACGAGCCGGGCGTGTGGGACTACAACTTCCGCCGCCTGGTCTACTACGGCACGGTCGAAGATACGCGCAACCAGGTGGACCGATACGCCTACATGGAGACCTACAAGCCGAACATGTGGTCGCGCGACGGCTGGGTGAAACCACTGGATCAGTGGGGGCCGTGGCCAGGCGGCTCGCTGCAGGACGGGACAGGCTGGAAGCGCGCCCAGTGGTTGGAGTCCTCCCTGGCGTCGCAGGGCTACTGGAGCTACACGACGCGCTCGTTGCCGTGGGGCGAAAACCCGGAGGAGAACGGCGTCATCTTCTACAACAACGAGACGACAGTCCAGGGCAAGATCGCGCCGTGGAAGCAGACGGCGATGGGCTTCCAGCCGGCCTCGCCGGGCACGGTCGCAGCCGGCAAACCCTTCCTGCTGGGCACGCTGCGCAACAACAACCTGCCGATTTTCAACAACTTGGAACGAGGCACGGGCAGGAACCAGAAGACGCTGACCGATGTGGGTCCTCAGCGTTTCTTCCACGGGGACCTGAACCTGCGCATTCAGGGTGACGGTTTCGCCATGCAGGGGGCGATCCCGTGGGACGTTGAGGAGTCCCAGGACGACACGGAGACGACGGTCGTGCCGCACGCGGGCGGTGCCTACACCATCGTCGCCAACAGCGTGTGCGACACGAACCCTGACGGATCGGTGGCCGCGAACGGTAGCCGCCGCAAGATCAGGGGCAAGTTCACGGGTCCGGCACGCCTCTACAACCCGGAGGGCCGCAATACCGACCAGTGGCTGACAGGTAAGACCGTGTGCGCCCAGCACGTCGGCGCTGGCAACGGCACCCACGACCTGTACAACAAGGGACAGAAGGGCCACATCAACCAGACCGCGGGCTGGGCGAAGGCACAGCGCGCGGAGAACGACTGGCCGGACGCCGTCGATATCTCCCTGCGCACCCCGGCCTCGAACGACACGGTCTCGATCTCGACGTCTACCCTCCCCGAATCCGTGTGGGAAAAGGACGGGATCCGCTACCGCATGACGATCTGGGGCTTCACGGATAACGGCCGCAGCGCCTCGTGCCCGGCCGCTCCCCCGGAGGGCGCGCAGCCCGTGACGAGCATGAGCACACCGGAACTCAACATGAGCTTCGCGTGTCTGTACGCCTCGATCACGCAGGAACGCTACGTGCGCATCCACAAGGTCATCACCACAGACGGCGGCCGCACCTACGCGACCCAGCCGTCGGCGACCTTCACCTCCAGCGCCACCCAAGACGCGGTTGACGCGCCCGCCGGCGCCACGGCCTCGTCGACGACACCGGACGGCACGGCGGTGTCCGGCTGGGTCCAGGACGGCTCCTTCAACCAGACGATCACCCCCACCGGGGTCGGCGAGGACAAGAAGGGGTCCATGGCCTCGTACCAGGCGTTCCTGGTGGGGCACTCGGACTTCACGATCACGGAAAGCGGCGTGACCAGCCCGGACGACCCCGACGAGCAGTGGACGCTTGAGTCGATCTCGTGCGTGAACGGCGCGGGCGAGGCCGTGGCCGCGACCGTGGACACCGACGCGAAGAGCGTTAATTTCGCGGGCGTCGGGTCGGTGGCAAGCGCGGCCGCGCAGACGATCGACTGCACGTTCACGAACCACGCGAAGAGCGCGAACGTGAGCGTCAAGCAGGAGCTCGTGACGAGCGGCGGCGACGGCCCCGTGACCTTCGACGTGGATTACAAGGTGACCGCGACGAATAGCGGGTCGCTGGATGCGGACACGGGCGCCTTGCAGGTCGCGCCCGGTTTCCCCTCCAGCCTGACGATCAACTCGGTGCGCGTGGCCGCCACGCAGGAGGGCTTGGACGCGGGGACCGAGCTGGCCGCCGCGGGCGGGCGCTACCAGATCACCGACGGCGACGCGCTGCCCGCGAACTCCTCGCGCGAGTACTGGGTGCGCATCAACGTGACGCGCTCGGAAGCGGCGAACGTGGACGAGTCGCGATTCTCGTGCCGCTACCTGGGGCCGCCGCGCTCGGGATACGGCCTGTACAGCGAGGTCATCGCCGCCGCGAACCGCGATTCGGACGGCACCGATAACAACAAGGCGTGCGCCCCCGTGCGCGTGCGAACGGTGATTATCGCCAAGGCCGGCCGCCAGTTCACGAACCTCCAGTGGCCCGAAATCGCCAACGAGTACGTGGACGCGCAGGGCTACTCCTACTATCCGCTGTCCGGGTCCGAGTTCGCGATCTACGACGTGGACCCGCGCGTCGACGGGTCGGCCACCCCGGTCGTCACCCTGGATTCGTCGAACACCGGTGGCTTCCCGTACTACTGGAAGGTGACGACGCTGGCGACGGACAAGAAGTACTGGCTGGTCGAGACGAAGGCCCCCGACGGCCACCTGCTCCTGCCCCAGCCGATCGGCTTCACGCTGAGCGCGCAGCTGGGCGACGGCACGGGCACGAACGTCATGCCCGACACCGAGATCTTCGACCAGAACAAGTGGACGAAGGCCTCCGTCCAGGTCTACAACTCCGGCTACAACGACCTGAGCCTGGACGTGCAGGGCATGATCGTCGACGGCAAGTTCATGGCCACTATCATGGTCGCTGACCGCGAGGCACCGGTCCTGCCGAACTCGGGCGGCCCCGGCCTGTACCCGTACCTGGCGGCGTCGGCGGCGTTCTTCGCTTCCTCGCTGGCGGCTCGCCGGGCGGCCCGCAAGCGCACCGCCTGACGCGACGCCCACACAAACGCGAGTCGGAGGCGCTGCCTGACGGCGGGGCGCTGCCTGACGCGACGCCCACACAAACACGAGGCGGGCGCGCTGCCTGACGCGAGGCCCACACAAACACAAGGCGGGGGCGCTGCGGGATAAACCCGCAGCGCCCCCGCCATTCAACCACCAGCATTCACTCCGTCGCCAGCGCCTCCGAGGGGCTGACCTTCGCGGCCCGGCGACCGGGCAGCCACGAGGCGACCAGCGCACTCAGCACGGCGACGACGCCCACGCCGACCAGCTGCAGCCACGGCACGCTCAGCACGGGGGTGGCCCCCTCGACGGGCAGGCTCATGACGCCGACCCACCCGAAGGCGACGCCCATGCCGACGCCGATAACCGCTCCGGTGAGTGACAGGAACAGCGCCTCGAGGGCGAGGAGGCCCTTCATCTGGCGTCGCGTCAGGCCCAGCGCCCGCAGCAGGCCGTTCTCGCGGGTGCGTTCGGCGACCGACAGGGACAGCGTGTTGGCCACGCCCACCAAGGACACGAGGACGGACACGCCCAGCAGCCCGACAAGGATGAGCATGAGCTGGTCGATGATCTTCGTGTACATCTGGCGCTCGAGCGCGGATCCATTAACACTGAGGTGCGAGTCCTTGAGCAGCGCGGCCTGGACGGTCTCGGCGTCGGCCCCGTCGGCCATCTTGATGATGATCGCCTGACGCTGCGGCGACGTCGCGATGGAGCGCAGGGTCTTCTCGGAGACCTGGGCCTCCCCGACGCTGCCGTTCTTGTCGTAGGCCGCGCTCAGGTCCACGCACGTGTCGGCGCACAGGCGCAGCGTCTGCCCGGCCAGGGCCTCGTCCCCGACGCGCACCTGGCCATCGCCCAGCTGGGTGACGGTCGAGTGGGTGACGCCCGCGTAGTCGGGTTCTCCGGTGATCATGACCGACGAGGCCTGGGCCTCGTCCTCCGAGCCCGCTCCCTCTCCGGGAGCGTAGGCGGGCGCGCCCGAGGTGGTCGTGAGGGTGCCGGGGGCGGCGTACTGGGCGACGGTGGCGGCGACGCCGTCGGTGGCCGCGATGGCGGCCTGCTGGTCGTCGGTGATCGCCCCATCTGTGGACACGGCCATGAGGTCGAAGGGACGCGCGTCGTTCACGGCGTTGGTCAGGGTGGTGCGCACGGAGGCGGCGCCGACCATGATGGTGACGACGAGGGTCACGCCGATGATGATCGCGGTGCCGGTCGCGGAGGTCCGGCCGGGGTTGCGCATCGTGTTCTCGCGGGCCATGGCGGACAGGGTGCCCGGGAAGGCAGCGCCAAACGCGCGGGTGAGGGCGGGCAGCAGCACGGAGGCGACGAGCAGCGCCCCGAGGAGCGCCAGGAGCGACCCGGCGAAAGCCCCAAGGAATTTCGTGCCGCCACTATCCGAGCGCCACGCAACCGCGACGCAAGCGCACCCTGCCACCGCGATGAGCGCGCCGATGATGAAGCGGACGGTGTGCTTCTTGCGGGCGGCGGCCCCGGCCTCGTTCACGGGGGCGAGGGCGGCGACGGGCGCGACGCGGGAGGCGGCGCGGGCCGGGAAGACGCCGACCAGGGTCGTGAACAGGGTGGCTCCCAGCCACGTGAGCGCGAGCTGCCAGACGGAGGCACCCTCAAGCGCAGCGACGACGCTAGAGGCCAGGCCGGTGCCCGCCTCCGCGAGCGCGCCAATCAGCCAGCCGAGCGCGACGCCAATCGCCGACGAGATCGCTCCAATCGCGAGGGCCTCGCGGGTCACAAGCGAGCGGACCTGTCGCCTGGTCGCTCCCAGCGTGCGCAGCAGCGCCAGTTCGCGGGTGCGCTGCGTGAGCACCACGCGGAACGTCGAGGAGACGACGATAGAGGCCACGAGCGCTGCGATCGCCGGGAAGATCAGCATGATTCCCATCGTCATGGTCGCTCCCAGGCGCGCCTGGTCGAGGTCGTCCTGGATTGCCTTGTGCACGCTGGTGACGGTCACGCCCGAGATACCACTGAGCGCAGAGTTTGCTCTCGCCACCCATTCGTCCTGGGTGGCGCTGGGAGGGTTTGCGTTGCTGTCCGTATCCGCTCCGGACGTCGCGACGATGAACCGGCCGGACGCGGTCGTCCCGAAGATCGCGGAGAATCCGCCGTCGGTCACGTAGGAGGCGGGGATGCCCATGCTGATCGTGTTCGAGCGCGTGGTGCCGACGATGGTGAGGGTGCGGTAGTCGCCCTCGGTGAATCCTGCGCGCACGCGGACGGTGTCGCCGACCTTCACCGAGAGGGCCGAGGCCGTGTGCTCCGGGATGGTGATCTGGTCGTCGGCGGTTGGCTTGGTTCCGGCAGTCAGGTCGATGTCGGCGAAGGGCTTGGTGGCCAGCGGCGAGACGTAGAGTTGGCCGCGCGTCGCGTCGGTCTGGGCGTCGGCGGGCCACTGGGCCGTGTGCTTGATGGTGGTGACGCCGCTGGTTGCGCTCAGGGTTCTTTCGGCGCTTTCGATGGCGCCCTCGGGCGCGTCCTTGTCTTGGGAGACGACGATCGTGCCGCCGCGGTACTGCTGGTAGACGCTGGAGGTCAGGCCCGAGGTCATCGCCGTCATGACGATGAGGGTGATGGCGATGAAGGCCGTGGAGATGGCGACGGCCAGGCCGGTGGAAATGTAGCGGCGGCCGTGGGAGCGCAGGTTTGCGTTCAGAAGAGAGGTTGTTGCAGACATGTGTGTGAGCCTTGAGGGGTGTGTGGATACGCTCGGTGACGATGAGGCGAGCTCATGCGCGCTTGTCAGCGCAGCGCCGCGGTCAGGGAGTCGGCGGTAACGTCGCGCAGGTCGGAGACGATGCGTCCGTCGCGGCACACGAGGACGCGGTCCGCGTAGGCGGCGGTGGCGGTGTCGTGGGTGACCATGATGACGCTCTGGCCGAGTTCGTCGACGGCACGGCGCAAAAGGTCCATGACCTCGTCAGTGGAGTGCGAGTCGAGGTTGCCGGTGGGCTCGTCCGCGACGATGACGGCGGGGCGGCTCATGAGGGCGCGGGCGACGGCGACGCGCTGCTGCTGGCCGCCGGACATCTCGGAGGGGCGGTGGCTCAGGCGGTTCGCAATGCCCAGGGAGTTGACGATGAGGTCGAACCATTCCTTTTCGGGGGCTTTTCCGGCCAGGCGCATCGGCAGGAGGATGTTGGCGCGGGCGTCCAGGGTGGGCACCAGGTTGAAGGACTGGAAGACGAAGCCGATGCGGTCGCGGCGCAGCTTGGTCAGCGCGGTGTCTTTCAGGGCGGTGATGTCGGTGTCTTCGACGAAGACGCGGCCCGAGGTGGGGGCGTCGAGGCCGGCAAGGATGTGCATCATCGTGGACTTGCCGGAGCCGGAGGGACCCATGATGGCGGTGAATTCGCCGGCGCCGAAGCCGACGCTCACGTCGTCGAGGGCGCGCACCTGCGCGTCGCCGCTTCCGTAGATCTTGGAGACGCCCTGGAGTCGGACGATGGACGAGGCCTGGGCCTGTGCGGCCGCAGGGGCCGTGATTGTTGTGTTCGTGTTCATGTATCCATCGTGCGCCTGGGGCGTGCGTCACCGCTACGGAGGTTTCCCCTGATTCGCCCCCGAGGCCACCCGGGGCCGTCTCGGGGTCGCTCCTCCCACCCTAGGGGTGCGACCGAAATTCCCTTGTTATGTGCTTGCGTGGCCAGGGCGGGTTTATGCCAGACTGAGGCGCCCGCGGGCTGCGGGGCCTGGCTGCAGGGCCTGTCTGCGGGCCTGGCTGCAGCACCCAGGAGTGATGGCAAACACACATACCCAAAATCTCGCACGTAATTTCCCTTGGTCAGTTTTTAATTAGCCCCACAAACGTTGCAATTCCAACGATGCCAATTCAAAGTTTGAAAGGTTTACATGGAAAT
>ERZ772935.117-NODE-117-length-29781-cov-12.145092_pt1 | contig 29781 bp, 31 predicted proteins | sample MGYA00511683_ERZ772935 | MGnify/ENA primary metagenome ERZ772935 (study PRJEB29015, sample SAMEA2738086) | human oral metagenome | biome: human oral; feature: human-associated habitat; material: saliva | place: China | collected 2228 ...
ATCGATTTCTGCTCCAAAAAAGCTTTCTTATATTCTGGAAGATGGTTATTATATGAATCTGACCATTCATCATTAAAAGTAGTTTCCTTTTCCAATCGTATCGTTTGATCATCGTAGGTCTTCTCAGAATAAGTGTAGCTTACATGATACTGTGGGAATTCTAGGGCAGTCCAGGATAACTTAGTGATGCTTACTTTTCCATGAAGATCATTTTTGTTACACACTTCTGTGACAACCTCCTTAGCTTTTTTGTAGTCACTAGGTGTCATGATCTTACAGCTTGAAAGACAAAGACAAGAAAGAAAAAGTAGAAGCCCCACCAATAGTTTGGAATAGTTTGATTTCATAACCTAACCTCCTTATGAAATTTACGAAATGCGTCTTCTCATTCTAGTTTTGAGTTGGACTCCCTTTGAAATATTCAAAAAACTCTTCTTTATTCTTTACAACATGTTCCTGACCATCTTTTGAATATTCTGCTGGAATTCTGTAATTGTAAAATAATTTGAAGGTATCCGAACCTCCCTTTGGATAGAACAGCTCTAGAATAGATATATCAAAATTAAGATCTTCTGGTCCAAGAAAGTATAGGTAGGCGTCCTCACCCTTTATATAGTCTATATCTATTCTATCACTATGCCCCTTACTTAAAATAGAATAGACCTTCGTGTAAGTAGACTTTAATGGAATCGTCTCGTTTTCATAATCATTTATTTTATATCTTAAACGTGAATCAGAAAAAGAGATTGTTGAATCAAAATTATGATTTGGATTAGATTCAAAGGGATGAGTTACTTTATAGTTTTTTTTATCATCATCTCGAAGTTGATCATACTTTTTTCCTGATGATGTTGTAAATGAAATCTTTCCTGTTTTAACATTCATTAAGCCGACTTTTGTAATGAATTCCGTGTCCACATGAATGTCCCCTGGCTTAAACACATATTTATCTTTTGTTCCTACTAAAATACCAATGGAAAGATAGGTTTCTTGATCATCCTTATCATAATAAAGAGAGCCAGTATATGTAGCCAATGGAAGATAATCTTTATTGAGATCTCTTACAATTTTGAACATATCAAAGGTTTGCTTACTGATTCTATTATCTGCAGTATCATAAATATCAATAAGCCAGTATTCTCCTTTTTCCGGTTTATTCCTCCTGTTATTGATACTATCAATACGAGAACCATCGAGAGTTATATGCTTTATATAACGCCCAGAAATCCAAGGATATGTTTTTAACTTGTAGCTTACTTGTGCAATATAGTATCCACGATGGCTTCCCTCTATAGGTCTTTCTACACTAATTTCCCTATCATAATCTTGTGCCTCTAGAGCCTCACCCAATTCTTTTTGAGTTTCCCATTGGATCGCAACTGCTTTCCCATCCCCTATAAATTGAGATTCAACCAGTTTAGGACGAGGGTTCCAGCTGATAAATTGTGTCAATTCACGTTTATGAAGTTCATGCTGTATCTGCAATCCCCCTATTAGTAGGAGAAAAACCAACAATAGATAAAACTTAAATGATTTCAAAATCTTCTTCACACCATAGCCTCCTAATCTCACCCTCATTTTAGCATCAATTCCATCTTTTGTCAGTCAAATAAATAATAGCGGCTGGGACAAAAGTCCTATCCTCTTAATTGTTTTTGGATTCTCGAGCAAGACGCAGTGGTTGAGTGGACTCTACTACGCTGATTTCATCAGCTTTTACAGCCCTACTCAACTGTGCGGAGGTGGGACGACGAAATCGAATTCTAACGAATTACCGATTTCTGTCCTACTCTCTCGTTTCTAGAGATATGAAAGCTTCTAATAAAAACTAATGGATCTCATAATCTAAATCACTCAAGTCCTTCTTTCCTTGAGTGTCTTCCAATAAAAATGGTACCTGGTGTATTCCTTTCAGTCCAGCAACTACTGAAGTTGGGAAGGTTACAATGGCTTGGTTGATTTGGCTTATATTGCTATTGACAATGCGTTTAGAAGCTGCCAAATCTTCATTTTCGTCTGCAATTTCTTTCTGCAAGGCCAAGAATTGGTTAGAAGACAAGAGCTCCGGATAATTCTCACCCACTGCTCGGATTTGTGCCAAAACATCATTTTGATTGGCAATAACTTGGTTGGATTCTTGAATGGAAGCACCTTGGCGAAGGGCTACCAATTCGCTAAAGACTTTCTCCTCATGTTTGGCATAAGCCTTAGCGGCCTTCAACATTTCCGAAATGGTATCGTAGCGTTTCACCAGATTAATATCAACCGTTCTCTTTGACTCTTCAATCATGACCTGGTAGCGGTTCAAGCGGTTGCTTTCTCCGATAAACCACATAACGACTACAAGAGCAAAAACGATAATGGCAATTATTAAAGCTGACATAGTTATTCTCCTTTAAATATATTGGTTAATTCATCAATAAGATTAATCTCCCTACAGAGTTTTTGATACTCTGCAGCAATCGAAAGACTTTCGATTGTGTCTTTTCTATTCGGGGTTGGAAAAATGTAGCGATCGGTATATAAGGAAATATAGAGTGTATCTTGTACTAAATACACACACATAGCATTCTGAGAAATTTGCTGATCAAACCATTCTAGGATCTTGGGTTTTAAGAATTTTCGAGTAGCAAGTTCATCTGTACAATAGATATTGTAGTTTTCATTGTTTTGGATATCTTCTGTTTCGATTTGGACTTCATTAGGTCCAGCACCTGGATAGGCTCCTTTGACTTCTCTTTTTAAAAAGAAAGATTTCTTGGTTGGAACAACTCTCAAGTGCCCTGGAAATGAGATTGGAGATTTTAAAGAGAAAATCTGACCAGAAAAATCTTCAACTTCTACATTTTCCGTATGAGTGTCCCCATTAGAGTCTCTCTTGGTTCGCGTCTCAATGTGATAGGCATAAAGATTGGCTACTACGAGATTCTTTTCATCATGGAAGGACAGTTGATTAAAGAGATCAAACTTAGTCGACCTCGGGCTAATGACCTGCAAAACATTCATAGGGTAGTTAGCTGTCAAAGTTAGCTCTGCTTGAGGAAAAACTTCTTTCAAAATAGGACAAAGAAAATCATTGATATAGATCTCATCGTTTGTGCGAATTATATCCCCGAAGAGGGTCTTCCTTTTCATATATTGGGGCCAATAATAGAAAACGATCCCTAACAAGATCGGAATGATAGCCTTTAACTTGAATAGGGCGAAGAAAAACATCGCTAAAAGCATCCCCACAATCGTAGCCGTCTTCCACTGAAGATTACTGGTCATCTGCTCCTTCATTAATAAAAGTTTATCTTGAAATTGTTTTGAACCTTCCAACTCACTGATACGTTGGAAAGTTTCTTGTGACCACTTGTTGTTTGGACTGTTTTGATCATACACTATAATCATCTCCTTTCAAACACAAATGAATACATCCATTTCCATCATTATACCACCAGCAATCACAAGAGGCAAACAAATATATGTATTTGATAACAGTGAATTTCTAAAAAAAATCCCCTACCAAATGGTAAGGGATTCGAGGCATCTTTCGATGAGAACAGCCGGTTCACACAACTGTTCAAGGTCCGCTCCTGCGTTACAATTGAATGTAGACCTCCTCAGCGCAAAAGGCTCCTAAGAGCCAATCGACTCATCGCATGTGACTAGTCTACCATGACATTGCATGAGTTGTCAAGAGGCTCGTTTTAGAATTCCTCTCAAAAAATAGAGGAAAGCCAAGATACATCTGTTTCTTACATCAGAGACTTCACAGGGCCTTCAATCGTCTTTTGCATCCAGATGATATCATGCCACCGATCAAATTTATAGCCAATTTTAGGAAAATGAGCGACTTTCACATAGCCTCGTTTCTCATGCAGGGCAATACTAGCTGGATTTGGCAGGGCGATGCAAGCTAAGAAGCGCAAATAACCACGCGCTTCCAGCTCAGTTTCTAAGACCTCATACAAACGAGAACCCAGTCCTTGCCCAAGATAATCTTGATCCACGTAGACAGATACTTCTACAGCCCAGTCATAGGCTGATCGGTCATAATAGGTTGAAGCATAGGCATAAGCAAGTACTTGACCATTTTCTTCAGCTACTAAGTAGGGAAAACGTTGAAGGGTCTTTTCGATACGCCCTTCAAATTCCTCCGTCGTCGGAACCTCATATTCAAAAGTGATGGCTGTTCTCTTTACATAAGGAGCATAAATTTTGACAAGTTCAGGAGCATCCGCTAATGTGACTGGTCGTATCTTGAGCATAGTCTTCTCACTTTCTATCTCTCTCTATTGTACCTCGAAAATATAAAAGAGACTGGGGAAAAAGTCCTAGCCTCTCAATTGTCTTTAGATTGTCGAGTAAGACGCAGTGGTCGACTGGGCTCTACTACGCTGATTTCATCAGCTTTTACAGTCCTACTCAACTGTGCGGAGGTGGGACGACGAAATCGAATTCTAACGAATTACCGATTTCTGTCCCACTCTCTATCCCAGCCCCCTCACTGCATCTGCTTCTTAATGACTATATTGTAACCAGAAATAATACTGGCTTGATGCACAGCCCAGTCTGGTTTTTTCGATTTCTTCCTTAGAAATCTTTTGCGCTATTTGTGTCTTTTGTTTATGGTTGAAGAGATTTGTTTTCATAGTGGGCCTCCTTTTATTTGAATATTATTTTTGATTTGTTTTTCCTTACACCTATATGATATAAAAATCCCCGTCCCGCTACCATCGAATAACCTTTCATTTTAAGCTTTAAACTTACATTTTTGTCATCTTAAAAAAGATGAGTGATTATCACCCATCCTTTCCTTATAAATTTATCATATAAATCATCCAGTCTTAAAGTTTAGCCAAGTATTCCTGCACAAGTTTGATGTCGTCTTCCTTGCCACCTCGGTCAATATCGCAGATATGCGCCAGCCCATATTTTTCGATAATCAAAGCTGTCGCCCCGCAAAAGGTCCGTCCATGCTTAACCGAATCTCCATTATTAACAAAACCTTTAATCATGCTTGAGTGCTTCTTGATGAAGCGTTTGCTTGACCAAGGAATTTTCCCAGCACCTGCGTTTCGCGTAATGAGAATGCAGGGTTCTTCCAACTTTTCCTTGATACTTTGTGTCGGATAGCCCAGCGATTCTGCAAATCGCTTCCCAACACCCGTAACTGAATCATAAACTATAATCATTTCCTATCCCTACTTTCTCAAAAGAAGCGCTGCCAAAAAAGCAGCAAATCCCATAACAGCCACATCCGCTATCAGTTGTAAGAGAAATGCTAAATCAGGCATACTGTGAATATAGAGCAAGATACTGATCGCCGTCAAGGCCAAGAACACCAGCTTGAGAACTACCGCTACGCCTGGCATCACAAGCAATCCAATCAAGATACAAATAAGACCACCAATCAGAAAAGACTGAAAGCCTAAACTTAGGCCAAAGCCAAATTCCACCCCGCCATAACCAAGGGTCAAAAGACCAATCACAACTAGACAACCCCCCAAAATAGTCCTTCCACTCACCAGCATTCCACCTTGTTTCATCATTATTTCCTCACTTTCTAACTTGAATGAATACTTTCAAAAGTTCATTCATACCTTCTCAAAAAAATATTTTCCTCTAATTTGCTTTCTCCATCGATCTATCTCACACAAATCCACCTCCTTATCTGAATGAATATTTTTATAAATTCATTCATACCATCTTCCAAGAAAAGGAAATTCTTATTTAGCAAAAATTCCCTTTAAAAAATATTTCACCAAGGTCTCGATACTCTCAAAATAACCTGGAAAATCCTGCTCTGTCACATGCATGTCAATGTAGTAGATCAAATCGTAAGCCTTCATAATTTGGGCGACTTCCTCCTGTGAAAAGCCCCTCTCCTGCAAGCGCTGGCTGAAAGTCTGAATCAGAAACTGGTGAAAGGCATTGGCCGCGCGGCCAGCATCCTGATTATAGTAGTCGTGCAAGATCTGAGAAATGCTCGGCTTGCTCCACTCCGCTAAAATTTTATTAGGCGAAATCAACTCAAAAGTGACTGCAAAAAGCTGTTCAACGACTGCCTCTGGCTCACCCTGCCAATCCACGCGCTGCATGGTTTCCTCACGTATGCGATTATTCTCCGCTACATAGACCTCTAAAAAAATAGCTTCCTTGGACTCATAATACTTATAAAAGGATCCAACGGCCATGCGGGCACGCTTGGTAATATCTGAAATATTCGTCTTTTTATAGCCTTTCTCAGCAAACACCTGCCTAGCCTCAGCCAATAATTCAGCTTTTTTGTCCATGACCTTCTCCTGTTGTGAATGAATTTAATTTTCTATTCATTCAAATTATAACACTTTAAAAATCTTTGTCAAGAAAAGCGGAAACCGTACTTTGAAAGGAAGACGACAGTTTGAGATAGTAGCTCCTTTGTTAAATAAAAAAACAAACAAGTTCTTGATAAAACTTGCTTGCGTCTTGGATAGATTAGTGTTTTCTACGATTTTTCAAGGCCTCGTTGATTTTCTTGGTTTTGATCATCGAATCGATAGAAACAAGAAACCAAACCAAGAGGTAAATCAAAATAAAGTTTAGCCAGAAGAACCAGCCGAAAAGCATACTTCCCCAGTCATTGCAGATCATGGCCAAACAAACGATAGTTGCAGTCACTACAAAGTGGCAGAAAAGTAGGAAAGGAAATGGAAAGCGATCTGTCGCATCAAAGATATAGCTTGCTACTCCGATTAAGGCGCTGACAAGGAGGACACTGAGAATAGAGCTAGGAGTCAACGAAAATGTTTTTCCTGAGAACAGGCCTACCAGCAGAAAGACCAAACTACCCGTTCTCAGACCATCCTGCATACCGATAAGAATTTTTTTAAAGGTCATAATTTTTCTCCTAAATTCCCAAATAGTCCATAAGCAGCTTGACATAGCGGCGACTGACATCGGTTTTGAGCTGATTGGTCAGCTTGGCAGTCATATTACCCGAGAAGCTATCCGACAAGGATTCCAGATGATCGATGTTAATGACTGCGTGGCGAGATACCTGAATGAAATTGCGACTATTGAGACGATTTTGAAAGCGAGTCAGCGTTTCTGTCGTTGTATAAACGCCCTCGGTGCTGTAAATCATCAGAGTTGTCTGATTGATATCGGCCAGGATAATATCCTCCGTCTTAAGCATGACCAGCTTATCATCCGACTTAATAGGCAGGACACCACTTGGACCAGCCTTGAAGTTTTCCAGATAGTCTAGGACGACCTTGGCCTCACCAGCCAGTTGATCCGCTCTCACGACTACCAGCGGGTCTTGGGAGGAAATCTGAGCATCTTCTTCAAATCTTGTCTGCAAACCTAAGCCTCCTACTTTCTTTACTTGAAGCTCATCCGTCGATTCAGCAACCAATTTTGACCTAGCCAGAGGAGGGCTACTGCCGTGAGCACTACTCCAACTATATAGTATGTTTCTTGGCTTGTCAAGAGCTTTTGCCATTCGATACGGATACCTAGGAGCTTCTCAAATTCTTGCTGGAGCTGACTCCGGTCTGCAAAAACTTCAGTCAGAGACTCCTTCATCAGGACTTGTCTGAAAAGGGAAGCCATGTAGGTTGAGGGAGTTAGCTTCATGAGGTTTTGGGCAAGGCTGGGTAGAGTCCCAATCGGAATATAGGTTCCCACTAGAAAACCAGAGGCAGCACCGATGACCGTTGCATATTGACCCAAGGAATTCACAGATTTGAAATAAGGAACAACTAGCGCATTGAGAAGACTAGCCAGCAAGCTATTGAGCAGCATGAGGCAGACCAGCTGGGGAAGAAGCGCGCTATCAAAGGAAATCTTGTCCGCTAGGATAAAGTAGGTCAGCATGACGGCAAACATGAAGACTTGCATGACAAAGCCGATCACAAAGGCACTGATTAGGTAACTAAATCGAAAGCCCCATTGCCCCAAATCTGTGATAAAGAGGTCAGCGGTCACCTTTCTTTCTTGGTCTTCGGTCTGTTGTGAAAAAGCTGATAGGGTGGTTGTCAAGGCGGTGACCGCCAGCGTTCCGCTAATCAACCAAAAGTCGAGCAGTTCCGCCGCATGGCTACTGTCTGACCAAGAGCCTTTCATGTTGTTCTTTAGGAAAACCAGATATAAAACAAAGGGAATAATGGCGCCAAAGAGAGATAGGATCATCCCACTATGATTGCGAAAATAGAGTAAAAAATTTCGTTTGATCAACATTAACATTTAACGTACCTCTCTTCCTGTCAGGGCCATAAAGGCATCATCCATCGTCCCTGCTTGAAATTCAAATTGTTCAATATAGGAGCCAATCTGGCCCAGCAAAGCCAAAGCTTCTTTAGTCGTCTCAGGATAAAGGAAAAACTCATTCTCCTTGGCTTGCTCCCATTCGCAGCTAGTCGGCAAAGCAGCCTTCAAGCCCTCTGAATGCTGGGTTAAAATCCGCAAAACATTGCGGGCATAGCGCTCCTTGATCTGGTCGGCAGAGCCTTGCGCAATGACTTGACCATGATCTACGATATAGATCTTATCCGCATCGTCGGCTTCATTGAGATAGTGGGTAGTCAAGACTACGGTCATCTTTTCCTTCTGCTGCAAGTCTTTGAGGAGCTTCCAGATGCTTTCTCTGGTCTGGATATCCAAGCCCGTTGTTGGCTCATCCAGAAAAAGTAGGTCAGGGCTATTGAGCAGCGCACGTGCAATGTCTACCCGTCGTTTTTGTCCGCCAGAAAGTGTCCCATAGCGCTGTTTGGCAAAGCTAGTCAGCCCCAGTTGCTCGATCAACTGTTCAATTTTCCTAGCTTCCACCTGCTTGTACTGCTTGGCACGGATTTGCAGATTTTCAACTACTGTCAAATTGGCATCTAGCACACTATTTTGAAAGACCACCCCCAGCTTGGTTTGTTCTGCATAAATGATTTGTCCCGACGTCGGCTGCAAAAGTCCAATCAACATCTGAATGGTCGTGGATTTTCCTGCACCATTAGGACCCAGAATTGCTGTAAAACTACCTGTCTCAATTTCTAAATTCAGGCCGTTAACCGCTACCTTATCGCCATAAACTTTAGTTAGATTTTTCGTTTCTACTAACATGATATTTTCTCCTGTCCTTAACTTCTGAGACTATGATAGCAAGTCTTTTTTGAAAAATCTCGGCTTTTTGGACAAGCGGTAAAATGAGGGAGATGAGAGGTAAAAATCTAGACACCAAAAAATCCCCGACCAGAGGTCAGGGAAACTTATTAGCGGGCGACAATCTTGCGGTAACTGCGAGAAGTCAGAAGAAAGACCAGAATATAGGTCAGGAGGAAGACGCCGCAAGTCGCAAGTGTTGTCTGGATTAAGAGAGGTAGATTGGTCACCCCTAATAGAGCAACAATCAAGCGCAGCATATGAAAGACAGCCGCTATATGTAGAAAAGCAAAGATAAGAGGTAGGAAGAAAACAGTCAAAATCTGCTTGCGAATGGTACTTCTAGTCTGCTTTTCATCTAGACCGACCTTTTGCAAGATGATAAAGCCATCACGGTCCTCATAGCCTTCAGAGATTTGCTTGTAGTAAATCACGAGAACAGCTCCTAGAAGGAAGATAACGGAGAGGAAAACACCGATGAAGAGCAAGGTTCCAGTAAGTTCCTGATAGCTCTTTTCTGCGCTATGACGGTCACTGGCCATTGCGTAGCTACCATCTTGGGCCTGTTCCTGATCCAAAGTATCTCTCAAGGCCAGCTGAATTTGCTCGACAAACTTTTTACTGCCCTTAGTCTCTGAAGCAACCCCAATGTAGTAATAGTGTGCAACATTTAGTCCAACTTCTTTACTATCATTGACCACCATATAGAGACCCTGTTCCATGGCCACGTCGTTTGGATTAGGAATTTCCCCATGCGTGAAATTCGACGGTAAAAGCTGCTTAATCTTCCAGTCTTTACCATTTAATCGGAGAGGTTTATCCTTATTTAAGGAAATATTTTTTCCATAGACAAGAGTTTCATCATCTGCCAAGTCTATCTTTTTCCCTGTCATTTTTTCATAATCCTGACGATTGATGACCGTAATCGTGCCGGCAGACTTGGTTAAGATACTTGGATCCGAATCCAGCTTGCTTTGCATTGGAACCGTCACATCATTACCAGCCAGTTTCGTGATGAAGGCTGATTGATAGAGATAGGTAGTATAGCTTGGCTTCTTCAGGCCTGTGTCCTGAGCGACCTGCTGAACCTTGTCCAACAGAGCCTCCTTCTGCTCAGTCGATTTCGGCAAGACGACGCTAACATTGTAATCCTTTGGATGCAAGGTAGTAATATAATCCTGACCTCCAACATAGATATTGATTGTACCAACCAAAGTCACCAGCAGCATGGTGGACAAGATGGAGATTGTTGCCAAGCCCGCCGCATTTTTACGCATCCGTGAGATGAGATTGGAAACGGAAATGAAATTCTGCGTTTTATAATAGTAGCCTTTGCGCTTTTTGAGAAATTGCAAGAGTGTAATCGAACCGGCATTAAAAAGCAGATAGGTTGCTAGAATAACCATGATCACAGCTATAAAGAAATTGCCGATAGCAGCGACAGGTTTGGTAACGGTCAAAGCCATGTAATAAGCCACACCCATGAGCAGGAGCCCCAGCAAGGTTTGCACCCAAAGGAAGCGTCCTTTCTTCTCGCCTGCTTTCTTTTCTTTCATTAGGTTAAGAGAGCTATAGCGTAGAAGGCGAGTCGAGTTAAGCAACAAAATCACCGCAAATGCGACACCTAGACTGACTAGAGTCATCCAGACATTCTGCCATTGGAAGGTCGAGGCAAGAACTGCCGGCATTCCCATCAATTTCAAAAGAACGGCGTAGAGCATCTTATCTAAAGCTAGTCCAGACAAGACTCCCAGACCGACTGTAGCCAGATAAAAGACACAGAGCTCAAAGAAGGTCATGAGTAGCAGGTGGCGTTTTTCCATCCCCAGCACGCTATAAACACCGAGCTCACGCGAACGGTTCTTCATGACAAAGCTATTGGCATAAGTGATAAGGATAAGAACGGCAATCTGAATGACCTGGATACCAAACTGCAAGGTCATCCGAGCTGCTGTACCACCATAAGAAGTCTCCATATTTGGACTGTGAGCCAGTGAGACAAAACTATACAAAATCGCTGTTGCCAGTACCGTTGCCAAAGCAAATGGATAATACAAACTGCGATTTTTGACCAGATTTGACAAGGCCAGTTTACTTGTTAGTTTGAACATAGTCGCCCACCTCACTTGCCATAACTGTCAGAGTATCGGAAATCTCTTGGAACATCTGCCGCTCGGTCTTGTTACCGCGAAAGATTTGGTTGTAGAGAATCCCGTCCTTGATAAAGAGCACCCGCTTGGCCCGACTAGCCGCTGAAGTCGAGTGGGTTACCATGAGAATGGTTTGGCCGCGGTCGTTGATATCGTCAAAGACATCCAAGAGAGCAGCCGAAGACTTGGAATCCAAGGCTCCTGTTGGTTCATCCGCCAGCAAAATCTCAGGCTCGGTGATAATGGCGCGGGCAACTGCCACCCGTTGCTTCTGACCACCAGAAATTTCATAAGGGAACTTTTCTTGCAGCTTGTTAATTCCCAGCTCGTTGCAGGTCGTCACCAGCTTTTGCATCATCTCAGTAATGGGACGGCGAGAGAGAACCAGAGGCAGGAGAATATTATCCTTGACCGATAAAGTGTCCAGCAAGTTAAAATCTTGAAAGACAAAGCCTAATTTCTCCCGGCGGAAGCTGGAAGCCTGGCTGTTTTTGATGGTTGCCGTATCAGTTCCGTTGAGAAAGACGCGGCCCTCAGTCGGCTTATCCAGCATGGCTAGGATGTTGAGCAGGGTGGACTTTCCAGAGCCTGATTCTCCCATGATGGCGACATACTCGCCTTTTTCTACCGTAAAGTGAATGTCCTTCAGCGCCTCTACTTGGCTGCCCTGAAAGCGAGTTTTATAAATCTTTTTCACGTGTTGTACATCTAATAAGGTCATCATGATCTCCTTTTCTATAATTCCATTATAATACAGAAACAGCTTTATTTCCATATTTTACTAATTTTTAAATGCCAATATTTTTATCTCTGCACTAGATATGCAATCAGTGCGATAATCCAGAGATGGGCTGGGTAAAAGATATAGAAGAAATACTTGCCCCACTTGCCATTATAGCCTCGCTCGCCATTGTAGAGATGGAGGAAGGGCAAGACGGTAATAAAGGCCCAGTCTGAATTGTAGAGCATCATCGAAAGGGTCGCTCCCATGGTTGGGTAGATTTCAATGCTCAGACAGAAGAGTAGAAAAGCCAAGACCATGTAAGAAAAAGTTCTGAGAGCAGGCTGATTGCGGAAGATATAGCTAATCAGCATCAAAGGAATAATGGTCATGCCGCCTTCTGTCAAAAAAACTCCTGCCAAACCGATTAAGACTGCCGCTCCAATCCGCAAATAGCGCTTCTCATCCATAATCTCTTCACTATTTTTGGAAAGACCAAATACAAGATTGAGCACCAGAACGCCACAGGCTAAGCTGAGAAAGATATTATTCTCAAGATGAATCCCCTTGCTATGAAAGAGCATCGTTAAGATGCTATTGCCCAGCTGCATGATAGCCGCCCAGATAAACAAGCGTGCATTGTAGGCCAAGCGGTTGCGCGTATGCAGAAAACCCTCTACTGCGCTAAAGGCAAACCAAGCGCCTACGCAACGGGTCAGCAGGTGAAAAATCCCGTCCCAGCCCGTCGGCAAAAGCCCCGGAATCTTATCAATATGATCAAAAACCATTAAAAAGGCCATGAAAAGCTTGAGTTGGAAAGCATTTAATCCTCTTGTTTTCATTTCATATCTCCTTGTCTTCTTTATACATCTATCTTACAAAAAAAGAAAGGTTGGTACCATAACCTAACCTTTCAATTTCACTAGCCAACCTTACAAATTTGTAAGAATGCCTTATTCAAATATCATCTTCTTCTCTGAAAAACTAATCATGACAGTTGTTCCCTGTCCGACTTGAGAAGCGATGCTAATCTGATGCCCCAGCTCATCTGCAATTTTCTTGGACAGATAAAGTCCCAAGCCAGACGACTGCTGAGTCAAACGACCATTATAGCCCGAAAAACCTCGCTCGAAAACCCGCAGCAAATCCGCATCTTGAATACCCAAACCGCTGTCTTTGATATAAAGCGTTTCCTCCTGAAAATAAATCTCAATCCCGCCTTGACTGGTGTATTTCAGACTATTTGACAGTACTTGCTCCAAAATAACGACGAACCATTTCCTATCTGTGATGATGGTTCGGTCCAGATCATGCAGATTGAGGCTCAAGCCCTTTTGGATAAAGAAAATTGCATACTTCTTGACAATCTCTTTGACCAAATCTTCAACATTTTCCTTTTTCAAGACCAAATCCTCGTGGAAACTCTCCAAACGAAGATACTGCAAGACGATATTGACATAGGACTCAATCTTAAAGAGCTCTTGCTCCAGCTGATTCTTGACCTTCTTGTCCTCAATCTCTCCGACCAGCAATGAACTAGCCGCAATAGGCGTCTTGATCTGATGAGCCCAGAGCGTATAGTAGTCCATCAGGTCATTTAGCTTCTCCCTCTCCTCAATCGCACGGTTCTTCTTGTCCATTTCCAAAAGAGCCAGTTTTTCAAAAAGGAGAACCTCTAAGGCAGTCTGAGGCCGACCTGAGGCATAGAAGAGCTGGTTGCGATATTCCTTATAGGCGCTAGCTAAGTCCATTCCCAAGAAAAAGCTAGTGAGGAGAAAGGCTAAGAGCAGCTGATACTCTAGCAGACTGCGCCCGTCTTCGAAAATAAAGGCAAACATCCCCATAATCGAAAATACAATCAGCAAGAGCAACAAGATGAAGCGACGGGAATACAAATGATGCTTCAAAAAGAAAAATTTATCCTGCATGTCCATTGGTTAAACCGTATCCTATCCCTTTTTTCGTCTCAATAAAATGCTTCAGACCGTGCTCTTCCAACTTCTTGCGCAGGCGGGCAACGTTGACGGACAAGGTATTGTCATCGATAAAGAAATCACTGTTCCATAGCTCCTTCATCAAGTCATCACGCGCCACGATGCTGCCAGAATGCTCAAAGAGCACCCGCAAAATCTGAAATTCATTCTTGGTCAGCGTTACAAGCTCGCCCTCATAGACCAAATCCATGGATTTAAGATTTAAAATCACGCCCTGATATTCCAAAAGGCTTTGATCTGTCCCAAACTCATACGAACGCCGCAGCAGGCCTTGAACCTTGGCCAAAAAGACATTATTATCAAAGGGCTTGGTTACATAATCATCTGCGCCCATATTGATAGCCATGACAATATCCATAGACTGGTCGCGCGAAGACAGAAACATAATGGGCACCGTCGAAATCTTCCGAATTTCCTGGCACCAATGGTAGCCGTTAAATAGGGGCAGGCCAATATCCATCAGCACCAGCTGAGGCTCCTCCTTGACAAAGGTTGTCAAAACCTGCATGAAATCTTCAATCGCCACAACCTGATAGCCCCACTGCTCCAGCATTTTTTTGATCATTTGACGGATAACCGCATCATCCTCGACCAGTAAAATCTTGTGCATTCCATTTCCTCACTCATTTTTCTTACTGCTATTATATCAAATTCTCCCTTAAATCACAGAGACTTTTTTAGTCTGAAATTCACGTTATTTTCAGAAATTTTCAAGAAATCATTCAAGGGGTGTTGACAAAGACAGAGTAAAAAGATAAAACAACACTACATTCAGAATTGTCTGAAAATTCATTTTTTATAATAAGGAGATTATTATGCTAGAACAAACTCAGACATCTACCTGGCAGTCCAAACTAAAAGCCCTTGGCCCTGGGATCCTCATGGCCTCTGCCGCTGTTGGTGGCTCTCACATTGTTTCCTCTGCTCAAGCGGGCGCCAAGTATGGCTGGGCCTTGATGGGACTGGTCATCTTGGCCAACCTCTTCAAATATCCCTTCTTTCGCTTCGGTGCTGAGTATACCTTAGAAACTGGTCACAGCTTAGTTGAAGGCTATGCACAAAAAGGAAAAGTCTACTTAGGCATCTTCTTCGTTTTAAATGTCTTCTCCGCTTTAGTCAATACAGCAGGAGTCGGGATTCTCTGTGCTGCTATTATAGCCAGCGCCTTTCCAAACGCCCTTGGACTCAGTATTACTCAATGGTCTCTGATTCTCATCATCCTGATCTGGGCAATGCTACTCTTTGGTGGCTACAAGTTCCTCGATGGCCTTGCCAAATGGATCATGTCCGCTCTAACCTTTGCAACCGTTATTGCAGTCATCGTTGCCATTATCAAGCATCCTGAGTACGGAGCAGACTTCGTTGAAAAGACACCTTGGCAAATGGCTGCCTTGCCTTTCATCGTTTCTCTAATGGGCTGGATGCCAGCTCCAATCGAGATTTCAGCAATTAACTCCCTCTGGACTGCTGAGAAAGGAAAATCTGTCAATATCTCTGTCACGGACGGACTCTTTGACTTTAACGTTGGCTATATTGGTACAGCCATTCTGGCTATCTTCTTCGTCGCTATGGGAGCCCTCATCCAGTATCCAACTGGCCAAGCAGTTCAAGATGCTGGTGCTGCCTACATCCAGCAATTCGTTGGGATGTACGCATCTGTCCTTGGTGATTGGACACGGATTCTGATTACTTTCATTGCCTTTCTCTGTATCTTCGGTACCGTTATTACCGTTATCGATGGCTATTCTCGTGTAAACGCTGAATCCCTACGCCTCCTTCTCAACGAAAAGAAGACTTCTCAAAAAAATCTGCATATCTGGATGACAGCTACAGCCATTATCGGTGGCATTATCATCTACTTCTTCCAAGGTAGTGTGGCCCTCATGCTTCGTTTTGCCATGATTGCTTCCTTCCTGACGACTCCATTTTTTGCCCTCCTAAACTATCTCCTCGTTACAAGCGAAAATAAACATCTGAGCAAATGGCTAAAAGGTCTTTCCATCCTTGGTTTGGTCTTCCTCTTTGGCTTCGCCTTATTCTTTATCTACGCCATCCTCATCGGTAAAGCTTACTAGATCAAAAGAGCTGGAAATACTGAAGAATATCTTCAGGTTCCGCTCTTTTCTTTTTTCCTTTCTGACAACCAGCCCCTACTTATGCTATACTGTAAGAAGATAGAATATGGAGAACGATATGGGAATAATTTTTGATTACCTAGACCAAGTAGCTTACGACAGTATCTACGAGACCCCCTTTAATGAACTGGATATGCTGATGCTGACGGAAATAACTTATCTGCCTTTTGACCAGATTGTATCTGATCAGATATCCCCTGATTGTACTTGCCGCTTGTTTGAAGCTGCTGAAAAGATGCCCCAAGATTTGTCCATGTTGGTGACTAAAAATCGTCTGAAACTTTTAGAAAAGATAGCTAGCTCAACCCGCTTCAAAAATATTAAGCTCATGGGCTATGTCAATGATATTGATCCTGATGTCCAAAAGCAGTTTGCAGCTATGATTTTCAAAATCAAGCCTGAGACCTATGTCCTGACCTTCCGCGGAACTGATGATTCCATTATTGGCTGGAAAGAGGACTTCCACATGACCTATATGGATCAGGTACCAGCTCAAAAAACGGCGGTCAATTATCTGCGAAAAGCCATGGATGCTCTGCCTGGTCAGTTCATCCTGACTGGTCACTCAAAGGGCGGAAATCTAGCCTCCTACGCTGCTAGTCAGATCGAGCCAGAATATCAAGAGCGGATTCAGATCATTTACAGCTATGATGCCCCTGGACTGAATCACTCGGTCATCACCAGTCAAGGCTACCAAACTATTTCAGACAAGATAAAGCGCTACATTCCGCAAGGCTCTATCGTCGGAATGATGCTCGAAACGCCCAAGCAGGCTCAGATTGTCAAAAGTACAGCTATCGGCGGTCTGGCCCAGCACGATACCTTCACTTGGCAGATTAGTGGCCAGACTTTTGTCCTACTGGACAACCTCAATCCAGACAGCCTTCAAGTAGATAGAACTCTGAAAAACTGGGTAGATAGCGTTTCTGATGAGGAATTAAAAGACTTTTTCGATCTCTTTTTCGGACTCATTCTGGATGCTGGTATCAGCTCCATCAATGACCTCACCAAGCTGGAAAATTTCAACAAAATCCTAGCTGTTTTTGAAAATGCCAACGCCCTCACGGACCAGGAGCGGGAAATGCTGACGCGGCTGGCTAAACTACTGGTAGACATGCGCTACCAGTCTTGGAAAGACGACATAAACCTGCTGAAGCCTAGCAAACTTGTCCAAGAAGTCAAGGAAAATCTATCCGAATTCACTAAGAATCTTCCTTTTACAAGTAATGAGCCTGTTCAAACAGATGAACCCGATGAGCAATAAGCTATGAATGTGGCACTTGGCAACTCTCTAATATGAAAGAAAAACACTCCTGTCACAATCTAGAAAATTAGACTCAGGAGTGTTTTTTGTAGGTAATAAGCTAGTTTCCTAAAATTAGAAGCAACTTGTAGTATGATGAAGCAAGTTAAACTCTCCTCAAGGAGAAATCAACTATCGAACAGCATCGTACAAGAAAAACAGCTAATGCAGGTAACATAACGATTAAGCACGCTGCTTTTCTTAGTTAATATTAAGCGACTGCGTTTCTTGGTCGGTTTTAACATCTAATTCTACAATATTCTTGCTTGGAAAAGCCAACAAAACAAGGAGTGCAATTGAGCCTACCCCAGGAATGAAAGCGATAAAAATCAGAGCCCAGTGAAAACCAGCATCTCTTAGACGACGAATGATTAGAGCTAAGCCAGGCAAGAAGAAAATGATTATTAGAAAGATACTAAAATAAGTTAAGGAATTTACTGTTTCAATTGCCTCAATACTGTTTGGATTAGATACTACAGTTGAGTAAGTTATCATGTACAAAAAAACAGCAAGAACCAGATTGGTTAGGTAAATCCACCAATACTCAGCACGTGTAGAGCGACCAGAAAAATCCACATAACCTTTGAAAAAATTTTTATAAGCATTAATCATACAATAAACCTCTTTATTTTTTTATCAGTTTATCATATGTAAGAAATTTTTACAAGATTTTCAGAAAATAACTTTCTTATATAAAGAAATACCATGTGCCTTAATCCACATCAACTGAGGAAAACTACTCTAACAAATTCTTCTTTTCCCTTAGTTTAAGACAAGGAGTAACACTATTTCATAATCCTGAACCGTGAATTTACAGCAACTTAGTACCCCCTTCTCTTCCTCTATGTTCTACCAATCGTCTCATTCGATCAAAAGCCCCCCCAGCAAAATAAACTCGCTGGGGGCTTTACATTAGATGAGATTAACACGAATGTTAGCAATTGAAATAATAGGCTGCAAATTCTCTACCCAATCAAACTTCCATTTGGAACTTTTTCGTCCACGGTAAGGAGAGTCAGTTGGTCACCGTGCTCAGCTGATAGAATCATACCTTGGCTGATGCGACCCATCATTTTGCGCGGTTTGAGGTTGGCTACGATTTGGACTTTCTTACCGACCAGTTCTTGCTCGTTTGGATAGTATTTAGCAATACCAGAAAGGATTTGACGGTCTTGACCGTCACCAGCATCCAAGCGGAATTGAAGAAGTTTATCAGAGCCTTCAACCTTAGAAACTTCTTTGACTTCTGCGACACGGATTTCTATCTTATCAAAGTCGTCAAACTTGATCGCTTCACGGTTAAGTTTAAGTTCTACTTCTTCTGGTTTCCATTCTTTTTCAACCGCAGGTTTGTTTCCTTCCATTTGTTCTTTGATATAGGCAATTTCTTCTTCCATATCCAGACGTGGGAAGATTGGCGTTCCCTTAGCGACGACTGTCACACCTGCAGGGAAGTCAGCCAAGTTCAAGTTTTCAAGGCTTGCTACTTCTGGTAAACCAAGTTGAGTCAAGACTGCACGACTGGTTTCCATCATGAAAGGCTCAATCAAGTGCGCCACAACACGAAGGCTCGCTGCTAAGTGGCTCATGACTGATGCCAGTTCTTTGACCTTAGCTTCATCCTTAGCCAGAACCCAAGGAGCAGTTTCATCAATGTATTTATTGGCACGAGAAATGATTTCCCAGATTGCAGTTAGGGCATGTGGATAGTCAACTGCTTCCATTCGATTATGGTAAACTTTAATATAAATTTTTACAGTTTCAACAAGTTTCATTTCCGGAGTATATTCAGGATTTACATAACTTACTTCGCCTTTTTCAATAAATTCTGGCGGGAATGTGTTTGAGTCCATAAAAGGTAATTCAGGAACTCGCCCGTCAAAGTACTTGTTAATCATAGAAACAGTACGGTTGAGGAGGTTTCCAAGGTCATTGGCCAATTCATAGTTGATACGACCCACATAGTCCTCAGGTGTGAATGTTCCATCAGATCCCACCGGAAGACTGCGCATGAGATAATAGCGTAATGCATCCAAACCATAGCGCTCGACCAGCATTTCAGGATAGACCACATTGCCCTTAGACTTGGACATCTTGCCATCCTTCATAACAAACCAACCGTGAGCAATCAAGCGATCAGGCAACTTAATATCCAGCATCATGAGCAGGATTGGCCAGTAGATAGAGTGGAAACGCAGAATGTCCTTGCCCACCATGTGGAAGACAGTGCCATTCCAGAATTTATCATAGTTAGCATGATCATCCTGACCGTAGCCAAGAGCAGTCGCATAGTTGAGCAGGGCATCAATCCAAACATAGACAACGTGTTTAGGATTTGATGGCACCGGCACGCCCCAAGTAAAGGTCGTCCGAGAAACGGCCAAGTCTTCCAAGCCTGGCTCGATGAAGTTTTTCAGCATTTCATTGAGACGGCCTCTTGGAGTAATGAAGTTGGGCTGTGATTTGAAAAATTCTACCAAGCGGTCTTGGTACTTGCTGAGGCGCAGGAAGTAAGACTCTTCTGATACCCATTCCACTTCATGTCCAGACGGCGCAATTCCGCCCGTTACATTCCCAGCTTCGTCACGGAAAACTTCCGCCAGCTGGCTTTCTGTAAAGAATTCCTCATCTGAGACTGAGTACCAACCAGAATATTCACCTAGGTAGATATCATCTTGGGCCAAGAGTTTTTCAAAAACATCAGCCACAACCTTTTCATGGTAGTCATCGGTCGTCCGGATAAATTTGTCATAAGAAATATCAAGCAATCCCCAGAGCTCTTTCACTCCAACCGCCATGCCATCGACATAGGCTTGTGGGCTGATCCCAGCTTCCTCAGCTTTTTGCTGGATTTTTTGACCGTGCTCGTCAAGACCAGTCAGATAGAAAACATCATGGCCCATGAGGCGCTTGTAGCGAGCCAAAACATCACAGGCAATGGTCGTATAGGCAGACCCAATGTGGAGCTTGCCAGATGGGTAATAAATAGGTGTCGTAATATAAAAGGGTTGTTTTGTAGTCATTTTTTAATCCTTTCAAGGCTAATGAAACCTTTTTTGATAACACTTCATTATATCATATTTCCTAGCGATTGAAAGAGGATAACTGACATTGATTTTAGGCCTTCTTCTCTTCAAATAAATAAGGACGATAGGTTTTATTCCATAGTTTCTTTCGACAATAGTAATAGTAAATAACAGCTCTATTCATCAAATCAGTTGAGAAACAAGCTTCTTAGTTTGTTCATAATTTTTCTCTAGGGCTATAATAAAACAGCTTGATTTAGCCATCTATTTTATTCTAGCCAAAGATCGCTATTTCCCCAAAACTTGCCAATTCTTGCTAAATATAGTAGAATATATAAAAAATATTTAAGGAGATTACTACATGATTGATGCATATAAAAAATTTTGGAAGGGCTATGTGGATTTCACTGGTCGCTCAACTCGCCCAGAATATTGGTGGCCCATTCTCTGCCATTTTTTAGTAATAATACTAATACTTTGTACTGCTCTTCTGATTGAGACGGTTTTGAACTCTGAGATTGGAGGATCCTTATTTTCTGGCCTGATGGTTGTCTATTACATTGCAATTCTGCTTCCCTCTCTCGCAATTAAAGTTCGACGATTGCGAGATGGTGGCTATCATTGGGCTCTTCTCTTTTTGTACTTGGTCCCACTTTTTGGCTATTTTATTCTGTTTATTTTTTATTGTCAGCCTACAAAATATGAACTCGTTAGCAATGATTCCTATAATAATACAGACTACCAAGAGCAGCAATTTATCCAAAATCCCTATCAAAAGCAGCAAAATTACCAACAAAATTTTGTAACAACTGAAAACGAGTAAAGTCCATTGAATCAAGCAAAAAGCATTCTACTTTAACAGGCCTCCCGAAAGGTTAGATTTTTGTGTCTAACTCTTTGGGAGGCCTGTTAAATTTACCTGTTTTTTATGTTTGTTAGACCATACTATTTTTCCACAGCTTCATTATAGATTCGAATCCAAGGAGCAACTTGATTCATCACATCTAAAAACTGTAATAAGTCAATATATTTTGGATCCGTATAAGGTCCAAAAACCAGACGAATATCTTTGTTAGAACTCATTGGATTGTAATACAGATACAGGTGATGAACTTTTGCATACTTTGTTTCTTGCACTTCCTCAATCTTAATGGTCACATTAACTAAATCAGAAAGCATGAGAAATTGGAAATAGGCATCCACCCGTATGATGGCATCCTTATAAAGATAGAGAGATAAGCTTTCACGCGCATAGCGAGAATCGCTATAAATCAGTTGAAAATCCTTTTCCAGCTCTGGAAAGTGAGAATAAAGTTCTTGACAGCGTCGCAGACTCTTTTCTTTCTTGACCAAAGCAAGGCAAGTAAAGAGGCCACTCATCGCCATTAGCAGGATGATTAAAATCAGGGTCATTCTCCCCCCGACTTCATCTGTCTGTGACAAAGCCAAGAGCAAAATGAAAGCCCCTAGACCACAAAAAACAGGAAAAATTAACTCCTTATAAAATTTAACATTTATTTTTTCTTGCACCAATTGATCCTCTCAATCCAAACATGGCTAGTTTTCCACCTTTAGCCTATGCCCAAGGATTATAAAAGCGTCCTTGATTGACAAGGAAAAGAAGAAGGCTGAGGGCTAGTAAAAGGACGGACACCAGGATTACAAGTTTGTCTAGTTTTCCGAAGGCTTGCTGGGTGTACCAGGTCCGCTTTTTATTTTTCCCAAAGCGGCGTAGCTCCATGGCCGTCGCGATCGTATTGATTCGCTCGAGCGAGCTGAAAATTAGGGGAATGACGATTTGCAGATTACCCTTGACCCGTTTGCTGAGGGGAGCCTTTTTGGATAATTCTTGTCCACGCGCCTCTTGAGACATCTTGATGAGGTAAAATTCCTCCTGTAAATCTGGAATATAACGCAGGGTCAGACTGACCGCATAGGCAATCTTATAAGAAAGGCCGATTTGATTCAGACTGGAAGCAAATTGACTGGGATGGGTGGTCATGAGAAAGATCACCGCTAAGGGAATCGTTGAGAAATACTTGAGCAAAAGATTCAAGAGATAAAAGAGTTCCTGAAGCGTGAGATTATAAGCTCCCCATCCTGCCCAGAGCAAATTCTTGGCTCCATAAATCTCCACCCCATACTGAGGAGCAAAGAGATAGACCATGAGAATATTCAGCGCTGCAAAAGTTCCCGCAAAAGCCAAAACGAAAGAAATGTCTTTCAGCCGAATCTCAGAGACTCGAAATAAAATTAGGGAAGCCAGCGCCACAAGAAGGAGGAAACGCGTATCGTAGCTCATCATGGCTGCCACCGAAACCAGGATAAAAAAGATAAGCTTGCTGGCACCAGACAGACCATGGAGAAAAGTCTTTCCGGCATGGTAGCCAATCAATTTTTGTTGATTAAACATGACTTTCCTCCTTTTTTTGCATGTAAAATTGAGTCAGAGCTAACGGATCCACTCCCAGCTTCTCAGCCAAGCTAAAAATCGAAGTTTCCTTTAGATTGGCCGCTGCAATCAACTCATGATTGGACAAAACCTGAGCAGGCGACTGATCTGCTAAAATCCGGCCGTCCACCACCACGATGGCCCGATCAGAATAATCCAGCATGAGCTGCATATCATGGGTGATCATGATAATCGTATGTCCCTGCTGGTTTAGCTCATCAAGAAAGTCCATCATCTCTGTATAATGGCGCTGATCCTGACCAGCTGTTGGCTCATCCAAAAGGATAATCTCTGGATTTAGCACCAAGATAGAAGCAATAGTTACCCGCTTCTTCTGACCAAAAGACAGAGCTGAAATCGGCCAACTGCGGAATTCATAGAGACCACAAGTTTTGAGAACAGCATGAACTCTTTCTTCAATCTCTTCTTCTGCCAAGCCACGCAATCGAAGTCCCAGAGCCACTTCATCAAAAATCATGGTGGTCGAAATCATCTGATTGGGATTTTGCAGGACATAGCCAATCCGCTCCGCTCGCTCCTTGATGGAGTCTCCCTTGATATCCTGTCCCTGCCAACGATACTCCCCTTCTGTATCAACAAAACGACAGAGAGCCTTGGCTAGAGTGGACTTGCCAGCACCATTTTTCCCAACAATCGCGATCCGTTCACCCTTGAACATCTTCAGACTGATATCCCGCAAAATAGGCCTATCGCTCTGATAGGCAAAGGAAACATGGTCAAGTTCTAAAAGGGCTTCGTGCCTACTATCAACCTGCTCTGCTGTTTGCTCGGTCAGATTCTGCGAAAGTCCTGTAAGTTCCAGCTTGGTCAAATCAGCCAGATGAGTCGCGCTTGCCACATCAAAACTAAGCTGCCGCAAGGCTGTGATATAGAGAGGTTCTCGAATCCCATTTTCTGCTAAGAGGTCTGTCTTAAGCAGATCATCCGGCGCACCGTTAAAGAGGATTTGCCCATCATTGACGAGGACAACTCGGTCAACAGGTCGATAAAGCACATCTTCCAAGCGGTGCTCGATGATGATGGTCGTGGTCGCAGCTTCTCTATGAAGCTGATCAATCAAGTCAATCGTGTCCTGACCAGACTTGGGATCGAGATTAGCTAAAGGCTCATCAAACAGCAAAATTGGACTCTCATCGATCAAGACACCCGCTAGACTGACCCGCTGCTTCTGCCCACCAGACAAGTCTTGAGGACGATGGTCCAAAAGCTGCTCTAAGTCTAGTTGCTTTGCCCAACGCAGAACCTTCTCCCGCATCAAGGGCAAGGCCACCATATCATTTTCCAGAGCAAAGGCCAGATCCTCTGCTACACTGAGTCCGATAAACTGACCATCCGTGTCCTGCAAAACCGTGCTGACAAAATTGGACTTGTCATAAATACTACTATCAAAGGCTGGCTGCCCTTTAATCAAGAGTTGTCCACTGGCCTGTCCCTTGTAAATATTGGGAATAATGCCGTTAAGACACTGCCCCAGGGTTGACTTACCAGAGCCAGACGGCCCAATCAGCAGAACCTTTTCCCCTTCATAAATGGTCAGATTGATATGCTTCAAAGTCGGCTCCGACTGAGCCTGATATTGAAAACTAAAATCTTCAAATTGAATAATTGGTTTTTTCATGTTTTTCTATAAGGCCAAAGCGATCTGAATCGCCAGATTGGCCACCTTGTCTTTCTCGTCTAAGTCCGCATGATTAGCCAAATTGCGCATGTCCCAAGCCTCCTCAGACAGATGATCCGCCGCATAAAAGAGCTGGCAAATTTGAACGCCACGAAAGGCCGCCAGAGCCGCTACAGCCGAGCATTCCATGTCCACACAAATAGCTCCCGCCTCTTTCCGTCTGCGCAGCTTGTCCGCAGTCTCTCGGAAAATACCATCGGTCGTCCAAACCTTGCCCAAGCCATGGGAAATCCCTCGCTGCTCAAGGAAATTTACCAGAAAATCCTGCAAGCCGACATTGACTGCTATCTCCGTACTAGCCGGCTGGTAATGATAGCTAGTCCCCTCATCGCGCAAGGCTGCTGTCGGAATAATGACGGATGTTGCTTTGATATCCTCGTCCAGCACACCACAAGTCCCAAAGAGAACCAGCTTTCTCATACCAAAAGCAATCAAATCCTCCAGAATAGCCACACAAGCGGAAGCTCCAACTGGAGCGTTGAAAAGAGCTAGCTCCTGACCATCCGCAAAGACCCGATAAATAGGAATTTCAATGTTGGCCATAGATGTCGTCGTAATCAACTCATTGTCAAAATCCGCCAGCATTCGGGCAAAAGTCTCCCGAGCAAAGCAGGACACTGCCGTCTGCGGAAATCCTTCAATAGGCTCTATCAAATCCTCTGGATTGATGATGGCCTTACGGTTTTGGTCAAACTCTTCAAGAATCATAAACTTCTTTTGTCCATTTCTTTAGCATAAAATAGCCAGTTAATCTCCACTGACTCTATCCTACTATTGTATCATAAAAAAGCAGGCTCCTGACTATCACCAGCATATTTTCTAGCTAGCCAAGGATATAGGCAGACTCTATAGCAAGGACAGGTTCAAGCGCATTTCAAAACAAAAAAGATTGGGATAAAGTAACTGCCCTCCGATAGCTAGATATTAATCTAGCTATCGGAGGGCATTCAATCTGAATGAGAGTTTTCACATAAAAAGATTATTCATCCATAAATGGAAGCTAAACTGGCTGAGTCCAGTCTTGCCATGAACAAAGACTACAAAACAAACTCCTGGCAATCTTCAAAGAGAGCTTTCATTTGGGCAAAAGTCATAGCAGGAACAAGAACTTTCTCAGCATCAAATAATTGTGTCATATTTTCAGGAAGCTTGTCCAAAAAATCTGAATATGCAATTCTCTTGTAAATAAAGAATTTCTCAAGATTATCTGGGTCTGCATCATCACATCCGACCAGATTACAGCACCAGCTAAGTTTTAATTCATCAATATATTCAGTATCTTCTGGTGCAAGGGTAGGTACGAGAGGAAGGATTGTATCAACACCAGCAGTTAGCGTATAGGTACCTAAAATTTTTTCACTCTGCTCACTTCCATAAAATTTACTTTGAGCGTCATAGGCACCACTATACTGTCGAGTGGTGAAAAAATCGCTATAACTCTGAGCAGGATTATCTGCCTTCAAGAAACCTTCCACTAGATGTGGACTCAGGGCAAGCGTTCTCCGAATACCCTCTTGATACACAAGCTCATAGCCTGATTTTAGAAAAGCCTCCAAGCCAAAAACTATGTCCTCTTGATAAGGGTAGTCCCAGACACTTGAACTGCTATATTCTCTACCATGTTCATCACGGACGCTTGTCCCCAAGCGACTTGATAACTTAGAAACCAAAGTAAGAGCCTGAGACCAATCAGCAAGTGTTGAAGGAGTCAGAATCCGCACATTGTAAGTTTGTTGAGTCTTATCATATTCCAAGTCAATATAACGGCCTGACTTTGCAGGAACCCAGCATTTCAATAGAGCAAGCTTATCTAGTCCAAGGTACATAAACTCTTTCTGTATAGGGTGGGGTTCCAGTCCATCAACAAATCCAAGCAATTCACTGATTTTTAAAACTTTCTGAAATCCTAGAAACCCCCGTTTATTTGGAATGGAAAATGTAATACTCATAAAGCAAACCTCCTTATATTATCTTGTTATATTATAACATATGCTACAAGAATGTAAAATAAAAACCTACAACCAGCAAAATAGAGCTATAAGAGATTTTCTAGATTTATTTCTAAAAATACTAGCTTGCCATACCCACCATCCTAATATACATAACACTGAGCCCCATTACTAAACAGGTTGTCTTTCCATATCAAAAACAGCCCCAGTGGACTGTTTTTTTTATTCTTTATGCAGGACTTACTTCATTTAAACTTTCCCCAATCGCAGCCAGGCGCTCTATCACTTCATTTTTGCGTCAGCTCCTGATTGTAGGCCAAGGCTAGCTTGATCCAGTAAGACAGTTCCTTTTGTCCCTCGACATCTAAATCAATATAACCACGATAAAGCCTGCCTTTCATCACTGTGACACTGGTACCATTTTTAGGTAGGACCTGCTTTTCCATTTTCTTACCGATGCGGACCATGACAAGCTCTTGACCTCTCGAACTCACAGTAACGGTCATCTTCCCTCGGACCATAAAAGCCAAGCCACCAAACATCTTCTTCTCTTCTACCTCTTCTTCAAAAACACGAGGAGAAAGTTCAGTAGCTAAAATGGTACGAATCTGTTGAGCCAAAGATTTACTATATGCCATCGCTCTCCCCTACTTCATCATCACATCCCAGCCGATACCAAAACGGTCAATCAAGCGGCCATAAAACTTAGCAAAAGCTTGATTCTCTAGAGCATAGAGAATCCGTCCACCTTCAGCAAGCTTAGCAAAGAGCTCATCGGCTTCTTCTCTACTATCTGGACTCAGAACCAACCATTGATTGGGCTGATGATTGCTAGGAATAGATAGCTCATTAAAAACACCTACATCCTCTCCATTCAGGGTCAAGTTTCCCGAATCTAAGGCAATCCAGGCAATCTTATCTCGTTTTTCTGCAGGAAGGTCTGCTGGATCCATCATCTCACTGGCTCGGACAAGTCCCTTAATCTCTGTCTGAAAAAGGTCAGCATAAAAACGAAAAGCTTCTTCAGCCTGACCATTAAAACTTAAAAACACGTCTAATTTCATTATTGTTCCTCCAATTTTTTATATCTGAGAATGAATCTCTAGTATCAGTTTATCAATTAAGATAAAAATTTTCTTATTCTCAATTGCGCTTGTTTGGCTAGGGAACGCATGATTAAAACTGGAAGATTAACTGTAATAGGTGGATCGCTGGGCAAGGGCCTGCGCATGCTGATTTCCTCCTGATAGATACTATCGCCTGAAAAGGTGAGTGGCTCGTCGCTGCCCCAGCGAAAGTTATGCTTCAAGATATAGTTTTTAGTTAGGTGTAAATCCTCCAGCAATTCACAGGCCAAAAGATAGTAGTGACCATCGGGTACATTTTCAAAAGTAAACTGTCTCTCCTGACTAAGTGCTACTCCGATAACTGGCTCTTCTTTAGGTATGCGGGTTTTAAAAAGCCCGATACAACTAATGCGTGGTTCATACCCCTCAGGATAAGATAGCGTCACAGTCAACCGATTGCCACTTTTACAGTCGGGATCCTGATGCAAGAAAGCTCCCTTCTCATCCAGCTGTTTGACCATAAAATCATAAGCCTTGGTTGATTCCTGATAATATTTTTTAGGCGAAAGTCCAGTATGCCGCTTAAAAGTATTGGAAAAACTGCCTAGACTATCATAACCAGCTTCCATAGAGGTCTCAGTCACATTTTGCCGGCCTTCTACAATCTCCTGAATCCCTTTTTCCATCTTAAGAGCTTCCATATATTGCTTGATAGAAAAGCCCATCTTTTTCTTGAAAGTTCTGGATAGATGGGAAGGACTATAATGGAAATGATGAGCCAAATCGGTCAGACTCAGCTCTTCATCTGCATGCTGACGCAAATAGGCTGCCACTTCTTCCATGATAGCTTTAGACATAGACTTGCTCCTTTCCCATTTATTTAAGCCCATTATATCACATCAAAAAGAAAGAACAAAAAATCAGAACTGTGGAAAGAAAATCCGAAATCAAGCGATAATCCGCGAGATGTCCCAAGAATCGTTGGAAATAGTCTACTTTCCCAAATCTCTGTCCAACAAGACTTTTACATGCAAATAAATAACAAAAAAACTTTAGACATTTGAAACGTCTAAAGTTTTTAGTTTTTCTTAGGAATTTAGAAACTTGCCTTACCATCAAAAATAGTCAGCTTATGCAAATTTTCCATGCCTGCAATAATGGGTCTAGCTTTTGCAATGAGATTTTGAAAAACTTCCAAGGTCAGACTGTCATTGTGAGCTTGCTCGCTCTCCCAAACTTCGTAAATATAGATGCTGTTGGGTTCATCTGCCTTCTCACCTAAGATATAGCAGAAACAAGTGTCAAGATTTTGCATTTCTTTGACAACTTCTTGCATGTAAGCAGTAAGTTCCTGCACCTTTCCTTCTTGGGCCATTAATTTCCCATAAACACAAAATTTTTCCATTAGGATCTCTCCTTATTACTGAGCCACCAATGTTTCCAAGCTTTCTCCGATCGCAGCCAAACGTTCCATCACTTCTGCCTGGCTCAGGCTGTTTTCAGCCACATAGCGGTTACGAGGGTGAACGCGGCATTCGTGAGAACAGCCACGGAGGTACTTGTCTTCATTTTCTTCTGAAGTCAGGATGCGGCGGTTACACTCTGGATTGCCACAGTTGACATATCGCTCGCAAGGAGTACCGTCAAACCAGTCTTTCCCAATCACGACTGGATCGACATGGTTGATATCAACGGAGATACGCTCATCAAAGACATACATCTTGCCATCCCACAGCTCACCTTGAACTTCTGGATCCTTGCCGTAAGTCGCGATACCGCCATGAAGCTGACCGACATCCTTGTAGCCTTCACGCACCATCCAGCCTGAGAATTTCTCACAGCGAACACCACCGGTACAGTAAACAACCACGCGCTTATCCATGAACTTCTCCTTGTTATCACGAACCCATTGCGGCAATTCGCGGAAGTTGCGGATGTCTGGACGGATAGCTCCGCGGAAGTGACCCAGATCGTACTCATAGTCGTTACGAGTGTCTAAGACAACAGTGTCTTCGTCCAAGAGGGCTTCCTTAAATTCCTTAGGTGACAGGTAAGCCCCTGTCGTCTCTAGTGGGTTGATGTCATTGTCAAAATCATTGTCTTCCAATCCCAAGTGCACGATTTCTTTCTTGTAGCGAACAAACATTTTCTTGAAAGCTTGC
>ERZ772935.122-NODE-122-length-29531-cov-16.743927_pt1 | contig 29531 bp, 19 predicted proteins | sample MGYA00511683_ERZ772935 | MGnify/ENA primary metagenome ERZ772935 (study PRJEB29015, sample SAMEA2738086) | human oral metagenome | biome: human oral; feature: human-associated habitat; material: saliva | place: China | collected 2228 ...
CGCGTGCTCGGGGCATTCGAGCTGGAACGTGGAGTGCGCGATGGGGAAGTGGTGGCACGCGCACTCGCCGAGCTCGTGAACGATGCGGTCGCGCGTGGGGCCGTCGGCCTCGTGCGTGACGGTCACGTGCGCCGTGACGGTGACGAGGTGGGAGGAGACGGCCACCACGTGCAGGTCGTGTACGTCGAGCACGCCGTCGATGCCCCTCATGTGCGCGCGCAGCTTGGCGACGTCCACGCTGGCGGGCGCCTGCTCCATGAGGATTGCGACGGAGCGGCGCAGGAGCGCGAGCGCTCGTGGCGCCATGAGAACGGCGATCAGTAGCGAGGCGATCGCGTCGGCGCGCGTCCAGCCCAACGCCCACTTGGCGCCGGCCGCGACGATGACCGCGAGGGAGCCGAGCGCGTCGTTCGCGACCTCCAGGAACGCGGCTTTCATGTTGAGGTTTGCCTCGCGCCCGCCCGCCAGGATCGCCAGGGAGACGATGTTTGCTAGCAGGCCGATGACGCCGACGAGGAGCATGGGGCCGGCCTCGACCTCGGGCGGGGACGCCAGGCGCCACAAGCCCTCCCACGCGACCATCGCGCTGATGACGAGGAGCATGCCGGCCTGCAGGGCGGCGGCCAGGACCTCGGAGCGCGCCCACCCCCACGTGTGCTTCTCGTCGCGCGGGCGTCTCGTCAAGCGCGCCGCGATGAGCGCGATGACGAGGCCGGAGGCGTCCACGACCATGTGTCCCGCGTCCGCAGCCAGGGACAACGAACCCGACCAGAACGCTCCGATCAGCTCGGCCGCGACGACGGCCCCCGTGACTGCGAGCGCCCACCCCAGGCGCACCGTTGAGGCCGATCCGTGGGCGTGATCGTGCGAGTGGCCGCCGTGCCCGCCACGCTCGGAGTGCACGTGATCGTGTGAGTGGGCCACGGCCTCGTCAATATGGGACGAGGCCTGGGCTGGTTTGCCCGATGAAGAGGCGCCGGGCGGAGGCGAAGGATGGTTGCGCGACATGCCCCCACTGTACGACCCGAGCGCGTCTAGGGGGAGACCCAGCCCCGGCCTCGTATGTCGCAGATCACTGTCTGGGTGGGTTGTCTTGGGACTGGGTGCCCGGGTCTGAGTGTGACGGACGACGTATCCTAGGAGACAGAGCGCGGGGAACACCGCGACTGAAGGGCACACGCCCACAGGAACTGTAAAGGAGCGCCACATCATGGCAGAACCTCGTATCGTCACCGTCACTGGCGCAGCCGGCAACATCGGCTACGCCCTCCTGTTCCGCATTGCTTCCGGCCAGCTGTTCGGCCCGGACGTGCCCGTCAAGCTGCACCTGCTGGAGATCCCGCAGGCCGTGAAGGCTGCCGAGGGCACCGCGATGGAGCTCGACGACTGTGCGTTCCCGACCCTGGCCGGCGTTGAGATCTTCGACGACGTGAACCGTGCGTTCCAGGGCACCAACGTTGCTTACCTGGTGGGCGCTATGCCGCGCCGCGCCGGCATGGAGCGCGCCGACCTGCTCGAGGCCAACGCGGGCATCTTCGGCCCCCAGGGCAAGGCCATCAACGACGGCGCCGCCGACGACGTGCGCGTCCTCGTCGTGGGCAACCCCGCGAACACCAACGCCACCATCGCCCAGAACGCTGCGCCGGATGTCCCCGCGTCGCGTTTCACCGCGATGATGCGCCTCGACCATAACCGTGCGATCGCGCAGCTCGCCCACAAGACCGGCGCCGCGAACGCCGACATCAAGGACGTCGTCGTGTGGGGTAACCACTCGGCCGACCAGTACCCGGACGTCTCCTTCGCGAAGGTTGCCGGCAAGCCCGCGACCGAGCTCGTGGATGAAGAGTGGCTGTCCAGCTACTACCGTCCCACCGTCGCCAAGCGTGGCGCCGCCATCATCGAGGCGCGCGGCGCCTCCTCGGCCGCCTCCGCCGCGAACGCCGCAATCGACCACATGTACTCGTGGATCCACGGCACCCCCGAGGGCGAGTGGGTCACCGCCGGTGTCATGTCCGACGGCACGCACTATGGCGTCCCCGCCGGCCTGAACTTCGGCTTCCCCGTCACCTCCGATGGTGGCGAGTGGCAGGTCGTCGACGGCCTCGAGATCTCCGACGCGACCCGCGCCGGAATCGACCACAACATCAAGGCCCTCCAGGAAGAGTACGACGCCGTCAAGGCGCTCGGCTTCATCAAGTGAGGCTACCGCCCTCGTGGCGGTTGGTGGGAAAGGGCGCGCGCCCGCTTGTGTGCGGGGGTTGTGGGGTTGTGGGTGTTATTGCGGGAACGGGCGTGAAACGCGCGTGAAACTGGTGTCATTGGCCTTGGTGGCTCGTGAGACGCGCGGCAGACCCACATCATGGAGTGATTCGCTAGGCGCGGCAGCAATGCACTAGGTAGCGAGGCATTGCACTAGATAGGGAGGCAATGCACTGCTTACTACCCGGTGCAATGCTGCGCTAAGTGGTGCAACGCTACTGAGCAACAAGCCTACGCGCGGTCAACTGCTTGTTAGAAGCGGGCTCTGTGGGCTTATGGACGTGTGAGTAGTGATTCCCGGTGGGGGCTTTCGCCAAACCGCAGACCCATTCACCAAAATTCCTCGAAATCCGGCTGTTTATGCTCAATGGGTCTGCACTTTGGCGGAATGGCTGGTGTGCTGTCATGGATGTGCCTCGTGGCCGGTGCTTGTGAGTCAAGTGCGCAGGCCTGGGGCGGTGCTCCGGTGTGTGGCGCCGGGCTTAGTCATGGTATCTATTCCGCCTACGAAGCGTATCCGCGATAGAGCTTGTTGTTAATGGGGGCGTGCACCCCATCTGTGGGCATTGCACCCGTTCTGATCGGGTGTAACGCTCCTCAACGGGTGTAACGTTCCTCAACGGGTGCGGCACCGGAAAAGTCGCACGTAATTCCATTGAGACTCCTTCAATATTTGAAATCACAACGTTGAAATTCCGCGGTTTCTGAGACCTCTCGCGTGTGGGGTGTTGAAGAATTACGTGCGAGATTGTCGGGCAAGTGCTCAAGGGTGTGAGCCTAGGGTGTTGCTGTGCAAGCCGGGGCGTCCCTGAGCCAGTCGTAGGCGATGCGCTCCGTTCCGTTGCCCACCGTGATGGTGCCGCACTCGCGGAATCCGAAGGAGTCAAGCGCGCGCCGCATCGGGACATTGTCCTCGTGGGTGTCGCAGCGCAGGTAATCCGCGTGCTCAGCCGCGAACTCGAAGATCGCCCGAGCGACACCGCGCCCGCGCACCGCGGCCACGCGGTGAATGACGTGGTAGTCAGCATCGGAATGCCACGCGCCTTCGATCTTGGTGTAGGTTTCGTCTGGACCGGGTGCGAAAGAAAAGACGGCGCGCGGCCCAGCCTCATCGGTCACAAGGAAGCAGTGTCCGTGCGCGATGTCCTCCTCAGCGTCAATGCGACCCGGGTATCCGTCGGGCCACTGACTCGCATTCCCGTTCGCCTGCATGAACGCCCGGGCATGCTCATACGCGCCCACGATGAATTCGAGGTCGTCAGTGGACGCAATGCTAACTTGCATGACAGTGGTCTAATACTCCGGGATTTTCGACATATTTTTATGTGCTAAAACAATGCGATGGGTGTCCTATATTTAGGAACTTGATTCGATCTCTATATAATCAGCAAATGTTCACCACTTCTGGTCTGTTGTGAGAGCCTCGTCGTTCGTGTGGGAGGCGAAATTACAATCGATGAATTCAAAGTCGAATGGAGCTACTTTCTTTTGGTCTGTCTCGACGCATTGTGTGATGTTGCATCGCGTGAAGCATGTGTGTGAGACATTCCAATATTTCAGGGGATTTGCTCTTGCAAATTGGCAGTCGCTAAAATATAGAATGTTGACCTTCTTGTCAAGTAGCTCGAAGTTAAAGGAGATTGCTGCCCAAATGAAGTTGTCGGGAGGGGCTGGTTCTTCCGACTCTTCAAAGATCTGGGTGTCTGCATCCGCTGACACTTCGGTTGGGTTTTGTTGTGTCGCTTTTGGTCTGAGGAAATCGCAATTTTCAAAAGATGGATAGCTTTTGTTTGGAAGTGGCCGTCCTGCGGGTATTTGGTGTTCTAGGTCCTCTAAAATGCAGAATGCAAGATTCTTAAACTTCCAGAGATTGGTTATTTGTGGGAGATTGTCGTTAAGTAGCAGCGGTTTTTGCTGTCTGGGATCGGTTAATTTTCCTGTCATCTCCAGTTTGGATAAAAATGAGCACTCCTTCCAGTAGAAAGTAACTGAATTGGTGATCTCTATATTCACTTTGTGTTTGAAGTTTGACTTGTTGAGATAGATCTTTGATTTGCTTGTAAAATTGACAATTGAAACTGTGGTAAGGAATGTGATGTTAGTGAGGTCGATTGCTAGTCCATCCCAATAACCTCCGAGGTTAGTGTTAACCCGTTTAAGAATGTTCTCCAGTATTAGGTTTTGAAGTTCGCCTCTCGCGATTTCATCTCCAATAAACTGAGGTGGCGGGGCCCCTAAGTATCTTATATGTATGCAGAGTGCGCTGAGGATGCTCGCGTTAAAGATTTGTATTGGGGTTGCATTTTTCTGTGAACGCTTGTTGAGTTCGTCTGCGAGTTCGAGGTATCTGCAGACTCCTTCCTGCTGTTCGTAAATCGAATTTGCGGAAAGCAGGGCGTATGCCGTATTGCGTCTGTGCCAGAATTCTTCACGTTGAGTATTAGTCGTTCGTTCTAGTTCGCGAGCTGCGTTGTCATCGTTTCGCTGCTGCCAGGTTGAAACTGCAAGAGCTGCACCTGCGATTGTTATGCACACTGATATGCCGTCGGCTGAGGGCCAGTGGAAGTGGCCGCCCCACCAGAATGCAATCGGCGTGCAGATGGCAAGCAACAGTCCGGCGAGCCCAAACGGAACCCACCACTTCATCAGGCAGTCGGGCATGGATGTCAGACGTCCGCTGTTGAGCTCTTTCGTAGACGTGTTGCTATCTGTCTCGGTGCTGTCCGTGTGCTCATCGTCGGCGGGGACCATGGTGGCTCCTTTGCTCTGGGTTCACTGCTTCGCATCGTAGCACCCTGTCCAGGGAGTTGGTCCCGACATGAAAGCTTGGGCAGCTTTGGTGTCAAGCGAATGTCCGGGAGCGGAGGGTTCCTGGCGTCGCAGTTATATAGCGTGGAATGTGGCAGCAGGGCCCGATGGGTGGCTACCTGGGCCCTATAGCTGGAGCGCTAACCCCTTTGGTGGCAGTGCTGGCAGGGGTGCCCACGCTCCACCTATGGGGTTAACGTGCGCATTGAGGGGTTAAGGGTGCCACCTATCGGGCCGACGTGCCAGCCATTGTGCCGGTCGGCGCTATTCGGCCGCGGCTCGGGCGCGCAACCACAGGAATATGTGGGGAGGGGTGGGCTAGCCAGGCGTGAAACGCGCGTGAAACCGGTGTTGCCAGCCTTGGTACCTCGTAAAACGCGCGTGAAACCGGTGTTGCCAGCCTTGGTGGCTCGTGAAACGCGCGTAAAACTGGCGTCGCTAGCGCCGCCGCCCCGTGAAACGCGCGTGAAATCGCAATCGCGCTCGCCCACAACGCGGCAACCCCGCCCAGCAGCGACACAACCCCACCCCGCAACCCCGTGGCGTCTCCCGCAAACCCTGCCCCGGCCTCGTTCGTGGGTATGAACCTAGTTAGACTGGAACGCATGACTGAAAACGCCAAGCTTGTTGTGACCCTGTCCTGCCCGGATCGCCCCGGGATCGTGCACGCCGTGACCGGCGTGATCGGCGAGTCCGGCGGCAACGTCATCCAGTCTCAGCAGTTCGGCGACTCCGACACGGGTACCTTCTTCATGCGCGTCGAGGTTGACTCTCCGAAGGGCCGCGCGCCCATCGATGAGGGGCTGGCCAGCGTCGCCGAAGAATTCGGCGCCACCTACCGCGTCGACGACCTGGGCCGCAAGCTGCGCACCATCATCATGGTGTCGCGCGAGGGTCACTGCCTGACCGACCTCCTGTACCGCCAACAGACGCAGGGCCTGCCCATCGACGTCATCGCAGTCGTCGGTAATCACCCGGACCTGGCACCCGTCGCCCAGTTCTACGGCGTCCCCTTCCTCAACATCCCCGTCACGAAGGACACGAAGGCCCAGGCGGAGCGCCAGCTCCTCGACCTCATTGCCTCCGAAAAGGTGGAACTCGTCGTCCTGGCCCGCTACATGCAGATCCTCTCCGACCAGGTCTGCCGCGCCATGCAGGGCCGCGTCATCAACATCCACCACTCGTTCCTGCCCTCCTTCAAGGGGGCGCGCCCCTACGCGCAGGCCCACGATCGCGGCGTCAAGCTGATCGGCGCGACCGCTCACTACGTGACCGCCGACCTGGACGAGGGGCCGATCATCGAGCAGGACGTCACCCGCGTCTCTCACGCCGACTCCACGCCGGACATGGTGGCGCTCGGACAGGACGTGGAGCGCCGCGTCCTCGCCCAGGCCGTCCGCTTCCACGCGGAGCGCCGCGTCCTCATGAACGGCAACCGCACGGTCGTCTTCTCGCGCTGACGCCGGGCGCGCGGGGTGTCAAACGCTCGCCTCTCGCGTCGTCGGAGCGTGGCGTCCATCGACGAGGCCTTGGCTGGCTCTCGCGGTGGGCGCCTCGTCACCTGCGCGGATGCCTGCGTCGGGGCTGTCATCACGCCTGAGAGGCCAGGCTCGGCGTGTCGTGCCCTGTCACCAGAAAGCGTGCGGCCAGGCGGTCATATTTGCCTGTGATTGCGCGCTTCCGCGAAAGTGATTGTCACTTGGTGGGCAACGCTGAGACGTGATCTTTCGGTCATTTAGCGGGTAAGCGTCGCGTTGACCGTCTGATAAATGGCACACTTGTTACGTGGACGAAACGACTCAGCAACGCACTCCTGTTACCGGCTACGTGCCCGGTGGTTTTGACATGTTCCACCAGGGACACCTCAACATCCTGCGCGCGGCGCGTGAGCGCTGCGATCGCCTGGTCGTCGGCGTGACCTCCGACGAGGCCCTCATTCGCATGAAGGGCCGCGCCCCCGTGATCCCTCTCAAGGAACGCTGCGACCTCGTGTCGTCGTTGCGTTTCGTGGACGCGGTGGTCGTGGACCTGGATCAGGACAAGCGCCTGGCGTGGCGCCTCCAGCCTTTCGACGTGCTCTTCAAGGGCGACGACTGGAAGGACACTCCTAAAGGCGCTCAGCTTGAGGCAGAGATGGCGGAGGTCGGCGCGCGCGTCGTCTATCTGCCCTACACGCCGTCGACGTCGTCGACGAAGCTGCGCCGCTTCATCGCCCCCGAAGACTTCACTGACGAGGCCCCGGCTGAGAAGTCCGACAAGGCGGCGGAAGGGGAGGCGCAGTGAGTCTCCCCGTCGTGCTTGAGCCGGGCTCCTCGTGGGGCACCCGTTTTACGACGTATCGCAGTGCACTGGCCGCTGCCCAGAAGCCGGGCGCGGGCGTTCCCGCGTACATGCGCTGGGTGAATCGTGGCGCGGCGCGCGTCGTCGCGGCCGCCTGCGCGGCCTTCGGCTGGACCCCGAACTTCGTTAGCTTCATTTCCGTGTGCTTTTCGACGCTGGGCCTCATCGTCCTCGTCGCGTGCGAACCCGCGTGGTGGAGCGGCCTGATCGTGGGCACGGCGCTGGCGGTCGGCTTCATGTTCGATTCCGCCGACGGCCAGGTCTCCCGCGTGACGGGCGCATCGTCGAAGACGGGGGAGTGGGTGGACCACGTCGCTGACGCGTTCCGTTCCCCCGCGATCCACTTTTGCACCGCGGCGGCCGTCATGGTCTACCGCCCCGAGTCGTGGTGGCTGGCCGTCGTTGCGCTCGTCTACGGGTGGGTGACGTCCGGCCAGTTCATGAGCCAGATCCTGGCTGAGCAGTTCGTGCGTGCGGCGGGCCGCAAGCAGACGCGCGGCGGTAACCTGCGTTCGTTCATCCTGCTGCCCACCGACCCGGGCGTCGTGTGCTGGTCCTTCGCCCTGTGGGGCTTCGGCGTTCCTTTCATGGTGCTCTACACCTTCCTCGCCGTCGTCGCCGTCGCGCACTCGTCGATCTCGCTGCGTCGCCGCTACCGCGACCTGCGCGCGCTGGACGCGGCCGCCAAGCAGGGGGATGGTCGTGCCTGAGCTGTCCGTCATCCTGCCCGCGCGTAACGCCGCGGGCACGATCGCGCGTGCCGTGGCCTCGACCCTGGCCGCCATGCCCAAGGACTCCGAGCTGGTCGTGGGCAACGATTCCTCCTCCGACTCGACGGTCGGAGAGGCGATCCGCGGTGCGTCGAAGGGCGGGGAGGTCGATCCTCGCCTGCGCATCGAAGACATCACGCCCGGCGAGGGCGGCGTCTCGCGCGTCCTCACCCAGCTGATGGAGCGCACGGATTCGCGTCTGGTCGGCCGCATGGATGCCGACGACGTGTCCCTCAAGAGGCGCTTTACGCGTACGATGCGCGCCATCGAGCGCGGCGACGACATGGTCTTCACGCAGATGATCGAGCTGCACGGCTCTCGCCCGGTGCCCCGCATGCCCTACGAGATCACGCCCGAGGACATGGGCTGGCATCTGCTGCTCACCAACCCCGTGTGTCACCCGACCATGCTGGCCACGCGCGACATCATCGACCGTGTGGGCGGCTACCGTAGCGTTCCCGCTGAAGACTACGACCTGTGGATACGCGTCGCCTCTGCGGGCGGCCGTATCCGCCGACTGGCCTCCTGGGGCCTGCTGTACCGGATTCACCCCGGACAGGTCACCGGCAACAAGGCGTGGCGCTCGGACTCGTGGAAGAACCCCGAGCAGGCCCAGGCGTTCGCGCAGCTGTCGGCGCACCTGACGGGCCAGGAGCTGCCTCGCCTCGTCTCCCTCGTATCGCTTCCTCGCGATGAGGCCGAGCGCCAGCTCGACCGATTCGTTCAGGTCTACACTCAGGGGGTCGCGTCTCGACCCTCGACGTCCCGCCGTGTCCTCGAACGGCGGCTGAATGCGCGTGCCGCGTGGGTGCGCTCGAACCTCCAAGGAGAACAGTCATGATCCTTACCCCTCCGCCCACGGGCGGCCAGCAGATCCTGCGTCACGCCCTGGGGCGTCGCTGGAGGACGATTGCTGCGGGGACTGTGGCAGGCGTTCTTGTAGGCGTCGGCGCTGCCTTCGCGATGCCCGTCACCCACTCGGCGACGGTGTCAATGACTGTCACCTCTCCGACGTTGACCCCCGCGCCTGCAGTTCGCGCGTCGCTGTCCAACACGACGGACATGGTCACCGAGCAGGGCATTGCGAAGTCCGCCGCCGTCCTGGACGCCGCGGCCGCGACGATCGGAGGCGGCGTGACCGCAGCCGACCTGCGCGCGAACATGGAGGTGTCGGGCGACACGAACGGAACGATCGTCAAGATCGAGTACTCGGCGCCGACCCGTGAGGAGGCCATCAAGGCCGCTGACGCGATCTCTGACTCCTACCTCAAGCAGCGCACCGCTCTCGTTGAGCAGCGCGCGGACGAGATGGCGGCTGGCATCAACGAGCAAATCGAGAAGCTCGAGACTGAGCTCGCCGGGCTCGATCCCGTCGTGGATGAGGACGGCGAGGTCGTGGGATCGAACCCGCGGGCCGCTAGCCTGACCGCCGACATCAACAAGCTTAAGGAGCAGGCGGCGCAGTTTGAGCCCTACCACGCCAGTGCCGGCCTCGTGATTACGAGCGCCGATGCTTCGGCTGACCAGGTCGAGCCCGCCAAGTCCCGCCTCGTCCTGATCTTCACTGTTGTCGGCATCTTCGCCGGGCTGGTGATGATGCTCCTGCGCGAGACCCGCGCCCGCAGCCTGGATTCGGCCACGCAGCTGGCCGACCTGACGGCCCTGCCCGTGTGGAGCGCCGAGCACGGGACGCCCGAGCCGTGGCTGGCCCCCACTCGCATGCTCGCCATGGCGATCGACCGCGACCACTGGGTCGACCTGATCACCGACGCCTCCGACCCGGAGGCCCGCCAGCTGCACCGCGTCCTGTCGCGTTCCCTGGCCGAGACCCGCGTGCCCGCCCCGCGCCTTATCGACATCTACCAGCCCCTGGCCTCCCTCCTCGACGAGGTTCGCCCTTCCCGCCACGTCCTCATCGCCGTGCGCAAGGGCCACGACCTCAAGAAGCTGCACGGCCTCCTCGATGAGCTCGCGCTCATCAACCGCGAGGTCAACGGCATGCTCTACCTGGAGAGCAAGGTCAGCGCCTCCCCTGCGGACACGGACGAGGACGGCTCCGGCTTTGAGGTCATCGAACCTGAGGACGCCCTGAAGCACCCCGCCGACCCGGACGAAACCCAGAACATGGCGGCCTACCCCGCGGATAACCGTCCTGATAAGGCCACCGAAATGACGACGGTTCATAAGAAGATCGACTCCACCGAAGCGAAGGATCAGAAATGAGCGCCGAGGAGACCCTCGAGATCGACGACAAGGCAGCGTCGATCTGGCACGTTGACCGCACCGCCCGCGTCACCCAGCTCATCTCGGGCGACCCGAAGGCGACGCGCGCGCTCGTCTTGGTGCGCGACAACGGACGCAACTCCGACTTCATCGAGATCGACGGTACGACGCACCCAGAATTCAATTCGCGTGTCTCCAGCGTCGAAGCGGCTGACCCGCGCGGCTGGGAGGAAGGCGCCGGCGCGAAGGTCGACGCCACCGTCATCATGTGCACCGTCGGCTCGTGCGACATGCTCGAGGACGCTGTGCGCGCCATCCTGGCGCAAAAGCACCACCGCTTCTCCCTGGTCGTCGTGGACAACGCTCCAGAAACCGGCCAGACTCGCGAAAAGCTCGCCAGCATCGACGATACTCGCATGACCATCGTGCCCGCCTCGCGTCCGGGCCTGTCGCGCGCTCGCAACCGCGGCGTGCTGGCCGCGCGCGGCGAGGTTATCGTCTTCACCGACGACGACGCGATCGTCGACCCGAACTGGCTGACCGCCATGATCGATCCGTTCACGGCCTCGCCGTACGTGGCCGCGACCACGGGCATCGCTCTGCCTCTCGAGGAACGCTACAAGCCCCAGCGCTGGTTCGAGTCTCGCGGCGGCTTCCCCAAGGACATGAAACCGCGCGTGTGGGCCGCCGGGGACATCCCGGAGGGCTTGGAGGCCCTGGGCGACAAGGGCGAGGGTGGCCCCCTCTTCCCGATCACGACCGCGCGCGTGGGCGCCGGCGTGTGCATGGCTATGCGCCGTGACGTCCTCATGGAGGTCGGCCCCTTCGATCCCGCTCTCGGCGCCGGCACCTCCACGCGCGGCGGCGAAGACCTCGACATGTTCGCGCGCATCCTGGCCACGGGCGACGTCATCGTGCACACGCCCGACGCTCTCGTCCACCACCGTCACCGCGTCGACGAGGCCGGCCTGGACAAGCAGATCCGCGGCAACGGTTCCGGCATGGCTGCCCTGCTGACCAAGGCGATCATCGAAAAGCCTTCCGTGCTGTTCACGCTCCTGTGCCGTGTCCCCGGCGTTCTCAAGCGCATCAAGCCAGGCGGGGCCCGCGTGGCAGGCTCTGACGACGATACGCCCGGCTCGCTGACCAGGTCCGAGATCAAGGGCTTCCTTGAGGGCCCCTTCCTCTACCTGTCGTCACGCCGACGCAACAGGCTCGGCGCGCCCAAGGCGCCCACCCAGTCGGAGAGCGCCGCCAGCGCGCCCGCGCCGGATGCGTCCGCGCCCGCCCAGGCCTCGTCCGAGGGTAACGCCAGCCCCGAAGGGAGCCCCGGCGCGTGAGTTGGGGCCGCGGAATCTGGAGGAAACCGGCCCCCGCGCGCATCGGGCCGCTGCGGGAGGACGCGCAGGACCTGCCGGCCTGGCCCTTTGTCGTGGCCTACGCGGCGTACCTGCTGTGGTGGGTGCTCGGCTCCGGCGACCTCATGTGGTCGTTCTTCGCGATCATCATGCTCGTGCTGATGCTCGGTCGAAGTGGCCTGCGCTTCCCGCCAGGAACGATCATTTGGACGTTCTTCCTGGCGTGGGTCCTCGCCTCCATGTCGATGCTGGACTCGGGCGGTCGCGTCATCGGCGCGATCTACCGTTTCTCGCTGCAGCTTGCGCCGGGCATCTTCGCCGTCTACGCGTATAACGCACGTCAGACCCTGAGCGTGCGAGTCATCGTGGGCACCATGTGGGGCTTCCTCACCTCCACGACGATCGGCGGCTTCATCGCCATGGCGTGGCCCGAGCTGCGATTCAAGACGCTCATGTACTACCTGGTGCCGAAGCCGCTGCACGCCAACGACTTCGTTCGGGAGTTCACCAAGCGCGCGACCACCCAGTGGAACCCTTCGTCGTGGATCCTGTCCGACCCTCGCCCCTCCGCACCCTTCATCTACTCGAATACCTACGGCAACGTGTATTCGATGATCTTCCCGCTCGCTCTGATCTTCGCCTACGTGCTGTGGCGCGAACGCTCGAAGTACCGCTTCATCGTCGCGGGCGTGTGCGCCCTGTCGGTGATCCCCGCGGCTGCAACCCTCAACCGCGGCATGTATATCGGCCTGATGGTCATCGTCACCTGGGTCGGCTTCCAGCGCCTGCGCGCCGGTGCATGGCGCACGGTTCTGGGGATCGTTGCCGCCCTCGTCGTCGGCGTGTTCGCGTGGCTAGCGACGCCCGCCTCGAAGTCTCTGTTTGATCGCGTCCAGGAATCCTCCTCGACAGAGGACCGCGCGTCGAACTACCTGGAGACCATCACCGAGCTGGCTGAGTCGCCCTTCCTGGGCTTTGGCGCACCGCGCCCCTCGGCCTCGTCCTGGCTGCCCGCTCTGGGCACCCAGGGGCAGTTCTGGACGGTCATCTTCTCCTACGGCCTCGTTGGCGTCACCCTGTTCATTTTCTTCTTCGTGCGCATGTTCCCGCGCATCTGGCGCGCGAAGGACGTCTACGGCTCGATCTTGGGCGGCATCATTTTGGCCACGATGGTCGAGCAGTTCTACTACGGCATGAACACCGGCCTGATGGTCTCCGTCATCGCCGTCGCCCTCTTGTCGCGTCACCTTGAGGAGGAGAGCGACCCGCTGCGCGCGGCCGCCGCTCAGGCGGGTCGGCCCACGCCCGGCTCCGTTGCAGGTACGGTGCGTTCTGCGCGTCCGGTTCGTTTGGGCGAATGGGGAAGCCCCGCCGCGAACGACGGGGCTTTCTCCACTCAGATGCTGGCGCGACTCAACAGGTCGGGTCGTCGGGGAACGAGTAACCGGCAAGCTTCCAGTTCTGACCGTCCTTCACAAACCGAAGATAAGTGAGGGCGCGGGTCATGGCCGTGTCGTCCGTGAGAACCGTGCCGGCGTCGTTCAGGATGCGCACTGAGGAGGAGTCCACGCACACCGACACGGTGACGTTTCCGGCTCCGTCATCCTCGATGACCTGCGGGTTCTCGATGGTGGGTGTGCCTTCGGAGTACAGGCCTTCGGTCGTCCACTCCAGGGCCTTGGCGTCGAACTCTTCGAGCGCGGATTCGGTCAGGATGGAGGATAGGTCGGTGGCCTGGGCCTGCTCGGGGTCGGCGTACGCGTCCCACATGGTGGTCATGACGTACGAGGCCTGCGCGCCGGCGTCCGCGTCCGTGCCCATCGAGCCGGTGGTGTTGGCCGGGCCCGCCGACTGCGGCGTAATGGTCTTGGCAATGGATTGCGGGGCGCCGGATTGGCCGGGGCCCACGCTCTGTGCGCCGGACGCGGCAGCGGTCGTGTCGGCCTCCGACGAACCCATCAGGCGCAGGCCGACGACGATGACGAGCGCGACGACCACGAGGATCGCCACTGCGAGGATGCTCTTCTTACGAGCGGGGGAGAGTGAGTTGATGAAGTCCATGTGTTTCCCATCGATCGGTTATAGGGAAAGGCTACCGCGCGGTAGCGGGAAGGTTACTCATGAGTGAGACAAATCAAGCCAGGCGTTCCCTCGCTCGCGGGGGCATCGTCGGCTTCGTCGGCGCCATGGCCTCGGCGATCCTGGGCTTCGCGTTCACCATCATTCTCTCGCGCATGCTGGGCACGACCGGCGCGGGTGTCGTCACGCAGGCGACCGGTGTCTTCGCGATCGTCATGGCCCTGGCGAAGGTGGGCCTGGACTCGACCGCGATCTACCTGATGCCTCGTCTGTCGCTAGATTCACCGCAGGAGATCCGCGCGACCCTGTCCTTCATGGCGACCATGACGGTGGGGGTGTCCACCGTGTGCGTCCTCATTCTCGAGGCCGTGGCACCGTTGATCTGGAACGCGGAGGTCTCGGGTGCTACCCGCGCGGTCCTGTGGTTCGTCCCCATCGGGGCGCTGACCCTCGTGGCCTCCGCCGCGCTGCGGGCGCTGGGTAACATGCGCGAATACGTGCTCGTGCAGAACCTCATTCTGCCTGGCCTGCGCCCCCTCCTCGTCGCGCTCGCGGCTGCTGTCACTGGCTCGCTGGCGCTTGTGTCGGTGGCGTGGGCCCTGCCCTTCGTCGTTGTTCTCGCGGCGTCCTGGTGGCTACTTCTCAAGCACATGCCGTCGGCCGCGGACTCGGTGGGGCGCTGGCCGAGTGCGCAGCGTCGTCGCCAGGTCGTTTCTTTTGCACTGCCGCGTACTCTCACCGCCGGTCTCGAACAGGCTCTGCAGTGGCTGGACGTCCTGCTCGTCGGCCTGCTCGCCGGGGACGCCGCCTCGGGCATCTACGGCGGCGCGATCCGCTTTATTCAGGCCGGCATGGTCGTCGATACAGCCCTGCGCGTGGTTGTCTCCCCGCAGTTCTCCAAGCTCTTGCACCAGAGGCGCACGAGCGAGCTGCGTGACCTGTACGCCACCGCCTCAATCTGGCTGGTCCTCTTCGCCGCGCCGATCTACACCCTCATGGCGATCTTCGCTCCGGCCCTCATGAGGATCTTGGGCGATGGCTTCGCTCCGGGCGCCAACGTGCTTGTCGTTTTGTGCATCGGCTCGATCGTGACCTTCATGGCTGGCAACATCCACTCCCTGCTCATCATGAGCGGGCGCTCCGGATGGGCGGCCGTGAACAAGGTCGTCGTCCTGACGTTCAACGTTGTGGGAAACGTCATCTTCATTCCTCGTGGAGGTATGGTGGCCGCCGCGATCGTGTGGGCGGTGTGCATGGTGCTTGACGCTGCGATGGCAACTATTCAAGTTTCGCGTTTCATTGGCGTTACACCAAAATTATCCGAGGTGGTCAAGCCAATCCTCGTTGTTGGCGTTTCTGCGGTCATTCCGGGCGGTTGTATAGCGTGGATTTGTGGGCGCGATTCCTTCGTGGGGACGGTCCTTGGGTCGGCCCTGTCGATCCTCGTTTTTGCTTGTGTTTGTTGGCTTTTGCGGGCGCATCTGCACCTGTCGGGACTTGGGTCCTTGGCGAAGAAAAAGCGGGGATAAGGAAGGGGTATATGATGCACCTGTGAAAGTGATGCTTGACCGGCCGGTTGATGAAGGATCCCTTGTTGTGTAATCATTAATGCAACAAGTTATTGTCCCCTTGAAAGGTCGTGTCATGGCTTCCGCACTTTCGCGCCTTGTAACCCTTGCGTCTGCGCCGATTATTGCGTGTGCGTCCCTTGCGTTTGCGCCGATGGCGCACGCCGATAATGGTGATCAGCCCCCTGTTTCCCCTGGTCAGGCTATTGTTCATGATGGCCTCAGCGCCGCAACCGCCGCAGCATCGTGCTGGGACATCAAGCAGCGCGACCCCAACTCGCAGGACGGCACCTACTGGCTGCAGACCCCCGCGATGGATGCCCCCGCTCAGTTCTTCTGTGACCAGACCACGGATGGTGGCGGCTGGGTCATGATCGGCCGCGGCCGTGAAGGCTGGGAGCCGTGGAGCGGCGGCAAGGGCGATCCCGCCAAGCTGGCCACCCGCGAGCGCAACACCGACGCCTTCGACGTCGTTCAGCTCTCCAACGACTCGATCAACGATCTCCTCAATCATGAGAACGTCAAGGATCAGCAGGACGGCGTTCGCGTCCTGCGCTCCTGGAGTGCGTCGGGCCGTTCCTACCAGAAGATAGACCTGAAGTTCTCCAAGATGACGGACTTTGTGTGGCCTTTCAAGATGGCCCACCCGGCCAGTGTCTCGATGGATGGCCGCGCTCCCGTCTCCGGCCTCATGTGGAACACCCTGGGCTACGACCAGGGCTGGAACGCGCTGCAGGTCTACCCCTCGGCTCGCACCGGCTGGACGGTGGGCTGGGGCTACGGCTCCGGCGCGGCGAGCTGGACCGGTGACCTGAGCTCGCCGACCTCCTTCTTCCACAAGAACGGGCAGACGGTCTTCGCCTACTCCGAGGCCTACGTGCGTCCGCGCATCTCCTCGGACTCCTTTACCCCCATCCCCGACGAGGGCGTGGCCGGGTCTACCGTGACCCGCGCCGTGTCCAACTACGCGGCCAAGACCTCGTGGGGCGTGACCGGTAACATCAACGGCTCCTACGCCGAAGGCTCGATCCAGGTTCAGGCACTGGCTCAGGCCGGCTCCACCATGTACGTGGGCGGCAACTTCACCGGCGTCAAGCAGGGCGAAAACGGCTCCGAGATTGCCTCGCGCGGCCTGGCTGCCTTCGATGTCAACACCGGCGACTGGACCGGCCAGACCTTCGACTTCAATAACCAGGTCAAGGCCCTCCTCGTGCTGCCCGACGGTCGCCTCCTCGTGGCCGGCGACTTCACGCGCGTCAACGGCGAGACCCACATCGGCACCGTCGCGATCGACCCCTCCACCGGGAAGGTTGACCCCTCGTGGGACCTGTCCATCAGGAACGCCATCGGCGGCGGCCTGGTGAGCGTGCGCGCCCTTGACTACTACAACGGCTACGTGTACATGGGTGGCGTGTTCACCCACCTGAGCGGCGGCGGCACCTCCAGCGTCTACGGCCGCAACGCGGCGCGCGTCTCCCTGGATTCGCGCCCCGACCGCAGCTGGAACCCCGAGTTCAGTGGTTCCGTGCAGGCCGTTGGCGTCAGTGAGGACAACGGTTCCTTCTACGCCGGTGGACACTTCACCCGTGCGCACGGCTCCGAGCGCGCCTGGTACGCCGCCAAGTTCTCCACGGAGGCCGGCGCCGCGCAGGATACGAGCTTCGACTTCCAGCCCTCCACCGTGAGCGCCGGCAAGTACCAGCAGACCATCTCTACCGGAGGTAGTCGCGTCTTCATCGGCGGTTCCGAGCACTCCCTGTTCGGCTACGACACGCAGACGAACCAGCGCACCTCCGGCTCGGTGACCTTGAGCATGGGCGGCGACATGCAGGCCAGCACCATCTCCTCCAAGGGCGTCATCTACGCGTCCTGCCACTGCTCCGACGGTGCCTACCAGGACAAGTACGACTGGGCCGTCTCCGACCGCTGGTCGCGCATCGACGAGATCAAGTGGGTCGGCGCGTGGGATGCCACCACCGGCGAGAACCTGCATTGGACGCCCTTCGAGCTCTCCTCCAAGCGTAAGACCGGCGCGTGGGCCCTGACGACCGACACGAACGGCAACCTGTGGGTCGGCGGCGACTTCGACCTGTCCCACATCGACGCCTCGCATACGCAGTGGAACGGCGGCTTCGCCCGCTACGACAACCGCGACAACGTCGCGCCCGAGACGCCGAGGCTCGTGCGTACCTCGGCCTCGACTCCTCAGACCGTGACCCTGGCGTGGGACGGTGTTTCCGACGCAGTTTCTTACGAGATCCTGCGCGACGATCGCCCGATCGCCTCCACGACCTCGACTACCGTTGAGGTTCCGCGCGGCGGCAACAACCGCTTCTTCGTGCGCGCTGTCGACGCGTCGGGCAACCGCTCCGCGACCACCTCGGTCTACGTGCCCCCGGCCCAGGGCGAGGTTGATCCTGCGAACCCGGTCCTGCTGGATGCGGGCGCCACGTGGAGCTACCGCGCTCAGACCAGTGCGGCTCCCGAGAACTGGGCCCAGGCCTCGTTCGATGATTCCCAGTGGTCCACCGGCGCAGCGCCCCTGGGCTACGGTGACTCCCGCATCGCCACCGTCCTGACGTCCAACATCACGCGCCCCGTGACCTCCTACTTCCGCTCGCACTTCCAGGTGTCCGACGCACGCGCCCTCAAGGGTGTCACCGTCAAGTACCTGGCCGACGATGGCGCCGTCGTCTACGTCAACGGCACCGAGGTCGACCGCACGCGCATCGACGCTGGCCCCGTCAGCTACACGACCCGTGCCAACGCCGCGCCGAGCTACACGGCTGCCTCGAACTCGGTCTCCGAGGTCTTCGTCCCGGCCTCCCTGCTCACCACCGGTGACAATGTCATCGCGGTCGAGACGCACGTGAACTACACGCGCAGCGCGACCCTGGGCATGTGGGCATCCGTCCAGCGCGTCGAGGGCACCCCTGATTCGGTGCCCGGCGACGACGAGGTGACGCCCGAGCCCCAGCCCGAGCCCCAGCCCGAGCCGGAGCCGGCGCCCGTTCCCGATCATCAGAAGCTGGAGCCTTCGAACCTCGAGGACGCCACGAAGCCGATCGCCATCAACGCCATGACGCATGGCGAGGTCATTCCCTCGGCCACCACGCAGTGGAACTACTGGACGTCCATGAACGCGCCCGCCACGGACTGGGCAACCACCGCAGACCTGAAGGACTGGTCGCGCGGCGCCGGCCCGATCGGCTGGGGCGACCCGCAGGCCGCCACCAGCCTCGACATCGCCAAGAAGGACCGTCCCGTGACGTACTACTTCGCGCGCGACATCGACCTGGGTACCATCACCTCCTCCACCACGCTCACCGTCAAGGTGCGTGCGGACGACGGAGCAGTCCTGCGCGTCAACGGAAAGGTCGTGGATACGAAGCGTATGTCACCTGGCAACATTACCCACGGCACATACGCGAACGCGGCGGTGACGGCCACGCAGGCAACCTCTGATCTGCTCGAGGTTACCGTCCCGGCCAGCTACTTGACAGATGGTGTCAATAGGATCGGCGTTGAGGAGCATGTGAACTACAGGAACACCCCGTCGATGACCTTCGACTTGACCGCCACGATGGTCAAATAGAGGAGATTCCGTGCCTCTTCGAGCAGGTTGATGTGACGTTGTGACTAGTCTGGACAGTTTGACCACACGCATATATTCCTGTTGACAAGGGGAGCCCTCGCCGGTGCGGCGAGGGCTCCCTCGTATGTGGTACAACACTCTCGTTTCTGGCTAACCACGTGGTTGAGCGCAAGGGGTTTTCGTGACACTATAGGGGTAACCATTAACGCGATACCTGTGAGGATCCGATGAAATCTTTCCGCCGTTGCCTGGCACTCGGCTTGGCATCAATAACCGGTTTCGGACTGCTTGCACTCAGTCCCGTCGCAGCTCAGGCGGCAGTTGATCCGCTCCACGATGGCCTCTCCGAGGCGACCGCAGCGGCCTCCTGCTGGGAGATTAAGCAGAACGATCCGCGATCCGCGGACGGTACCTACTGGCTCCAGACATCCACGATGGAGGCCCCCGGCCAGTTCTTCTGTGACCAAACGACGGACGGAGGCGGCTGGGTCATGATTGGCCGAGGCCGCGAAGGCTGGGAAACCTGGGGACAGGGCAACGGCGATCAGACCCGACTCCAGACCCGCCCGCGCACCGCCGGTGACTTCGAGGTTGTTCAGGCCTCCCACGAAACCGTCAACGGACTCCTCGGCGGCACCAAGGTCTCCGACCTGCCCGACGGCGTCATGGTCCAGCGCGCCTGGAACCACCGTGGCAGCTCCTACCAGACCGTGCGCATGCAGTTCCCCAAGATGAGTGACTTCATCTGGCCGTTCAAGAGCGCCCACCCCGTCAACGTCAAGTTCAACCGCGAGTGGTGGGTCAACGGCGGCATCGTCTGGTCCGGCTTCGGCACCAACGCCGGCTGGGGATACGTCAACCTGACGGCCTCCCCTCAGAACCAATACACGATGGGCTTCGGCTACGGCCCCCTCGCCTCCTCGTGGTACGACACTTCCTCCTCGACCTCCTACTTCCACCGCAACGGGTCGATCATCAACCCCTACGCGGAGGTCTACGTCCGCCCCGAGCTGCGCTCCACGGACTCTTCCTTCCGCGCCATCGGTGACGGCGGTCTGGCCGCCGAAACCCAGAAGGCCTCGGTGTCTGAATTCGCCACCCCCACGACCTGGGGCGTGACCGGTAACCTCAACGGCTCGATCCAGGAGGGCAGCATCCAGGTGCAGGCCTTCGAACAGATCGGCTCGACCATGTACGTGGGTGGCAACTTCACCGGCGTGCAAAAGGGCAAGAACGGCCAAGAGATCACCTCTCGCGGCCTGGCCGCCTTCGACGCCGTGACGGGTGACTGGACCGGCCAGACCTTCGACTTCAACAACCAGGTCAAGGACCTCGTGGAGCTGCCCAGCGGCAAGCTCCTTGCCGTCGGTGACTTCACCAAGGTCAACGGCGAAACACGCGTGGGCACCGTCCTCATCGACCCCGCGACCGGGCAGATCGACCCCTCGTGGAACCTCCAGGTACGCAACGGCAACGGCGGGCGCGTCAGCGTGAAGTCCGCGAAGGTGATCGACGGACGCGTATACCTGGCCGGTGCTTTCACTCACCTGTCGGGCAACGGCGTTTCCTCCGTCTACGCCCGTAACGCCGGGCGCCTTGACCTGAACGGCACACCCGACCGCTCCTGGAACCCCGAGTTCAACGGCACCGTCGCCGATATCGACGTCGACGAGGCCGACACCTACTTCTACGCAGCCGGATTCTTCACGCGCATCCACGATCGCGTCGCCGAGAACGCCGCCCGCGTTGAGACGTCCGCGGGTGCCACGCTCGACCAGTCCTGGTCCTTCCGCCACTCCTACTTCATCGGCAAGTACCAGCAGGCCGTCACCGTTGGTAACGGGCGCGCCTACTTCGGCGGCTCGCAGCACTCGCTGTTCGGCTACAACACTTCCGACATGAGCCGCACCTCCGGGTCCATCACCATGCAAAACGGCGGCGACCTGCAGGCCACGACGGCCTCCGCGACAGGCGTCATTTACGGCTCCTGCCACTGCTCGGACTACACCTTCCAGGACGCCTACCAGTACCTGGCCCTGGGCAACACCTGGACCCGCGCCGACGAAATCCAGTGGGTAGGCGGATGGGACCAGGCCACCGGCCGTCAGCTCGGATGGACCCCCTACCGACTGTCCTCCCTGCGCTCCACCGGTGCGTGGGCCCTCGAAATGGGAGACGACGGTGCCCTGTGGGCCGGCGGCGACTTCAACTACTCCTTCACGTCCAAGACGGCCGGCCAGTGGTCCGGCGGCTGGGTGCGCATGCCCGCCCGCAACGCCACCGCCCCCGCCGTGCCCGCCAACCTGCGCGCCTCCGACGGCAACTCCCAGCAGGTGACCCTCAAGTGGTCCTCCGTGCCGGGTGCCGACTCGTACCAGATCCTGCGCGACGATCGCACGATCGCCACCACGACCTCGACGTCCGCCACCGTGCCCCTGGGCGGCAATAACCGCTTCTTCGTGCGCGCCGTCGCCTCCGACGGCCTGGTCGGCGCCACGACCCACGCCTACACGGTCGATGCCAACGGCCAGCCCGCCCGGCCCGACGACGCCACCATCCTCGTCGAGGACGACGCCACCTGGGCGTACCACTGGTCCAACGACGCGGTCGCGCAGGACTGGGCCCAGACCTCGTACGACGACTCGTCCTGGAGCCGCGGCACCGCCCCCATCGGCTACGGCGCCCCCGACCTGGGCACCACCCTCAAGCCCGGCACGCCCAAGACCCGCCCGCTGACCACCTACGCGCGCACCAACTTCACGGTCGCTGACCCCACCGCAATCGGCGGCATCAACGTCTCCGTGACGGCCGACGACGGAGCCGTGGTCTACGTCAACGGCACCGAGGTTGTGCGCCAGCGCATGAGCGAGGGCACCGTCACCGCCGGCACCTACGCGTCCGCCGCGGCGACGACCCCGTCCGCCCGCGCCGACCGACAGCTGGTCTTCGTCCCCGCGTCCCAGCTCGTCGCCGGCACCAACACGCTGGCCGTCGAAACCCACCTGAACTACCGCGCCACGGCCTCGATGACCATCGACGGAACCGTTCGGACCGTGGCAAAGGGCGACGTGCCCGAACCCGAGCCGCAGCCCCAGCCGGAACCCGAGCCGCAGCCCCAGCCCGACCCGGACAAGCCGATCACTCCCGACCCGGACGCACCGCTTGAGGTCCTGGACGTCTCCGGCGTCAACTTCGGCGAGTTCATGCCCACCGGGGAGTACTGGAACTACTGGGTCTCCAAGGAAGCCCCCGACGCCAAGTGGAACTCCACCGCGAACCTGGCACAGTGGAAGCACGGCGTCAGCCCGCTCGGCTGGGGCGACCGTGACGCCGGTACCCCCTTCGTCATGGAGAAGGCCGACCGACCCATCACGACGTACTTCGCCCGCGACGTGAACCTGGGCACCATCAGCGCCGACTTCGAGCTCACGCTCACCGTCCGCGCCGATGACGGAGCCGTTGTCTACATCAACGGAACCGAAGTCAAGCGCATCAACATGCCGGAAGGAACCATCACCCCGAACACGAACGCCAAGTCCAACGTCTCGCTGGGCACGGCCAAGAACAACCTCCAGACCATCACCGTTCCGCGTGATCTTCTGAAAGATGGTGTCAATCGCATCGCGGTCGAAGAGCACGCGAACTACGCTGGAGCTGTGTCCGTTTCCTTCGATCTCAAAGCAAGCCTGCTGAGGTAATCGACATGACTCTCCAGTCGCCCAACGCCGGCGGCCTCGACCAGAGCGAGGCCGCCGGCGCGGTCGGCCCCAGCGCCGCCGATCCCGCCTTCGACCTGATGGCGCAGCGCGTGCTCACCCGTGGGCACGCCACCACGTGGCTCAACCACTGGTCGCTGCTGCACGCCGACTTCCGCGCGTTGGCGCGCATGAACACCGTCGGCTTCGACGGCACGCTCCTGCAGATGCGACTGCGCGCAGCCGGACACGAAGTGGCTCGCACGTCGGCGGACCTTGTCCTGCCCCACGTCTTCTCTCGCCTTGACGACGGCACTCGAATCACCCTGATCGGTGCCGTTCCCGAGGCCGGCGAGGCGGCAGCGCGGCGCCTGGAGCGTTTCGACGTCCAGGTCATCGACGGTTACGACGGACTGCGCCGCTTCAAGGCGCAGCCTTCCGTACTGGCGGACTTCGAGCCCCGGCTCGTGATCGTGGGCCTGGGCGCTGGCTTGCAGGAGGTCGTCGCCTCGGTCGCACTCGGGCTCGTGCCCGAGGCGTCCGTGTGCACGGCGGGCGGATGGATCGACCAGTACGCCAAGGCTGCCGACGACTACTTCCCCGACTGGGTGCACGCCGCCCGCCTGGGATGGGCCTGGCGCATCGCGCACGAGCCCAAGCGTCTCACCAAGCGCTACACGGTCGAAGCCCTGGACTTCACCGCGCACTGGCCCGAGCTGATTCGTCGTCTCGAGGCCATGGGAACCTTCGACGAGCTCGGCCTCGTCGTGGATAAGAGGGACGCGTCGGCGTGATCGGCGTGCTCTAAGCACCGCTTGCGACAGGCGGGCCAGACCCTCACAGGGTCTGGCCCGGCAGTGTGGGCGGTGTGCCCACACTGCCACCTCAAGGGCCCAGCTGCGCGGCGACGGGCCGCCACTACCACCTGTGGGGCCCAGCTGCCACGAGCACGGCGACGCTCCCGACATCGGGGAGCCGGTGACATGACAGGAGCATCTGAGTGGCTCGCAGTGTCCGCGCCGATGGGGCTAACAGCTGTTCGAAGTCCAGGGAGCGACAGAGCAGGTGTGCCTCGTCAGGAAACACAGCGACGCCCGAAATCAGCGCGAAAATATACTGTCGAGTGCGTGCTCAAACGCTGACGTCACACCTTGAAACGGCGCGCACGAGGTGAGTCTCAGGCGAGGCCCGTGACACTACTTCTGACGCTCCTGTTAGGTATGCGACAACGGTTAGTGGGGTATTGACAGTGTCGTCACGATGCGTTCGGGAACCCGTCAGTCAGCAACTGTGTCAAGCATTCGTAAAGTCGCCGGTAGCGCCAATCTAGCATGCACGCGGCAAGTTTCCATTCGTGTTGCATTCCGATGGGGCCGGGGAAAAAGTGGGAGTGCTTCGCCCGCGCAACCCGCCTGAGGAGGTGCTAACTGGGAAGGAATCCCAGTGGAGGGCATGCGGCTCGCCCAGCGCGGGCTCTCATGGGTGTGCGAAGAGTCGACACGTGGCTTGGTGCGAATGGTCGCGCAGAACTCGTGGGGCATGTGGGAGGGTGCAGCAGGACCCTGAACGCCCTGGAGGCTGGCAGTGGGCCACGGGGAGCGCTCTGAGGGCTGTTGGAGGCGCCTAGGGGGTTTCTTCATGCTCCCTGAGGCCCTCGTAGGGGCAGAGAAGCTCCGGCGTGTGCGGACTGCCCCTGCGGACGCTACGAGGCCTGCGCGTGTCTCATGGGAGCTTCCAGGCCTTGCGGGACATCTCTTTGTGTAGCCTGCACGATCGGCAAAAGGGTGAGGCCCGAGCCTCTCGGCTCGGGCCTCACCCAATCACACACACGCAGAAAGAATCAGTAGGCTCCCTCGGAACGCAGCAGAGCGGGAACCGTCTGCAGCATGATCCACGCATCGAGCGTGAGGGAACGGTGCTGGGCGTAGGACAGATCCAGGTGGACGGTCTCATCCCAGGAGAGGTTGGAACGGCCCGAAATCTGCCACAGGCCGGTGATGCCCGGGCGGACGGCGAACTTGCCCATGACGCGCGGCTCGTACTGCGCGACCTCGCTGGGGAGCGGGGGGCGCGGGCCGACGAGAGACATATCACCGCGCAGAACGTTGAAGAGCTGGGGCAGCTCGTCGATGGACGTCTTGCGCAGGAAGGTGCCGATGCGCGTAATACGCGGGTCGTTTGCCATCTTGAACATGATCGAGTTGCCGGCGCTGGCATCGGCCTCGTTGGCCTCAGCCAGGGAGTCCTTCAGGGCCTCGGCGTCAACACGCATCGTACGGAACTTAAACATGGTAAAAGTCGTCCCGTTGAGGCCCACGCGCTCCTGCGTGAAGAAGGCGGGACCTCCATCGTTCAGGCGCACCGCCAGGGCGACGATGATCCAGACCGGGGTCAGCAGAATGATGCCCAGAAGCGAGGCGATAATGTCGCACATGCGCTTGATTGCGTTGTCGGCGGACGCGGCGAAATTGGACGCATGCTCGAACGCGAGAGCCGTCGATGCGGCGCGTGCAGTTGGCTTCGTCAATGTTGTCATCTGTGCGTCTTCCTTCTACTTCTTCAAACTCAAATACTGTAGGTCGGTTAGAGGAGTGAATCCCCCGAACTTCGGGACATTTACTGGGTAAATATCCCGTGAGCGCCTCAGTCACCGTTAGGTGTTAACCCTAGTCTATCCATACGGTTAACTTATTTGCTAACCAAAGGGTTAAGTACAAGGGAAATTGGGCTGTGATTTCATGCACCGGTGATCTTGTCCGACTCGACCTGTCAGACTGGGTGACCATGTGGTAGTCCCCTGACACCTTGGAAGAATGCGCAGGTCATCGCGGGACGATAGACTTGTACATGCGTCGTGACTGGCGAATTAGGTGGGGAACCACCGGGGAGCGGCGCGCCTGCATCGAGAGCCGCCCGCCTGGGCTTGAAGTTGCCGACATCACATTCGAATGATCAACAGGAGAACCACATGGACTCCCTCAACGACATGACACTGGCGCAGCTGGACCCAGAAATCCAGGCAGTGCTGGACGCCGAGCTGGGGCGCCAGCGCGAGACCCTCGAGATGATTGCATCGGAGAATTTCGTTCCGCGCGCTGTGCTTCAGGCGCAGGGCTCCGTTCTGACGAACAAGTACGCGGAGGGCTACCCCGGCCGCCGCTACTACGGTGGCTGCGAGTTTGTCGATGTTGCCGAATCGCTCGCGATCGAGCGCGCGAAGCAGGTCTTCGGCGGCGACTACGTCAACGTTCAGCCCCACGCTGGTGCGCAGGCAAACGCCGCTGCCCTCATGGCCATGGCCAATGTCGGTGACACGATCCTGGGCCTGTCGCTGGCTCACGGCGGTCACCTCACCCACGGCATGCGTCTGAACTTCTCGGGCAAGAACTACAAGGCCGTCGCCTACGAGGTCGATCGCGAGACCATGCGCATCGAGCCCGAGAAGGTTCGCGAGGCCGCCCTGGCCGAGCGTCCCCGGGTCATCATCGCCGGTTGGTCCGCCTACCCGCGTCACCTCGACTTCCAGGCCTTCCGCGACATTGCGGACGAGGTTGGTGCCGCCCTGTGGGTGGACATGGCCCACTTCGCGGGCCTCGTGGCTGCCGGCCTGCATCCCAACCCGGTCCCCTACGCCGACGTCGTGACGACGACGGTCCACAAGACCCTGGGCGGACCTCGTTCCGGCATGATCATCTCCTCGCGCGGCGAGCAGTGGGGCAAGAAGCTCAACACCGCCGTGTTCCCCGGCCAGCAGGGCGGCCCCCTCATGCACGCCATCGCCGCCAAGGCCATCGCCATGAAGGTCGCGCAGACCGAGGAGTTCAAGGATCGTCAGCGCCGCACGATCGAGGGCGCGCAGATTCTGGCCGAGCGCCTGGGCGCAGACGACGCCAAGAACGCCGGCATCAAGCTGGTCACGGGCGGCACGGACGTGCACCTGGTCCTGGTTGACCTGGTTGATTCCGAGCTCAACGGCCAGCAGGCCGAGGACCTGCTGCACGAGGTGGGCATCACCGTTAACCGCAACGCGGTCCCCTTCGACCCGCGTCCGCCGGCCGTCACCTCCGGCCTGCGTATCGGCACCCCCGCCCTGGCCTCGCGCGGCTTCGACGCCGAGGACTTCGCCGAGGTCGCCGACATCATCGGCACGACCCTGGCTCAGGGAGCTTCCGGCGCAAACGTTGAGGTGGACGCGCTGCGCGCCCGCGTCAAGAAGCTGACGGACAAGCATCCCCTGTACGCGGGACTCGAGCAGTGAGGGCTCCCTGGGAGGGACTCGCGCGGGTTCTCGATGGGACGGCGACCGCCGCCGCTATCAAGGCCGAGCTCAAGGAGCGCGTGGATCGACTGCGCGAGGCCGGGGTCGTCCCCGGGCTCGGCACGATCCTGGTGGGCGAGGACCCGGGGTCCGTCGCCTACGTCGCGGGCAAGCACCGCGACTGCGCCGAGATCGGTGCTGAGTCGATCCGCGTGGACCTGCCCGCCGACGTGACGCAGGAACAGGTGGAAGCCGCCATTGATCAGCTCAACGGCGATCCGGCATGCACGGGATACATCGTGCAGCTGCCCCTGCCCCGCGGCATCGACGCGAACGCCGTCCTAGAACGCATCGATCCGGCCAAGGATGCGGACGGCCTGCACCCGATGAACCTCGGGCGCCTGGTTCTTCGTGGCTCCGGCCCCATCGACTCACCTCTGCCCTGTACGCCGCGCGCGGTCATCGAACTCGTGGAGCGCCACGGGATCGATCTGGCTGGTCAGAATGTGTGCGTCATTGGGCGAGGCGTGACGGTGGGCCGATCCATTGGCCTACTCATGATGCGCAAGGAAGTTAACGCCACGGTCGACATTTGCCATACGGGCACTGCTGATTTGGCAGATCACGTGCGCCGCGCGGACGTTATCGTCGCGGCTGCTGGTTCCGCAGGAATCGTTACTCCCGATATGGTGACCCCCGGTGCGGTCGTCCTGGACGTGGGTGTGAGTCGCGTGTGGGGTGAGAACGGCAAGGCTCGGCTCATGGGCGACGTCGCAGACGGCGTGGACCAGGTAGCGTCCTGGCTCAGCCCCAACCCGGGCGGAGTTGGCCCGATGACGCGTGCCCTGCTGGTCACGAACGTCGTTGAAGCAGCGGAACGCCAGGCGGGCCTCGGCCCCCGGTAAACGATCCGCATGCCGGCGGTGCCCGGAGCGACGACAATGCGCGAGAGGCGCGGTGAGGATACCCATTCCTCGCCGCGCCTCCTCGTTCATCTAGACTGAAGAAAACTCTTGTTAAGGAGAAAACGATGACTCTGACGGTGACCACCGTAAACCTCAACGGTATTCGCGCCGCCCACAAGCGCGGCTTCCTGGACTGGCTAGGGGCCTCCGACACGGACGTGCTGCTTATGCAGGAGGTGCGTGCGCCCGAGGAGATCTCCCGCGAGATCATGGGCGAGGCCTGGGATAGTGTGTGGGTTCCCTGCCGCATCAAGGGGCGTGCGGGCGTGGGCGTGGCCGTGCGACGCGGCCGCGCGAGCCTGGAGGGCGAGCCCCGCCCGATCCTCGACGACGCCGAGACTGACGTGGATTCGGGCCGCTGGCTCGAGGCCGTCGTGCGACCCGAGGGCGGCGATACCCCCGTGCGTGTCGTTTCGGCCTACTTCCACTCGGGCGAGAAGGACACTCCCAAGCAGGAGGCCAAGATGGCGCACCTGCCGCGCATCGGCGCCCGCATGGCCGAGCTCATCGCCGAGGAGGCCGCCGGCGGCATCTCCTCGCTCGTGTGCGGCGACTTCAACGTCGTGCGCTCCGAGGCTGATATCAAGAACTGGAAGCCCAACCACAACAAGCGCGCCGGCGTCCTCGACGAGGAGATCGTCTTCCTGAACCAGTGGGTCGAGGAGGGCTGGCGCGACACCGTGCGCGACCTGGCCGGCGACGTGCAGGGCCCGTACTCGTGGTGGTCGTGGCGCGGGCAGGCCTTCGTCAACAATGCGGGCTGGCGCATCGACTACCAGTACGCGACGCCCGCGCTGGGGGAGCGTGCGCGCTCCTTCGAGATCGGCCGCGCCGACGCATACGCGGAGCGTTTCTCCGATCACGCGCCGGTGAGCGTCACCTACGACATCTGACGTGTCATCGACGAGGCCGTGGCTGGCCTGGGAACGAGCGTTTCCTGGGCGGCCACGGCCTTTCGCGTCCCCGGGTGGCCACGGCCTTTCGCGTCTGCGGGCGACCTGTTGTATGAGCTGTGGCACTGTTTTCCAAAATTTCGCACGTAATTCGATTGGGTGAAGTTTCAACAATCGCTGGAAACGTTGCAATTCCAACAGTGTGACTTCAAAATTTGAAGTAGTCGCGAGGGAATTACGTGCGACATTGAGGGGGCAGGCCTCGCGCCGCACGGGAGTGTGGCGGTGAAGATGGCGCGCGGAGGGCTGGCAGCTGCCAGGAGGCAATCAGCGACCGGAGGCGTCGAAGTCGAACAGGGCCATCGAGGAGTAGATGCCCGAGGGGTCGATGCGGTCCAGGCGGAAGCCGGGAACGATCCAGGAGGCCTCGACGGTTGCGCCGATGTCGAGCGCAAGATCCAGGGCGATGTCGTCGACGTCCTGAGCAAGCGTCACGTGTGGGTGGTAGGGAAAGCGCGTCTCGTGATCGAGGGGGCCGGATCGGATCTCCTCGGCGAGATCCGTGCACGCGGAGGCGCCTTCAGCCAGCGTCATGAAGGCGACGTTCGAGATGGGACGGAAGGAATCCGTGCCTGACAACGTGACGCGGAAGGGGGCGTGGCGCGAGGCGATGGAGCGCAGGTGGTCGATGACTTCGGCGCGCGCTTCGCGTGCGACGGG
>ERZ772935.123-NODE-123-length-29507-cov-12.076226_pt1 | contig 29507 bp, 33 predicted proteins | sample MGYA00511683_ERZ772935 | MGnify/ENA primary metagenome ERZ772935 (study PRJEB29015, sample SAMEA2738086) | human oral metagenome | biome: human oral; feature: human-associated habitat; material: saliva | place: China | collected 2228 ...
ATCGAGGGCACCTTGAGAACAACAGAAGTTCCTAGAAAAACGGCACAATTATTGACAACTAGAGGTTACCAAGTCTCGCTTGCGCTGATTGCGACCAAACCTGAATTGTCCTATCTCAGCACCTTGATACGTTACGAAGAGCTCTATGCTATAGATCCTAGTCAAGCTAGAGCGACTCCTAAAGCACACCGTGATGGTATTGTAGAACATTTGGTTGATAACTTACGGGAGTTAGAAAAGGATCAGCTTTTTAGACAAATTCAAATTTATCAAAGAGATCAATCGTGTATTTATGATTCGCAAGTAGATGAAACCTCAGCAGCAGAAGTTTTACAAGAATGCCTTTTCGGAAAATGGAGTAAGGTGGAGAAAGAAATGTTGAAGTTGGGACAAGAACGGTTGAAGGATTAAAAATAGGGGGAGATTAATTTGACGAGTTCAAGTGTCGATCAAAATAGAAACGCAACATCAAGTTGGAGTGGTTATATTCACCAAGGAAAAGTTGGCTTTTTAGTAGCATTAAGACAACTACGACAGTGTATTGAAGCTGGTGTAAGTTATGAGGAGTATAGTATACGGTATGAGAATGCTGAGGACTTTGACATTATTGGCAATGAGGGTCAAGTATTATCGAGGCATCAAGTAAAAGCATACACTGATGGTACTTCAAGAGAGAGGTACTCGACTTTATTTAATATTCAAAAAAGAGATTATCGAGAAGTTACATATAAAAATGGAAAAAAGGTTTGGAAAGAAGAGATCATTGAAGAAGGTTTCCAAATACATTCCTTTGATGGAAAGGGGAAAATGAAATCTGTTGATGTTAATCCTGATTCTAGATATGTACATGTCATTGTGGATGTGATTGATTTTAATTTATCCGAAGATGAATATTTGAAAAAAGATGGTCGTAGAAAAAAATACACTCATAATGATTCCTGTATTCAATTATATCCATATGATAGAGGGAAAAACATTTGTTATTGCCCACTTTCACAAGACGATAGTAATGATAAGATTAGAGATTACTGTATAACTGAAATTAAAGAGATTTTAATGTTAAAAAGGTCTTCGTTAAAAGACAATAGCTCACATTTATATCAAGCATATCTCAGATTTGTAGGATCTTTATTGGATCATAGTATTGGAAAAGCACACAGTGAATCCTATTTTCCAGAAATATCTTTTAGAGAAATAATTGACCTTATCACAGAGAAAGTTCCTAAAGATGAAGTATATGAAATGAAAAATACTTTAACCTATAGCTGGGAGAAGTATCATCTAGATTATATAGACGATATTTCTGTGGATGACTTTGAAAAGATGGATACTATTATCAAACACTTACTATCGATGTCTAAAGAGGATTTTTTAAATTTTTCTAAGATGGTTTTACCTGATGGAAAGCAAAATGAAACTCTTTCTAAGTTATTTAATAATTCTGTATTAGAAAATATATTTTATGTACTATTGGAGAAAACTAAAGATTTTCCATTTGAAAGTTACAGTTATTTAGATGATGATAAAAAGAGTTATAGAGTTTCTTTTATTGATATTCAAAATAGGCGTGGTAGAATTGCTAAACTTATTCAAGAAATTATTAATAACGTAGAATTTTTAAAAGCCACTTTTAATCACGATTTTCTTATTAATAGAGATATAGATGGTATCTCGATCGGAACAAGAGTTGATGAACTTGAAGATACATTATATACTAATTATAAAGATGAGTGGAATACAGGGGTAGAAAATAATATTTTTAAACCTAGCATGGAATTTATTAGTATTAATAAAACTAAAGAAAAAAATTTGAATATTCCGGAGGATTAGTATGAGAGATTTAGTAATAAAATTTTTAGAAAATAATCACTTTAGTTGTGTAGACACAAGTTCTGATTTATACACTAATCAACTAAAGTCCGAGTATTTTATAGTAAGCCAATATAGTCAAGAAGAATTGCATAATTTTTTTGATGATGATAAAACTTCTCAGGTAATAAAAGAATTTGAAAGGCTATCTGTAATTTCAAATCACGAAAATATCAATAAAAATACCTCTCTGTTTATTTTGGTAAAAGTTGATGATTTAAAAGAAGCATTTGAAGATGAAAAAATTCAAAAATCAATATTATTGATAGAAGAGGACTATTACTATTTTAGAAAGTTTGTTTTATTATACACTCAAAATGGGTTATCGATTTACGAGATAAAGCCACTAATGAATCACTCTATAATTATTTAGAATCTCATATTGATGATTTTGAAGAGGATATGTTTTTTAGCGAGTCGTATTTTATTGCGATGGAAATTGGAGTCAAATTACCGTTTTTTACGCTTCCTAAAAGAAATGGTATTTATCAAAGTATAGAAAATCAGTATCATGATAATAAGGATGAACTAGATGATAGATTATTGGATTTTTATACCAAAGTCACTGATGAGGGATTATCAGAATCACTAAAAGATATTTCTACTGATGATGAAAATATTTCTGATTTACAACAAATAGGAGAATTATTACAATGAAAATCAAAAAATTATTCATAAAAAACTTTAAAAATATAAAAGATACAAGAATTATTGATTTTCAGGATAATGTTACCCTGTTTGTCGGACCAAATGGATTTGGAAAAACTACAATTTTTGACGCAATAGAGTTATCATTAACTGGAAAAATCCGTCGAATTGAAGAGTCCGATTATAGCGATGGTCGAAGTAGTTTTGATACTCCCTATTTTCAAAATAATCCTGAGGAGGACACACTTATTGAATTGATGTTGACAAATGATGCAGGTAGTTCTTTGATTGTATCTAGTCTCTATAAGCATAGTATGAATACTGAGGGAAGTAATGTACCAAAGTTTTCATTTTCTAAATTTAAAAGAACAGTCCAATTTGATTCGGAAATTTCATTTCAACCTATTGAAGATTTTGATGGTTTGAGTGAGAACGATATACAAAAGGTCATTAGTCAATTTTTAGGATATGAATCAGAGGATTATAGTCTAGGCGATATCTTTGATTTATTTCATTATATTCAACAAGATGAAACAGCTTATTATTTAAAGAAAAAGGAGAAGGATAGAAAAGAACAATTGAATTTTCTATTAAACATTGGAAATTATGTTGATAGAAAGAGCCAATTGGATGAACTTAGAAAAGCGCTATCGTCTAGTAAAAACTATCTAGAGGATAAAAAAAATAAGTTAAAAAATATTACTATAGGAAATGAGGTCCCTTATAATAAGTTATCGCTTAGGGGAGATTCGGAGTTTGCTTTTAACCGTAAGTCGATTGTTTTTGATGATGAATTATCAAATGAAAGCTTAAATATATATCTATCAGAAATTGCTAAATTACAAGAATTTCGAAATTCATTTTCTCCAAAGGATTACTTCCTCAGAAGACAAAGTGAGCAATTTGAACGAGAAGTACTGGATGATAAAGATTTTACTATTTATTTAATAGTTAGAGAAATTCTTGAAAATCAAGAAAATATAGAGTCTATTAAACAAAATTATACTTTAATTTCAAATGATAAAAATTATTCCTATTTTTTACTTGAAAAGTATATCGGACAACTAGAGTCTTTGGAAAATGACAGTAAAATGTTTAAACGTGGAAAAATTCTAAAGAGTCTGCTTGATGTCGAAATTGATAAAATTGATATAGAATCAATTGAAAATTCTTTAAATAATTTTGTAGGATGGGAATTTGGTAAGGTATGGTTTGAAAAATTTAAACCCAAATTGACAGAGTATAAGATAAAAAAAGAGCAGCTGGATGACGGGACAAATTCGATTAATAAGTTACTCGAGATAAGAAGTCTTTTAAAAGAACATAGTGATAATAATCATTCAGAATGTATATTTTGTGGTTATGATTGGATTGAAAGCAAGAATCTACTGATTGCTTACGAAGAAACAACAAATCAACTACGTAAAAATTTGACTAATTTTGAAATAGAAGTTTCAAATTTGGCTGAAGAATTAAATAGATTAAAAATAGAGTTGCAAAATCAGATTCAAATTGAGCAAGAGAAACTCTTTGTTCTTCCTGATGATTTTTTGGCAGTGATACGATCCATAGGTAATTATAATTTTCCTGAGTCTTTTAGCAACTTGGTTGTAATGAACTCAGAGGTTCCGCCTATGTCAGTTGATAAAAGCGCTTCGCTACAAAAGTTTGAGATTTTGAAAAAAGAGTTAATAAATTCATTGCAAGAAAAACGGTTGATTCCAAATGAAGTCTATGGTACTTTCCTTAGAGTTGTAAATAAGAGAGTAGATTTTGAAACACTTTTAGAAAAATATTCAGTTTTAGAGAGAGAAGCTATAAAGGAATTTCAAATTTCGTTTGAAGTCCTACCAATTAACTTGCATAAATTTGAAGAGAATGGTGAGAAGCTTTCAACATTTTTGGATGAACTTAGATCACAAATAGTATTTGATTATTCTAAAAGTTTAGATTCACAAAATCTATTTGATAAATACTTTGCATCTGATGAAAAAACTTTTGAGGATTGTACTATAGAAAGGATCGGTCAAAAAAGGGAGTATATTATTAATCAGTTTGAATTACAAAGTTTGACGATGTTTAACAAAATTGAGAAACGCCTTCAGATAATCGAACGAACGATTACCTATCTTCAGCAACGTGTTAGGGAATTACATAAAAATATAAAATCCTACCAAGAGCAGATGATTCAAAAGTTAAAGCTTCCTTTTTATATGTACACTGCTAAAATTTTACAAAATTACCAACAAGGAATGGGAGTTCTACTAACTACTCAAAATAATTCTAATATCAGGTTTATAGCAAATAGTAATAGTGAGCAGGATGTGATGTATCAATTGAGTTCTGGACAAGTAGCTGTTATTTCATTTGCTTTCACTTTGGCACTAAATACTACATTTAAGATTTCAAAAGAGTTCAAATTTTTATCAATTGATGATCCGATTCAAGATATGGATTCTATGAATGTATATGCCTTGATTGATTTAATAAGACATTCTTTGCCAGAATATCAAATTCTTATGTCCACGCATAATGATACCAGTGCTATGTTCATTAAATATAAATTTGAATTATTCTCAGATTCTGGAATATCAAATGTAGAGTTGAAGAATATTAGAAATATGTTATTAGAGCATGATGATTTATAACTAAAATGTGTGATATGAATAATTGATGCTAGTATGATTTAATAAAAATATGTTGGTAGAATAGTAAAAGCTATAATTATTTTTAATCAATTAATGCATTCGACTTTTTAAATAATTTGATTCACATTCTTTGACATAATTTGACATAAGAAGTAGAAAAGCGTTTCTTTTATATCTTCTATCCTACCCATATCTATCTGCTCTACATACTGGCAAGTCTGCTTCATTGATTGCTCTCGGATTTATAGCAAGCATCTCTTTATTGAGATGCTTTTGTTCTATTCTGAAAATCAATGCCTTAGCAATATAGAAAAAACACCCTCATCCCTAGTTCCACTAAAAGCATAGGATAAGAGTGTTTTTTTATAAGAACGACAGACGATGATTATTCTTCGTCTTTTTTGATAATGTTTTTAACGCCTGCGATAGCACCTTCAACAGCACCTTTTGCGTCTTCAGCGACTTCTTTCACTTTTGAAGCTACTTTTTCAGCAGTTCCTTCTGCTTGAGTTTTTGTATCGCCAGTAAGTTTACCGAAGCCTTCTTTGATAGAACCTTTAGCTTGGTTGAATTTTTCTTCGATTGACATGGAAATTTCCTCCGTTTATTTAGTGTATTATCTAAGTTGGATGCGGTTTGATACTCATTCAAGCGAGATAATAGATATAGTATAGACTCTTTGCTAACAAAAAGCAAATAACTGCTACGAAATGACAAAACATTTTTAATAAGTCACAACATTAATTTCGCCCTTGTCATATTCTGCAATGAAGATATCGGAGATATTTTCAAAGCCTTCTTTTTGTAATTCGGTCATCAACCATTCTTCTGACTTGCCAATAGTTTCTAAAATTTCAAGCTGGACAACTCCATCCGTAATGATTGGGTACTTCGGATTTTCGTCGCCATTTCTTACGATAATCAATTGACCATTTTGCTCGATGACAGCTCTTTTGACTTCTTTCAATTGGAAGACTCCTTGGGAGCGTAATTTCAAAGCGACATCTGATGCGGATAGGCCTTTTGAGCGGCAGGCTTCAGGATCCAGTTTGCCGTTTTTGATGATAATGGTTGGCTTCCCGTCAATCAGATGTTTGATATAGGAAACATTGGTGTTCAGCCATTTTAAGAGCAAAATCAGAATGGTCCAGATGATTAAGATGACTGCATATTGAAGGATAGTAATGGAGCTATTGTAGATGACTCCGCCGATAATGCCACCGAGAACAAAGTTTTGTACCTGGTCTGTTGCGGAGCTTGGTGCTAAATTTCCCTTACCTGTCACATTGATGACAAAAACGAGAGAAACAAGTCCCAAAGCTAACTTAATTGCAATTGTAATAAAAAAGCTCATTATTTTTCAACCTCCACGAGTTCAACGTCTGATTTATACAGTTCCATTTTTTCTAATAAATAGCTATCTTGGTCGGTTCCGCTAATAGCACGGTAGAATTGTTTGCCGACCTTGATAATTGCGCCATCTGTTGTAGCCGAGGTATTGACGTAGACTTCTTCCTTCTCAACGCCTAATTCTTTTGAGACAACCTCAATAAAATGCAAGGAGCTACGGAATTGATTATCATTTGATTGATTACTTTGGAAATTAGTAATGCTAATCAGAACGAAGGCTACTAGGGTCAAAATAGAAATAATGGATAACTCACGGAACTTACTTCCTCGTTTATCTTTATAGGCTTTAAAGGCGAAAAATCCCGTCACCAAAACCAAGCAGGCTGATACAATCACCATAACCCAATTCTGCTGGCTAATCTGACTCAGTACATAGTCATATGAATAGAATTTCATAAGATCCCTCACTTTTTTTGAATTCAAGCTATTATAAAACAATTTAGCAACTACATCAATAGCTTTATCTCGAAAAAATAAAGTTTTCTAGAACTGGTTTGAAATATGGAAGCTGTATCTTCCTAAGTAAATATTGCACTTCATTCGAGTTTTCAAACTACCAATAGAACTTGACAAAATCATTCAGAGTGCTAGAATAGGAGACAGGTAGAAGCCGATTTAGCTCAGTTGGTAGAGCAACGCACTCGTAACGCGTAGGTCACAGGTTCGATCCCTGCAATCGGCAGAAAGAAAACCAGCACCTTTTTTATGGGGTTGCTGGTTTTGTTTATATAATTCTTATAAAGAAGTAAGAAAAGTTAGGCCACCTAATATCACTCCCGCAGCATTGGGAATAATGAGGATCCAGTCTTTTTTAGGTTCTTTTGTCCAACCGTAGATAACCCAAATCAGGCAAGAAACCGCTGCGAATAGTGGTTGGAAAGGTTGAGCTTTGGATCCTTGTAAGTTTGCGATAATTTGTGGAATATAAGCGACGAATACAAGAATTCCAATAAAAGCTCCAATAGATCCGACGAAACGATTAATTTTTTGTTTTGACATACGATACCTCCTGAGCGTCCATTATATCAAAACGGAAAAAATTGTCAAATGAGACATAAGCCAGTATGGAGAATAAGTTTTAGTTTTTATCTAAAACTAAGCGAAAGAGCCAAGTGTGGTTTGAGAAGTAGCGTTAGAATTGTTCAAACCTGATTTATCCATTACTAGGCTGGATAGAGAGCTTATGATCGTGGAAATAGTAGTAAATCAGTATTGTCGTGTTGAAAAAAATAGGTAATGATCAATTTCTTTGAAGCCTTATATTTGGAAAATTCAAGATTTTTTATTTTAAACTTTTAAAACAACCACTTACCAGCCTATATTGACCACTTACTGAAAGTCCCTTGTTTCTTTTCAAGAAATTGTTATAATGAAGATAGAAAGAGGGGAGGAGTGCTTATGAAGGTTCGGATTGAGCTAGACGATCGTTTGGCTGATACAGAATTGGTGATTCGAGTATCGCGGATTGATGAGAGAATTCAGAAGATTCAAGATGCTTTGAATGAAGCGACTGCTCCAGCTATTCTCTTTTATAAGGAAAATAGTGAGTATTTTGTGGACTTGGCGGAGATTCTCTTTTTCGAGACGGACGGAGCCAAAATCTTTGCTCACGCGCGTAATGATGCCTACGAGGTCAAGTTGAAACTTTACGAGCTGGAGGAGTTGCTGCCTCGCTATTTTTGCAGAATTTCCAAGTCAACTATTGCTAATGCTAGGGCGATCTATTCTCTAGAAAAGTCTTTCTCGGGCACCAGTTCCGTCCAGTTTTCTGAAACGCATAAGAAAGTGCATGTTTCAAGGCATTATTATCAACTACTAAAAGAAAAGTTAAGTGAAGTGAGGTAATCATCATGAAAAAAACAATTCTAGGCATCGGTTTTTTGGTTTTAGCCGGCTGGGTTTTGCTTCAGGGAAACTTTGGTATTCCTATGTTCAATTTTAATATCTGGCCCCTGCTTTTGGTCGGCATGTTTGCATATTTTGCTTTGGAAAATTTCTTGGAACGAGATTTTGGGACTGGTTTCATCATGGCGATTATTGCTCTGATGATTGCTAATTCTGCCTATCATTTCTTAGCCATCTCCACTGGTACCTTGATCATGGGTGGAATTTTGGCCTGCATTGGCCTTAACATGATTTTCAAGCCAAGAAGGATCTGGGGTGTCCGTTATTTGTCTGGCAAGGGCTTGTCTACAAAGGAAGGAGAGATTTCCTTTGGCAGTGGGACTCGCTATATCAACTCGGATAATTTTATCCATGATAAAGTAGAGTGTGCTTTTGGCAGTGCGGCCGTCTATTTTGATAATGCCAGAATTTTAGGTGATTCTGCTAGTTTTGATGTGGAAGTATCTTTCGGCAGTGCTGTGCTTTACATCCCAAGCAACTGGCGAGTAGAGTTAAATGTGGACAATGCTTTCGGTACGGTTGTCAATCCGCATAATGTCAATGAAAAAGACAAGACTTTATATGTGCGCGGGGATGTCGCCTTTGGAGCTTTGAAGATTGTTTACATTTAAGAAAACGGATTATTGGTCAGAAATTGCAAAGTTTGGGAAAATTTACTTGCCAAAAGCCAAGTTTTTTGATAATATAGTACGGTATGTGGTGCTAGCACATCCGTAATATTAGATCTAATAGGAGGAAACACACTAATGGCTAAAGTATGTTACTTTACAGGTCGTAAGACTGTATCAGGAAACAACCGCTCTCACGCGATGAACCAAACAAAACGCGCTGTTAAACCAAATCTTCAAAAAGTTACTGTTTTGATCGACGGAAAACCTAAAAAAGTTTGGGCTTCAGCTCGCGCGCTTAAGTCAGGTAAAGTTGAACGCGTTTAATACATGAAAGGGATTGGAAAGATTTATTCCTTCCCTTTTTTGTTGTTGAATTTTCAGACTAGACAGTTTATTTCTATCCTTCCTCTTTTACACCCTGTCTAAAATATGGTAAAATAAACTATAAAATACTTTTGAGGTACAAATGATGACTGTAAAAATCAATACAAAAGATGGTCAAATTGAACTGACTGATGATGTAATTGCAACCATCGTCGGCGGTGCAGCAACCGAAATTTTTGGTGTGGTTGGAATGGCCAGCAAAAATGCAATTAAAGACAACTTTCAAGCTCTTTTGGGTAAGGAAAACTATGCCAAGGGTGTGGTAGTAAAAACGTCTGAGGATGGTGGTATTGCAGTTGATGTTTATACCGTTTTGAGCTACGGCATTAAAATCAGTGAAGTTTCCAAAAATATCCAAGAACGCGTTAAGTTTAGTTTGGAAAATCAACTTGGGATCACTGCCCACACAGTGAATGTCTATATCCAAAATATTAAAGTTGTAGGAGAATAATCGTGTCAAATATTACTACTAGTTTATTTCAAGAAATGGTGCAGGCGGCATCAACTCGTTTAAATAAACAGGCTGAATATGTCAATTCTTTAAATGTTTTCCCAGTTCCAGATGGTGACACAGGAACGAATATGGGCATGACGATTGAAAATGGTGCCAAAGAAGTAGCTGATAAGTCAGCTTCAACAGTTGGTGAAGTGGCCGCTATCTTTGCCAAGGGACTCTTGATGGGTGCGCGTGGGAACTCTGGTGTTATCACGTCTCAACTCTTCCGTGGTTTTTCGCAAAGCGTAAAAGGCAAAGATGAGCTTGATGGACAAGCTTTGGCTCTTGCCTTCCAATCTGGTGTAGAAGTGGCCTATAAGGCTGTTATGAAGCCAGTTGAGGGAACAATTCTGACTGTTTCTCGTGGTGCGGCCATCGGTGCTAAAAAGAAAGCTGAAGCGACAAATGATGCTGTCGAAGTTATGAAAGCGGCTCTTGAAGGAGCAAAGGCTGCCCTTGCTAAAACGCCAGATATGTTGCCAGTTCTCAAGGAAGTTGGCGTCGTGGACTCTGGTGGTCAAGGTTTGGTCTTTATCTATGAAGGTTTCCTATCTGCCCTGACTGGCGAATACATCGCATCAGAAGATTTCCAAGCGACTCCGGCTACGATGAGCCAGATGATCAATGCTGAACACCACAAATCTGTAGCAGGCCATGTGGCGACAGAAGACATCACTTTTGGTTATTGTACAGAAATCATGGTGGCTTTGAAGCAAGGTCCAACTTATGTCAAGGACTTTGACTATGATGAATTCCGTAATTATTTGAACGACTTAGGGGATTCTCTCTTGGTGGTCAATGACGATGAGATTGTCAAGGTGCACGTCCATACAGAAGATCCAGGTCTTGTCATGCAAGAAGGACTGAAGTACGGCAGTCTGGTTAAGGTGAAAGTCGACAACATGCGTAACCAGCACGAAGCTCAGCTTGAAAAGGAAGAAAAATCTGCCAAACCAGCTGAAGAAAAAGAGTACGCCATTATTGCAGTAGTAGCTGGTGAAGGTCTTGCTGAAATCTTCAAGGCTCAGGGCGTAGACTATATCATTTCTGGCGGTCAGACTATGAACCCTTCTACGGAGGACTTTATCAAGGCTGTTGACCAAGTTAATGCGCGCAATATCATTTTCTTGCCAAACAATAAAAATATCTTCATGGCGGCTCAATCAGCTGCAGAAGTGCTTGAGCAACCGACGACTGTCATTGAGACACGTACGCTTCCTCAAGGTTTGACAAGTCTTTTGGCCTTTGATAGTGGAAAAACTATCGAAGAGAACCATGAGAGAATGACAGCTGCCTTGAGCGACGTGGTCAGCGGTAGCATTACGACTGCAGTTCGTGATACGACCATTGATGGCCTTGAAATCCATGAAAATGATAACTTGGGTATGGTTGATGGCAAAATCCTTGTGTCAAATCCAGATATGTTGACGACTTTGAAGGCAACCTTTGCGAAGATGTTGGATGAGGACAGTGAAATTGTTTCTATCTATATCGGTGAAGACGGTGACGAGGAATTGGCAAATGGCCTGGCTCAAGATCTGATGGAAGAATATGAAGATCTAGAAGTTGAGATCCACCAAGGAAATCAGCCAGTGTATCCATATATTTTTAGTGTAGAATAATTTATTTGAGAGTGGGACAGAAATCGGTAATTCGTTAGAATTCGATTTCGTCGTCCCACCTCCGCACAGTTGAGTAGGGCTGTAAAAGCTGATGAAATCAGCGTAATAGAGCCTACTCAACCACTGCGTCTTGCTCGACGATCCAAAGACAATTGAGAGGCTAGGACTTTTGTCCCAGCCTCTTTAATTTTTTATATGCAAGATTTAGACAAGATAGTGGCATTATGGTATACTGGAAAAAATAAAAAGAAAAGGTGTACTATGAAAAAGTTATTTATTCTAGTTATTTCTGCTTCTGTGTTATTGACAGGTTGCGTATTTCCAAAATCTGGCAAGCATCGTCCGAAAGTTCCAGCTGAATCAAAAGTTGCTAAAACAAGTTCTAGCTCAAGCTCAAGTGCCTCCTCTACGAGTGCTTCTTCTGAAAGTACAGCTATTGTCTCCAAAACCTTGGTCGGAGACCTCAAAGGCATCCATCATCGTGATACGGTGACCTATCGAGGAGACAAACTCTTGAAACTTCGAATGGAGCTATTGAGTAATTTGCCAGAAGAAGCCAGTGGTGCTGCAGCTACTATGAGCCCAGAGGAAATGACAGCTATCATTCGAGAAGGAATGGAATCAGAACCAAACTACGTGGAAGCTAAGAATATGGAAGGAGTGACGATTGAATACTCCGTAACAGCTGATAAGAAATTACAGGCCATAGTTGATCTGGATTTTGAGAAAATGGATGTAGCGAAAGTAGCGAGTCTATCTTTCTTTAAAGACTTGGGGCTTAATGACATAAAAGATGTCTCTCCTTCAATGTTTATCCTAGGTATGAAATTAGGCGGCTTGAAAGAAGAATAAGAATATTTAAAAGGCGAGTCATCTCGTCTTTTTTTGCTGTCTAGAAACCATGACATTTGTCATATGGTCTAGTGACAAAATCATCTAGTCGGAAGATGCAGGAAGTTTTATAATACAAGTAAGAAATGAAGAAATAGGGAGTAGTTACATGAAAATATGGTTGATAAAAGTAGCAGTCTTGAGTCTTGTTGGGATGATGTTTTATCAGTTAGCAGGAATGAGCGGAGCAGGTCTTTACCGCTTTCCTTGGGAGATTTTCGCTAGCTTGGGAATGGCTAGCTACGTCCTAAAGGAAGTGGCTAAGTTAAGCAAGAGGAGAAAGTAGAAATGAAAAAATACTTGTCCATCTTATTCATTGGAGTTGCAATGGGTGTATGGTGTTTTCAGATGACGACAGGTCCCTTATTGGAATTTCTACCCCAGCAATTCTATCTAGGTATCTGGGAGTTGATTCTAGCTATCTTTGTCATCTGGCCGCTCATCGATGGTTTTATTAAGGAGGCAAGTTATGAAATTGATTGAAGTGAAAAAGTTATCTAAAAGCATTCGGGGGAAGGAAATCTTGCGCCACATTTCCTTTGACATTGAAGAAGGGGATTGTGTGGCTTTAATTGGCCCCAACGGAGCTGGCAAAACAACTCTGATGGACTGCCTCCTAGGCGATAAATTCCTGACTTCTGGTCAAGCCCTAGTTCAGGGGCTAAAGCCAACGGACAATCGCTTGAAAGAGATGGTTTCCATTTTGCCTCAGGAAAATACAGTAGTGGGGGATTTGAAAGTCAAGGAACTCCTCGCTTTCTTTCAATCTATCTATCCCAATAGCCTGTCTGAAGAAGAAATCGATTCCTTGTTGGGCTTTTCTGACAAGCAAAAGAACCAGTTGGCTTCCAAGCTCTCTGGTGGTCAAAAACGTCTCTTCTCCTTTATCTTAGCCTTGATTGGCCGTCCAAAGATCCTCTTCTTGGATGAACCGACTTCGGCTATGGATACCTCGACCCGCCAGCATTTCTGGGAAATTGTGGACCAGCTCAAGAAGCAAGGCGTGACTATTGTCTATTCTTCCCACTATATTGAAGAAGTGGAGCATACAGCTGACCGGATTTTGGTGCTCCATAAGGGAGAGCTTATCCGCGACACCACGCCTTATGCCATGCGCAAGGAAGAGCAGGAAAAACACTTCACCCTGCCCCTTTCCTATAAAGAAGTCGTGGAAAAGATAGCTGGTGTGACAGAGATTGAAATCAAGCAAAAGGCTTTATCCTTTGCGACAAAAGATGCCAGTCAGGTCTGGCAAATTCTGCAGGAGCATGGCTGTACTATTGAAGAAATCGAAGTCCGCAATCGCACCCTGTTAGATAGTATTTTTGAAACGACACAAGAGTAAAGGAGAGCATTATGAAAAATATGGCAAGTTTAATGATAATGGAGTTGATTTTGATGAAGCGGCAGGCGGCCTACTACCTGCTCTCTATCGGGCTACCCAGCGTTTTCTATCTGATCTTTTCAGGAATAATGTCTGGTTCTGATGTATCGGCGCTTGTGCTCCGAACCTATCTCTTCTCTATGACACTTTTTAGTATCATGTCTAGTGCCTTTTTTAGCATTCCCAGCACCTTGCAGTCGGACAAGACCAATAACTGGCAAAAATTGATTCAGCATTCGCCCGTTTCTATGGTAGAATATTATATATCAAAGCTTTTTAGTACTTTACTGACCTTTCTGCTTTCCATTATCGTGGTCTTCTCTGTCGGACATTTCGTTCGTGGAGTCAATGTGCCCATGATGGACTGGCTAATGATTGCACTGATTCTTTTGATCGGTAGTCTGGTCTTTATCGCCATGGGTGTCTTGGTCAGCCTCCTGCCCAGTGCCCAGCTTATGTCGGTCGTAGGCAATATCGTTTATATGGCTTTAGCGGTTTTGGGTGGCCTTTGGTTTCCTCTGACCATGTTTCCAGACTGGTTACAATCCATCGGCAAGCTAACGCCAAGCTATCAGCTCATGCAGGTGGTCTCTTCCTATTTGGAACACCATAACTGGAATCTTTCTGCTATGCTAATCGTCCTAGTCTACACCATTTTCTTTAGCATTTTAGTCCTTCAGCTCAAAAAACGGATTGAGGTTAAATAATTATATGTGGGAAAAGTTCAAAAACATACATCATATGTTTCATATTTCTCTGGTCTTTATCATCTTTCCGATAGCGGGTGTCATCAGTGGTGAATACCCGCTTTTGACTTTGCTTTGGACAGCATTGTTTATAGGGGCCTATTACACCATCCTCACGGAGAAAAAGCCTTTCTACCAGGCTCTGTCCTGGTGGGTCATGCTTGCTTACATTTTTTATACTTCCATTTGGCTGAGTGTGGGCTTTGTGTGGTATATTTTTTATTTGTCCAACCTTCTTGTTTATCATTACAATGAGATTTCCCTTAAATCTTGGCGCTTTTGGAGTTTCTTGGCTGTCCAACCGGCTCTTCTGGTCGGGCTGTATATGCAGCAGCAATTTAGCACAGGCTATCTGGTCTTTTTCTCAACGACCCTTCTCTTTTCGGATTTCTTGACCCTGGGTCTGCATCGTATCCAAGTTGCTGAACAGCTCAAGGAAGAAAAAAGTAAGCAAAATGCCCAGCTCAATCTTTTCTTGGCGGAAAATGAGCGCAATCGAATCGGACGGGATTTACATGATAGTTTGGGCCATACCTTTGCCATGCTCAGCGTCAAGACAGAGTTGGCCCAGCAATTCCTGCAAATGGAGGCCTATGAGCAGGCGGAGAAAGAGATGGAGGAAGTGCAACGGATCAGTAAGCAGGCCATGGCTGATGTTCGACGGATTGTAGACAATCTCAAGACGCGGACACTGGATGAAGAATTAGCAACAATCCGAACCATGCTGGAAATGAGCGATATTGACTTGGAGCTTCATAATCAGCTCAATGTCGCCAGCATTCCTACGGAAATACAGTTTACCATTAGTATGATTTTGTTGGAATTGGCAACCAATATTATCAAGCATGCGGAGGCCAAGAAGTCCAGAATTGATTTGTATAGTCAGGATCGAGATTTGATCTTGGAAGTTGAAGATGACGGCCGAGGCTTTAAGCAAGTGACGGGCCAAGACTTGCATTCGGTACGTGAGCGCTTGGAGGGACTTGACGGTAGCGTGGAGGTCATCAGCAATCACAAGCCAACCATTATTCGCGTGCACTTGCCATATAGGATTAGAGGAGACGAGCGATGAAGTTATTATTAGCAGAAGACCAGAGTATGCTGCGGGATGCCCTTAGCCAGCTCTTGCAGTTGCAGCCGGATGTTGAAGTAGTTTATCAAGCGGCAGATGGTCGTGAAGCTATGGAGCTGCTCAAGATCAATCCAGTCGATGTGGCCATCTTGGATGTAGAAATGCCCTATCAGACGGGACTGGACGTCCTAGAATGGGTGAAGGAGCATCAGCCAGCTGTCAAGGTCATCATTGTGACGACTTTTAAGCGGCCGGGTTATTTTGAGCGAGCGGTTAAGGCGAATGTTGATGCCTATGTACTCAAGGAGCGAAGTATTGCTGATCTGATGAAGACCATCCACACTGTCTTAGCTGGGCAAAAAGAATACTCACCTGAACTCATGGAAGTGCTGATGACTCATAAAAATCCCCTCTCCCATCAGGAGCTTCTAGTCTTAGAGGCAGCAGCAACTGGGCTTTCTAATAAAGAAATTGCTGAAAAACTCTATTTATCAAATGGAACTATTCGTAACTATATGTCGACCATCCTGACCAAGCTAGCAGCAGACAATCGCACAGAAGCTGTCCGGATTGCTCAAGAACAAGGATGGATATAAAATAATTATCTCGCTACATTCGGATTTAGCGGGATTTTCTTATCTTTTTCAATCAGAATGAAAAAAAACATCCGCGATACTTGCAATTTTTTTCAAAAATGTTATCATAGTAGAAAGCTTTTTGAATTTTTAGAAAATTGTAAATAAATGAAAGGGGAAATATGGAAAGAATCCAATTAGAAACTCCTAAGTCCGGCTCGCAGCTGGTCTTGGAAACCTTGAAGAATCTTGGTGTTGATACTATTTTTGGCTATCCTGGTGGTGCAGTCTTGCCCCTCTATGATGCTATTTATAGCTTTAAAGGTATCCGCCATATTCTTGGTCGCCATGAGCAGGGGTGTGTTCATGAAGCAGAAGGCTACGCTAAGTCTACTGGGAAAATTGGTGTGGCCGTTGTAACTAGTGGTCCGGGGGCAACCAATGCCATTACTGGGATCGCCGATGCTATGAGTGACAGTGTTCCCCTTTTGGTTTTTACTGGGCAGGTAGCGACACCAGGCATTGGTAAGGATGCCTTTCAAGAAGCAGACATTGTCGGTATTACTACTCCCATCACTAAGTATAATTATCAGGTACGGGAGACGGCAGACATACCAAGAATCATTACGGAGGCTATTCATATTGCGACCACAGGTCGTCCCGGGCCAGTCGTTATTGATTTGCCAAAGGATGTCTCAGCTCTGGATACGGATTTTATCTATGACACTCAGTTACATCTGCCTAGCTATCAACCAACAATTGAGCCTAATGAATTACAGATTAAGAAGATTCTTAAACAGCTTTCTAAGGCAAAAAAACCTGTACTTCTTTCTGGTGGCGGTATTAGCTATGCAGGAGCAGCAGCGGAGATGGTTGCTTTTGCAGAGCGGTATCAGATTCCAGTAGTGACCTCATTGTTGGGTCAGGGAACGATTGCGACAGATCATCCTTTGTTCTTAGGTATGGGTGGCATGCATGGTTCTTTCGCGGCTAATATTGCGATGACGGAAGCGGACTTCATGATTAGCATTGGATGTCGTTTTGATGACCGTCTGACTGGTAATCCTAAGACCTTTGCTAAAAGTGCTAAGGTAGCCCACATTGATATCGATCCAGCAGAGATCGGTAAAATCATCAGCGTGGATATTCCTATTGTAGGAGATGCCAAGAAAGCTTTGCAAATGTTGCTTGAAGAAGAGCAAGTGCACAACAATACCAGCAAGTGGATAGAAAAGGTGACACGAGACAAGGAGCGGGTGCGCTCCTATGATAAGAAGGAACGAGTTGTCCAACCTCAGGCTGTTATTGAGCGCGTGGGTGAGTTGACCAAGGGAGACGCTATTGTGATAACGGACGTTGGCCAGCACCAAATGTGGACAGCCCAGTATTATCCTTATCGCAACGAGCGTCAGCTAGTTACGTCTGGTGGTCTGGGAACCATGGGCTTTGGTGTTCCAGCAGCGATTGGAGCCAAGATTGCCAATCCAGATAAGGAAGTAGTTCTCTTCGTTGGAGATGGCGGCTACCAGATGACCAATCAAGAGATGGCTATCCTAAATATCTACAAGATTCCGATTAAGGTTATCATGCTCAATAATCATTCGTTGGGGATGGTTCGTCAGTGGCAGGAAGCCTTCTATGATGGTCGGACCTCCGAGTCAGTCTTTGACAGTTTGCCAGATTTTCAGCTCATGGCTCAGGCTTATGGTGTCAAATCCTATAAATTTGATAATCCCGAGACCATTGCTCAAGATTTGGAAGTCCTAAAGGAAGATATACCGATGTTTATCGAGGTAGATATTTCTCGCAAGGAGCATGTGCTTCCAATGGTGCCAGCTGGCAAGAGCAATCATGAGATGTTGGGGGTGAAGTTCCATGCGTAGAATGTTGACAGCTAAACTCCAAAATCGTTCGGGTGTTCTGAACCGCTTCACTGGTGTGCTTTCCAGACGTCAGGTCAATATCGAAAGTATCTCTGTAGGTGCGACCGAGGATGAAAATGTTTCTCGGATCACCATTATCATTGATGTAAATTCCCTCAATGAAGTGGAGCAGATTATCAAGCAGCTTAATCGCCAGATTGATGTGATTCGGGTGCGAGATATTACAGATCATCCTCACCTAGAGCGAGAAGTTATTTTGATCAAGGTATCAGCACCGGTTGCTAAGCGTGCAGAAATCTTGGCCATTATCCAGCCTTTCCGTGCAACGGTAGTCGATGTGGCGCCAAGCTCTATCACTATCCAGATGACAGGCGATGCAGAAAAGAGCGAAGCGCTCTTACGAGTCATTCGTCCTTACGGCATTCGCAATATCGCACGGACTGGGGCAACTGGCTTTACCCGTGATTAATACTCTTCGAAAATCAAATTCAAACCACGTCAGCTTCGCCTTGCCGTACCCAAGTACTGTCTGCGGCTAGCTTCCTAGTTTGCTCTTTGATTTTCATTGAGTATAAGAAACCAATTCTATTTCTTCCTTCAAAGTAAACCGATTTTTCTTGTTTAAAACCGAGAGAGAAAAGCATAGACACAAGCGAAATCACCGTATTAAAAAACCTGAGCTTGCACTCAAGTTTTCAGAAATTCTTTTAATCTATGGAATCATTTTATCATCTATTCTTTTAGCCATTTTTCCTAAAAAGATAGTCAGTAGAAGGCTAATCATGACTAAAAAGGATCCTAGATAAAGAAATGTTACTACAAAGCCTAAATTGTCAATCAACCAGCCTGTCAGTGGGAAGAAGACAATCATACTTAGACTAAACATCATAGAGTAGACACTCAGCATGGTTGCCCTTACTTCACTTGGGAGCCGCTCTTGCAAATCATTGTCAAAAATCGGCTTAAAAAGAGCATGCAGAGCATTACTAATCAAATAAATCAGAATATAGATTAGAGGTGTTCCAAAGTAGGACAGCAGGTAGGTAACTCCAGTCAGCAGGACGAGGACAGGGAAAAGCTTCAAGGCGGCATATCTCTTTCCAATCTTACTCGCTAGATAGACTGCGACGATATTCAAGAGACTTCCAAGTAGCATAACTGCTGAAATTTGCCAACTACTTAAATCTGGTAACTGATTTTGATAGTAAAAATAAAACATGCACATGAGCGTTCCGATTATTTGGGACAGAATCATCCAGATGAAAAGGCTAGGATTTCTCTGCAACTCCTCTTTGACAGCCCAGATAATCTTTTTCATAGTCTGGCGTTCCGCTTTCTCTGCTTTGACACTCGGCTCCTTCAGCATCCAAGTCAAGAAAAGAACGATGACAGAGGTGCCAATCATGATATAGTAGGTCAGATGCAATTGTCCATGGACAAAAAATCCAGCCCAGACCGTTCCCAAAGACCGGGTCGCTTCAGCCACCCCAGACATAAAACTGGAGATGGATAAGTAACGTTCCTTGAGTCCGGCCTCCACAGATGAATCATAGACCATGGCTGCGCTTGTCCCCGAATCAAAATTATAGGACCAAGCACTGATCATCATAGCCAGTGCATAGACCCAAAAGTTCCCTTGCCCCGCCAACATGAGAATCGAAGACACAATCCCTGCTATCCGGCTCAGATACAGATTGGTCTTGTAGGAAAAGCGATCCGCCAACATCCCAGAAGGAATTTCACAGATGACACTAGTGGCATGAAAAATACCTTCCAAAAGCCCAATCTGCCAGAGGGACATGCCGTTTTGACTTAGAAATAAAATCCAAAAACTAGTAATGCCTAGAAAGGCAAAAAATTCAACTCCAGCCATCAGGCCGATATTTTTCCGATAACTTCTTTTAAACATATTTTCTCCTTTAACAAGTGTTTTATATTGCTATTATTTGTCACTTGTTAATCCGCTGTTTACATGACTCCTACCTCTTCTTTCTCTAAAATTCTATATTTGGATTATTTCATAGTTCATTGTTGAAAAAACGCCACATGGGCGTTTGCTTCGTTTTACGGTTTAATACGGTGCAGCATACGTGGGAATGGAATGGCTTCACGGATATGCTTGGTCCCTGCCACAAAGGTTACCATACGCTCGATACCGATACCAAATCCACCGTGTGGAACAGATCCATACTTACGAAGATCCAAGTAGAATTCGTAGTCTGTCGTATCCATACCAAGCTCATTCATCTTAGCGACGAGGGCATCGTAGTCTTCCTCACGCATAGAGCCACCGATGATTTCACCGTAGCCTTCTGGAGCAAGCAAGTCTGCACAGAGGACGCGATCTGGATTTCCAGGAACTGGTTTCATGTAGAAAGCCTTGATGGCTGCTGGGTAGTTCACAACAAATGTTGGTACACCAAAGTGGTTTGAAATCCATGTTTCATGTGGTGAACCAAAGTCATCGCCATGCTCAAGATGCTCGTAGTCAGCATCTTCATCATTTTCATGCGCTTGCAAAAGGTCAATCGCCTCATCATAGGTAACGCGCTTGAATGGCTCAGCAACGTAGCGTTTCAAGAGTTCTACATCACGTTCCAATGTTTCCAAAGCTTGAGGAGCACGGTCAAGAACACCTTGGATCAAGGCTTTGACATAAGCTTCCTGCAAGTCGAGTGACTCATCGTGAGTAACAAAATTATACTCCGCATCCATCATCCAGAACTCTGTCAAGTGACGGCGGGTTTTTGATTTTTCTGCACGAAATACTGGACCAAAGTCAAATACACGACCAAGAGCCATAGCGCCTGCTTCCAGATAAAGCTGACCTGACTGACTCAAGTAAGCTGGAGTTCCGAAGTAGTCTGTTTCAAAGAGCTCAGTCGAATCCTCTGCCGCATTTCCTGACAAGATTGGGCTGTCAAATTTTATAAAGCCATTCTTATCAAAGAATTCATAGGTAGCGTAGATAATGGCATTACGGATTTGCATCATAGCTACTTGCTTGCGAGAACGCAGCCACAAGTGACGGTTGTCCATGAGGAAGTCAGTTCCGTGTTCTTTTGGCGTGATTGGATAGTCATTTGATTCACCGATAATTTCGATATCTGTAATATCAAGCTCGTAGCCAAATTTTGAACGCTCGTCTTCTTTGATAATCCCTGTCACATAAACAGACGTTTCTTGGCTCAAGCGTTTGATAGTATCAAACTTCTCAAGTCCTACTTCTTCGCCAAATTTCTCAATAAAGTTAGGCTTGAAAGCTACGCCTTGGAAAAAGGCAGAACCATCACGCAACTGCAAGAAAGCAATTTTCCCTTTTCCTGATTTGTTGGCTACCCAAGCACCAATCGTTACTTCTTCACCAACATGATTTTTTACATCAATAATTGTTACATTTTTCTTCGACACGTTTTTTCTCTTTTCTATTTTTATTCTTTGTGGCAGACTACTTCGACATTATTTCCATCTGGGTCTAGGATAAAGGCTGCATAGTAAGGTAGATGATCACTCCGATAATCAGGTGCACCATTATCTTTTCCACCTGCCTTCAAACCCGCCTCGTAGCAAGCTCGAACCTGCTCATGGTTTTCTGCAAAAAAAGCAAAGTGAATAGGAGCCTGCTCTCCCTTTCCTAACCAAAAATCTCCACCAGGATGAGGACTGTTGGGGGCGACAAAACTGAGTAGAGAGTCAGTTCTAAAATCCAATTCGTAGCCAAGAGGAGCAAGAAAGCTTGTATAAAAGTCTTTTGAAATTTGCAAATCCTTTACTTTAATCTCAAAATGATCAATCATTCTTACTTCTCCATGAAATCCTTGAGACGTTGAACCGCTTCTTTTAGGGTATCCATATCCGTCGCATAGCTGAGGCGGACATTTTCTGGCGCACCAAATCCGTCCCCTGTCACCAAAGCAACTCCTACTTCTTCTAAAATCGCTGTGGTAAAGGCTGTCACATCTGTATAGCCTTTCATTTCCATCGCTTTTTTAACATTTGGGAAGAGGTAAAAGGCTCCCTGAGGTTTGACGACTTCAAAGCCAGGCACTTGGGCCAGCAAGGAGTAAATAGTATTCAGGCGTTCTTCAAAGGCCAATCTCATATTTTCGACCGTATCCTGACTGCCCGTCAAGGCTTCAATGGCCGCGTATTGCGCCACTGCTGTTGGATTAGAAGTCGTTTGCCCTGCAACCTTGCTCATGGCTGAGATAATCTCAGGCTCACCTACAGCATAGCCAATCCGCCAGCCCGTCATAGAGTAGCTCTTAGAAACGCCATTGATGACGACCGTTTGCTTGCGAATTTCCTCTGACAGACTGGAAATCGGCGTAAATTTATTACCATTGTAGACTAAACGACCATAAATATCGTCAGCTAGGATCAGGATATCATGCTCAACTGCCCAGTTTCCGATAGCTAGCAGCTCTTCTGCTGTATAAATCATACCAGTCGGATTGGACGGCGAGTTCAGAACCAAGACCTTGGTCTTCTCAGTGCGGACGGCTTCCAGCTGGGCAACTGTCACCTTAAAGTTATTTTCCTCTGTCGCTTGAGCAAAAACAGGCTTTCCTTCAGCCATCAAGATCTGATCGGCATAGCTGACCCAATAAGGCGTCGGAATGATGACTTCATCCCCTGGATCAATCACGCTCATAAAGAAGGTGTATAGAGAGAACTTAGCACCCGTCGCTACTGTTACTTGATTTGGCTGAATCTCATAGCCATAATACTTGGCAAAGTAGTCTACAACCGCTGCTTTCAGCTCAGGTAGGCCACTTGTTACCGTATAAAAACTAGCTCTGCCATCTTCAATCGCTGCCATCGCTGCTTTCTGAATATTCTTAGGCGTCGGAAAATCTGGCTCTCCCAAGGTCAAAGAAAGGATATCCCTGCCTTCAGCCTTCAAAGCTTTGGCTCTGGCTGCCGCTGCCAAGGTCACACTTTCTTCCATATTTAAAACACGATTGGATAATTTCATAGCCCCTCCTTGCTGAGCAATGTTTTGCTTTCAAATCCGATATTATAATAAGTGCTTCCAGACTTAATTTCCCAAACAGGCTGACCGTCAAAGTAACCAAAAGTGGTCTTATCAATAGATGTCGCTCCATTTTCCTTGGCCACTTGCTCTGCCTCTGCCTGACTCATTCCATCTTGCAAGCGATAGACATGGATTTTATTGGAATTTTTGGAAATCAGAACAGCTTCTTCCTCTTTTTTACTAGTTGTCCCAATCAAGCTATAGTAGGACTCTTTGCCACTGTAAATCGAAAAGCTCGTCAGACTTTCCAAATCTGCATATTCCTTAGCGATTTTTTGAGAACCTTCCTTGGCTGACTGCCAAGGCTCGATAGCAAGGTGCAATATCGTAAAAAATGAAAAAACAAGCGCCGTTAGGACTAGGAAAAGCCCAATGGCATAGTGCCTTATAGGAAATTTAGCCCTTTCTTTAATTTTATGTTTCACTGAATCATTATACTACAAATAACCTGATTTTTCTAGGACTTTTATCACATTTGCATTTATTACTACTTATTGATAAAATGTTGCTATGAAAATAACTGAAAACCTAGACAATGATACTCTACTTGACCTTAAGACAATTATCGTTCTCCATAAGGCGGAGCGCACCATTCGTAATCTCGAAGCTCAAATTTTTAAAAAGCACGATTTGACTCCAACCCAATTTTCCGTTTTGGAAACCTTATATAGTAAAGGAGAACTGCGGATTCAAGATTTGATTGATAGCATGCTGGCTACTTCGGGAAATATGACGGTCGTTATCAAAAATATGGAAAGAGATGGCTGGATAAGTCGCAGCTGCGATCCCAATGACCGCCGCTCCTTTCTCATCCAACTAACCGACCAAGGCCAGAAAAAAATCGAGGCTGTCCTACCAGAGCACATCGCCAATATCAGCCACATGACTGCTCTCCTATCCCAAAAAGACAAGGAAGATTTGGTGCGGATTTTAAAAACTTTCAAAAGGCTGAGCTAAATTATTGCTAATTAGTGACAATTGTTGTAACATGGATAGTAACAAGAGGGACACCTCTTAAATAAAGATAAAATGGAGGATATATTTATGTCTAAAGTACTATTTATTGTTGGCTCACTTCGTCAAGGTTCATTCAATCATCAGTTGGCAGCACAAGCAGAAAAGGCTCTAGCTGGCAAAGCTGAGGTTTCCTATCTGGACTACAAGGATGTACCATTCTTTAACCAAGACCTCGAAAGTCCAGCTCCAGCTGCTGTTACCAAGGTTCGTGAAGAAATCCTTGCAGCTGATGCTATCTGGATCTTCTCACCTGTCTACAACTGGGCCATCCCAGGTGTGATGAAAAACTTGCTCGACTGGACTTCACGCGCACTTGATTTGTCAGATCCAAGCGGCCCTTCTGCTCTCAATGCCAAAGTGGTAACTGTTTCATCTGTTGCTAACGGCACTTCACCTGATGAGGTCTTCAAGCACTACCGTAGCCTCCTTCCATTTATTCGCATGAATGTGGTTGATCAATTTACTGGTGTCGGTATCAACCCAGAAGCTTGGGGAACTGGCCAATTAGTCCTTTCAGAAGACAAGCTTGCTGAGCTTTCTGCCCAAGCAGATGCCCTCCTAGCAGCTATCAACTAAGATAAAATGAAAAACATGAAGCAAGATTTCCGAGAAATACTGCTTCATTTTTTTTTATTTTAAGATAATGGCTGCGACGATTGGACTGACAATTACATACATAATCCCTGTCACTCCGATTGCAAGACCTGCCATAGCTCCAGCAACATGTCCATATTTGAAAGCTGTTCCGGTCCCAACTGCATGCCCTGTACCACCTAAGGCCAAGCCAACTGCTACTGGATCCTTAATTTTTAGCAGTTTAAGAATAGTCGGTCCCATGACACTTGTCAAAATACCTGTCGCTACAACAACCACCAAGGTAACAGTTGTCAAGCCCTGCATTTTATCAGTAATTCCTACTGCCATCGCTGTTGTGACAGATTTTGGGAATAGGGAAATCGCTAAAAAGAAATCCATCCCGAAGAATTTTGCAAGTAGAGCTGTGAAAGTCGTATTGACCACTACAGCTACAAAGGTTCCTAGCAGGATACTGCGAGCGTGGTGTTTCATCAAGTGGAAAGTCTTATAAAGCGGAATCCCCAAAGCAACCGTAGACGGAACGATTAAATTGTTCAAATAAGCCCCACCGACATAGTAATCCTTATAAGAAATTCCCGTTAATTTCAAAAAGGCAATGACCAAAATCGCTGCTAAAAGGAGAGGCGTTGTCAAAGGATGTGGAAATCTGCGGAAAATCAGCATCCCAATGAGGTAGGCCAAAATGGACAAGGCGAGTCCAAATAGCGGGTTACTCCATAGATTAGACATGATCCATCCCTCCTTCCTCATAATCGCCTTCAAAATGCTGCTTGATGAACTGTACGACAAGGGCAATGACGATCACATTTAAAACAATGGCACCAAGAATAATCAAAACAATCGGTAGCAGATAAGGAGCAATCACATGGAATTTATCCATAATACCAACCGCCGGCGGCAGAAAAAGAATGGTCATATTGGCTAACAGGAAGTTTCCGACCATACTGACGTGGCGGAGCCGCAATAACTTAAACTGCAAAGCAAGAAATAGCAAGATTAAGCCGATAATACTACCTGGAATGGGAAGATGGAAGACACTTGATATCCCCTCTCCAATGATGGAAATCGAGAAAATAATCATCAACTGGACATATAACTTCATGCAGAACCTCCGAAACTTTCTATGTACAGTTTACTCCTTTTCAGAAAAATTTCAAGGTTTTTCTCAAATAAAAAAGATGGAAACGAATCCATCTGATTTCTTACATACTATCCTTACTTCTATATTCTGCGGGTCTAGCATTAAACAAAGTGATTGTCGTTCTTCGTCCTGCTATCAAAAAAACGCCTTTAGGCGCTTCTTGAAATACAACGGAAGACATGGGATTCGAACCCACGCACGCTTTTACACGCCTACTGCGTTTCCAACACAGCCTCTTAAGCCTCTTGAGTAATCTTCCATAAAAGAGAAAGACTTGCTTTCTCAAAACTTTATCCATTATACCACATTGCAGCTCCAGCCGCTATACTTTCCGTTATATTTTTTCGAAATTTCTATTAATTCCCAAACATGTTGGTTGATGCTAGGGAGCTCTGTAGTATCGAATCGGGATATTTCTAGTTTGTAAGGTCGAGGATCGCCTTCTTCTTTTTTTCTAGAAGAAATATCATAATCAAGAGCAGAGGCATCCCCCATAAAGGAAACACGATCATCGTAAGTCTCAAAACTAAACTTATGAGTGATTTCCCTTAGTTGACTGTGGTCATCCCCGTCTTTTTCTAAGCGATACCAGATACGCTGGTTTAAGATAGATTGGTACTCATATTCATTTGGATACAAGAAGTCAAAGTATTGTTTCCAGTCAGGATCCACCAAGGTAGCTGAACTATATTGATATTTCGAAAATTGCTCCATTACTTGGGCAATAATCGGCATGTGTCGCTCTCTATCTTTCAAATAGTAATAAAACTCTATATGACCATCTGTGATGACTACTCCGACATAGATGGCCGCAATGCGCTTCATCGCTTCTGAAAGACGATCTTCGATGAGGTTCAAATTAGAGAATTCGTCATAATCTGGAAAACCTGTCTCTGGATCAACCTTCAAAATAGCAATTCTCAACCGTAGTGCATAAGTATAGGATGAATAGGGAGCGATAGAATTCAACGCTAAATTTAGACGGATACTAGCCATTCGGTCATCAATAAGGGTCGAAAAAGAGCCCCATTCATTCGGAAGATTTTCTAAATCAACAGAAACTTCCTCAATGGGTAGATGACTATCTTGACTCTTCCCTAAGATTTTTCCAAAAAAACTCATATCATCAAAAACCTCATTTACATATCCCTATGGAGCCGGTGGGAGTCGAACCCACGTCCAAACACCTGCCAACACATTTGTCTACGACCATAGGCCATGTCTTCATTTAACTCAACTTTGACACATGGCTCAAGCCCAAGCTAAGCGAGTCTATCAATCTCTTGTAAAATCCCTAGACTTGATTTTACCGTAGCTTGCTCATAATAAGACCGGTCATCAGACACAAGCAATCCGAATCAGGTCACGCTGGCTGTTTTTTAGGCAGCTAAAGCGTAAGAATTGTTATTTTTTGCAGTTATATTTAACTGGCGTTTTACATCCGCTAGATGAGTCGCAAAATGTGCCGCATAATGCCTGTCGAATCCGTAACGACCCCAAGACAAGTAACTATTATACCAAAATAATGTCCTAATTGCAAAAATCAAGATAAAATTACTCCAAAGATGCTAAAATTCCCTTGATATAAGGCATCAAGGGAATTTGACTACATATGATCTTTCACTGCAACTGCTATCATTCTAGCCTTGGCTCTTTGCTGTCCTGCAACTGACATCTCCATGACGATTATAGCTTTCCTTGCTCCCAACTCCTCAAGATGCGAAGTGACGATGATTTCTTGGTCAATAGGCGTCGGGCTCTGGTAATCAACTTCTAAGCGAGCTGTGATAAAGCGCCCAATGACTGTATCTTCGGTCAAGTCTAAGCCTTTCTCTTGATGGGCAAACCAAGCCGCTGAAGCCGTTCCATGGCAATCAAAAATCATGGCAATCATGCCACCAAAAAGATTGGCCGGCACACCACCAGTGTAGTGAGATTCTGGTCGTATTCTAGTAATACATTCCTTCCCATCCAAGCTAGGATAAGTCTTTAAATGCAGACCTAGCTCATTTTTAGGGCCACAGCCCCAGCAATGTTGAAATCGGTCGCCATATGTATCTTGAATAGCAATCTTTCTTTTTTCTAAAGTCATACCAGTTCCTTTCAAAAATCAGTGTGTAAGCGCTTTTTTGATTATTATATCAGCCTCAGGGGCAATAGTAAATAGAAAGCCAGCCAATATATTTTAATTGTTGCTATAATCTGATTTTATAGAGAACACCTTAGTTTTCTACCTCTTTCTTGCATTAAAAATACCCATTTTCAGTCTTAATAGCCTTTCTAAAGTACAGAAAAACCAAGAAAGCCAAATCCGGCTTCTTGGTTTCATCTAATTTTATAACTTCTTCTATTAGAATAGTTCCTGAATCGGTTCAAAAATAATCCGTTCAATATCAGACAAGTAGACAGAGAGTTGTTGCTGCTTGTTAAAGAAAGCTGACAAAAGATCATTTCCTTGAATTTTATCTCCAAAACTCTGCATTTTTTCCTGAATATCTGGAGTCGGCATTTGACCTGTTTGAGCCAGTTGCTGCAGCTCTTTCTGGAAAGCTAGGTAGTCATTAAAAATAGCTTTGGCTTCACTATCCGCATTGATAGCCTGCTTGCTTTCTACTACAGCTTTGTATTCTGGCATTTCGCGAAGTCCACGACTGAGTTCATTGGCTAAATCATAGATATTTGTCATAAGATTCTCCATTTCTTTTTAGTCCAAAAATACTTCATAAACAGTATTTTCTCTTACTATTTTAGCAGATTTTTCCAAATCTTGGCGATTTTTAAAGGTGATTTGCAGAATACCGTGCGTATCTTCGCGATTTTCCTCGTTGATACGGATATTGACGACGGAAGTTCCTCTTAGTAATTCTAACACACCAAGAATGGCTCCTTCTTCATCAGGAACGTTGATAAAGAGGTCATAAAAACTGTCCACACCAGCTCGCTTATGAATTTCCATCTGCTTGCGGCTTTGCCGTCCTCGGTCGAAAAATTCCCAGATAGCTGTCTCGTCCTTAGCCTCAATCGCTGCGGCAACCTTGTCTAACTGGTCTTTAAAATCTTCCAGCCGCTCCAAAATGGCTTGAGGATTGGTCAAGAGAATAGAGGTCCACATTCCTGGCTCGCTCTCCGCAATCCGCGTCATATCTCGAAAACCACCAGCTGCAAAAGACTGGGTTAGTTCATGCTCTTGGCTATAAGCTGCCGCTTGCTCCATAAGACTGGAGGCTAGGATATGCGGAAAATGGCTGATTTGACTGGTCACTCGGTCGTGCTCGGCAGCATCCACCTGGATAAAGCGGGCATGAAGACCACTTAGCAAGTCTTTCATTTCCTCAAGCGTACCAGGATTGGTCAGGCTAGAGGGCGTGAAGATATAATAGGCATTTTCAAAGAGGGTGACATGGGCAGCCTTGGCTCCAGTCTTGTGACTTCCGGCCATCGGATGAGCTCCGACAAAGCGGACGGGCTTATTCTTCAGGTACTTTTCTGCTGCTGCCACAATCTCAGCCTTGGTCGATCCAGCATCTGAGATGATAACATTTTCCTTCAGTTCCAGATCTGCTAGCTCCT
>ERZ772935.125-NODE-125-length-29372-cov-11.790361_pt1 | contig 29372 bp, 20 predicted proteins | sample MGYA00511683_ERZ772935 | MGnify/ENA primary metagenome ERZ772935 (study PRJEB29015, sample SAMEA2738086) | human oral metagenome | biome: human oral; feature: human-associated habitat; material: saliva | place: China | collected 2228 ...
GGTTCGAGTCCCGCCGGGTCCACCAATGCAGTGTTTAAAACTGCAGCAATAAATTGCTCTCATGTAAAACATGAGAGCTTTTTTGTATCTAAAGCATTTGCAGTTTAAAAGCTGCTCAACAAATAAAAGATTTGGGCCCCAGCGCTTTTGCACTGAGGCCCAAACTAATGATCAGCCGGTTGCGGCGTTAGCGTTTGTAACGCCAATAGGTTGCTGATCAGGCTTCCTTGCGGCGGCTACGCAGCACAGCTACGCCACCGAGGCTGGCCAGCAGGAAGGCCACAACTGCCACGCTGGAAACACCAGTGTGAGCTAGCGGCTTCTTACCGCCGTTACCGGGAGCAGCCACAACGGTCTTGCCGGTGGTGGGAGCTGCGGTAGGCAGGGCGCTGGGGGCCATGGTCGGCAGCGGCACAGCAGTGGGGCCACTGGTGGGGCCACTGGTAGGAGCAGCGGTCGGGTTCGGAGTCGGGTTAGGAGTCGGAACCGGGTTGACCGGGTTGTCCGGGTTGACCGTCTGCCTGTAGGACTTGATCGAGCAGATCTTCGGGTAGTCGCCGTCGGCAGGTACTACACCCTCATTGATGTACTTGAGGGTGATCTCGTTTACACAAGCGTACTTAGCGGCGTTGTTACCGAAAGCGGTGTGGGAGTCACCCTCAACGCTCAGCAGAGTGCCGTGCACCAGCTCAGCCATGACCGGGCCGTTCTTGTAGGGGGTAGCCGGGTCGTGAGTGGTGGAGATGATCAAGGTGTTAGGCAGGCCCTTGAGCTCGCCACCAGCCTGCAGGTTACCGGAGAACTTCCACAGGTCACAGGCGCCGGGGGAGCCGACCTTGTTGCCCGGAGCGCCCGGGTCCTGGAACGGGGAGTACTTGAGGTAAATCTGGGTCAGGCGGTCAGACAGGGTCTGGTCGTAACCGTTGGGGTTAGCCGAGTCAGCACAGCGAATAACGGTGAAGGCAGCCTGCGAGGGGTCGTAGGTGCCGTCAGGGTTACGGCCGTCATAGGAGTCAGCCAGAGACATGAACAGCGAACCGTTGTTGTAGTCAGATACCAGCTCCATGGCCAAAGCGGCGTAGGGCCAGTAGGACTCGGCATACAGGGCCTGACGCATACCGGTCAGGGCCAGGTCGAAGTTCAGGGTACGACCGTCGTTACCAGCCGGGATAGCCTTGGTGGCCAGCGGACGCATCATGTTCTGGAAGGCGCGAGTGGCCACCGGGATGCTGGCGTCGTCGTCGGCCAGGTCGCCGTCGTGAGGCTGGTACTTAGCCTTACCCAGAGCACAGGTTGCCTTCTCAGTCTCAAAGCGAGAGTTCTTAACCAGACGCGGCATCAGGTCACCCCAGGTCTTACCGGAGGCATCCAGCTGCATACACCAGTTGGAGAACTGGTTGAAGTTGTCCTGGAAGCCCTTAGCCTGACCCAGCAGAGCCGAGTTAGCGGCCTCAAGCTGTGCATCGGTGATCTTGGAGGAGTCGACACGCTGACCACTCTTAGGAGCGGTGCTAGAAAGCGGGTCAACTACACCGTCAAGTACGATGCGCCCAGCGTTAGCCGGGAAGGTCTGCAGGTAGACGTAACCCAGGCGGGTACCGTAGGAGTACCCCACGTAGTCCAGCTTGGTGGCGCCCATGATAGAGCGCAGGGTGTCGATGTCACGCACGGCAGTGGAGGTGCCCAGGTGGTAGAGCAGGTCCTTACGACCATCAGCGTCGAAACCGAAGATACGTCCAGTGTTGTTGAAGCAACCGTTGACGGAGCTTTCGGTGCCGGCACGCAGCTTCTTAGCGATCTCTTCAGGGGTGCCGGTGTAGAGCAGCTCGCGGGCCTTGTCACGCTCAGCGTTAGTCTCACACTGGGCGAAAGGCAGGGAAACACCCACACCACGCGGGTCGAAACCAATCAGGTCGTGGGTTTCGTTGAGCTTGCCGATAGCACCAGCATCGTTCTGGTAGGCCAGCACCAGGTCCACACCCGAGCCGCCGGGGCCGCCGGGGTTAAAGAAAACCGGGGAGGCGTTGGTGCCCTTGGCGGGTACCTTCACCACGGCCACGGCGATGGTGGCGCCGTTGGGCTTGGAGTAGTCCACGGGCACAATCGCGTAACCGCACACAGCGCGGCTAGCTTCCTTGCCCATGGCCTCACAGTTAGCCTTGGAGAATTCGATCTTCTGGCTGTAGAAGGACTCTAGACCTGCGGGCACAGTTCCGGTAGAGCTACCCCCAGCCTTGGGGGCACCAATACGGTAGGTGTTCTCACCAGTCTTGAACTGGGCGGCGGAGGCAGGCAGAGCCGCAGCCAACTCAGCGTCACTTGCTGACGAAGCATCTGCCGCAGCGGCCACGGGGGCCAGCAGCGCAGCAGCAAGAGGCAGCGCTGTCAAAGCGGTTAGGCGACGCCGTATCGTAGTAATACGCATAGCATTCCTAAAATTGGGTTTACATTTAGTTGCCAAGCAACCTAGGTGCCATCCTAGTTCACTAATCGCACTAACTACAGAAAATCCCCGTGTTGATTTAGCTTTTCAGCACGGGGAAGAGTCCCCAAATTGGGACGGTAGATGGTTTTTACTAACCTTTAGTAATCCATCTTCATGGCCTTGCGGACATTGTCTAATGTCTCACTGGCCACCTGGTTGGCCTTATCGTTACCGGCGTGAAGCACCTGCAGTAGGTAATCCTCATTGGCGGCCAGCTCCTGGCGGCGCTGACGAATAGGGGCGAAGTAGTCATTAATGGCCTCAGTAACCAGGGCCTTGAGCTTGCCTGCGCCGCCGTCGCCAATTTCCTCAGCCAACTGGCGCGGGTCGCGGCCGTTGCATAGTGAAGCCAGCATCAGCAGGTTAGAAACCTCGGGGCGCTCGGAGGGATCGTAAGTAATGGTGCGCTGCGAGTCGGTCTTGGCTTTCTTAATCAGCTTGGCGGTCTGATCAGCGCTCATACGGATCTCAATGGTGTTGCCGCGAGACTTGCTCATCTTGGCTCCGTCCAGCCCCAGCAGTAGGGGAGCCTCGCTTAGTAGAGCTTCAGGACGGCGGAACACCGGGTGCTTCTTGTCGGCGCGCCCGTAGCGCTTGTCAAAACGCTGAGCAATTAGGCGGGCCTGCTCCAGGTGCGGCAGCTGGTCTTTACCTACCGGCACCAAATTGGCCTGGCAGAACAAAATGTCTGCGGCCTGGTGCACCGGGTAGGTGAGCATAAGCCCGCTCATGGCGCGCCCGTCGGTGGCCTCAAGCTCAGCCTTAACGGTGGGGTTGCGGTGTAGTTCAGACTCGGTAACTAGTGATAGGAAGGGCAGCATTAGCTGGTTTAGGGCCGGCACAGCCGAGTGGGTGAAGATAGTGGAACGTTCAGGGTCCACACCCACTGCCAAAGCGTCAGCAACCAGCGACAAAACCCGCTCACGCAGCGGGCCTACGCCGTCGCGGTCGGTAATTACCTGGTAATCGGCAACCAAAATCCACGTGTCTACATTGGCGTCTTGGAGCTGTTTCCAAGACTGCATAGTGCCAAAGTAATGGCCTAGGTGTAGGTGCCCGGTAGGACGAGCACCGGTGAGCATCCGGAAATATTCGGGATGCTCACCGATCTGGGCGGCAATTTCTTCACTGCGCGCCTGGGTGCGCCGCAAAGAAGCCTCGTCAGTGGAATTGGCTAGCGCCTGTTCTGCCTTAGTTGGCTGTGTCGACTGCGTCATGAGCCCCATTGTAACGGGCCTGACGCTTAGGCTTAGTCAGGTAGATACGCATGCTTAGGGGCGACAAAGCAATCATGGAGCCAGGCTGAGCCAGCGAGGTGGCCACAGAGTCCGTGTCGTCGTCGTCATCATCAAGCAGGGCGTAATCAGCGTGGGGGGTGTCCCAAACCGAGTACCAAGCCAGTTCGTAGTCGTCGCCGCGCCCGGCAGGAAGCTTAATTTCATGCGGGTTGAGTGTGCCGTTAATCAAGATCAGGGCGTCGACGTCGCCAAAAGGCTTACCCGAGCGCAGCATGGAAAGTACACGGGTGTAGTTGTCATGCCACTGCTCAGGGCGCATGAGGTTACCGGTGATGTCGTACCAGGACAGGTCGGGAATCTCGTCCCCAGGGGCAACCTGACCGGTAGCGAACTGGCGGCGATGCAGCGCCGGGTGCTGCTGACGCAGCTTAATTAGGTAGCTGGTGGTGGCAATTAGTTCTTTTTGCCAAGTCTTTAAGTTCCAGTCGTACCAGGAAATCTCGTTATCTTGGCAGTAGGCGTTGTTGTTACCACCCTGGGTGCGGCCAAACTCGTCACCACCTAGCAGCATGGGAGTGCCAGAGGAGATGAACAAGGTGCCCAGTAGGTTACGCGCGTTACGCAAACGCATCATGTTGACGGTTTCAGCGCCAGGAACCTGGTCTGCTTCACCATCAAAATCATGGTGGTTCCAAGAACGGTTATCCCAGGTGCCGTCGCGGTTGTCCTCGCCGTTGGCAACATTGTTCTTGTGGTTGTAAGTGGTTAGATCATGCAGGGTGAAACCATCATGGGCGGTAACGAAGTTCACACTGGCTAGCGGGGTGCGGCCGTGCACGGTGTCACCCCAGGCGAACAGGTCTGCGCTACCAGCAATGCGGGTAGCTAGCTCACGGGCATCATGGCCGTTGTTGCCGTGACTCATTTCCTTGGGGTCACTGAGCCAGAATTCACGTAGAGCCCCACGGTAGCGGTCGTTCCAGTCGAGGAATGGGATGGGGAACTCGCCGGTGCGCCAGCCGCCCGGGCCCACATCCCAAGGTTCAGCAATCAGCAGCTTGGAACACAAAACCGGGTCGGTAGTCATGGCCACCAGTAGCGGGTGGTCGCGGCGCCACTCACCGGCGTGGCGGCCCAGGGTTACGGCTAGGTCGAAACGGAAACCATCCACGCCCATCTCGCTAACCCAGTAACGCAGTGAGTCTAGGGTTAGGCGGATAGCTTGGCGGTTACGGAAGTCCACCGTGTTACCGGTGCCGGTAACATCCACGTACTGGCGTTTGTTTACCGGATCGTGCAGGTAGTAGCCCAGATCGTCAAAGCCGCGCAGAGATAGGGTGGGGCCATCAAAGCCGCCTTCAGCGGTGTGGTTGTAGACCACATCCAAAACTACTTCCAGCCCGGCCTCGTGCAGGGCGCAGACCATGGCACGCACTTCATTAAGCACTGCCTGGGGGCCGCTTTCCTGGGCGGCCTTGGTGGCGTAGGTGGGCTCAGGGGCAAAGTAAGACAAGGTGGCGTAACCCCAGTAGTTGCTAAGGCCACGACGGGTTAGCCAGGGTTCGTCGAACTTGGCGTGGATAGGCAGTAGCTCAATGGTGGTTACACCCAGGTTCTTTAGGTACTCAATCATCACCGGGTGGGCTACACCGGCGTAGGTGCCGCGCAGATCTTCAGGAATAGCTTCTAGCTGCTTGGTTAGACCCACCACGTGGGTTTCGTAAATCACACGCTGATCGGCACTGATGCGCGGTGAAGGAGCAACCGGCCGGTAGTTAGGGTCAGTCACTACACCAATGGCGGCGTAGGGCAGGGAATCTAGCTCAGAAATCTCCCAGTTGGCACTGGTTGGTAGGCCATGGATGTCTACTTTGTGGGCGTAAAGGGAGTCATCTAGGACTGCTTTAGTAGCTAGCGCCTTGGCGTAGGGGTCTAGGAGGAACTTGCGAGGGTTGTAACGCAAGCCCTCGTTGGGGTTCCAGGGCCCGTAAACGCGGTAGCCGTAGCGCTGGCCGGGACCTAGGCCGCTAATGTGGGCTGACCAGGAGCCGGTCAGGTGGTCATGCATACCGATACGGCGTTCGCGCAGGTTGGCACCCTCGCCGTCGATCAAGCACAGATCAACTGCACTTGCACCAGGGGCGTTCACTACAAAATCGACCCCGTCATCATTAGGCGTGGCGCCCAAAACGTAGGGGTTTAATGCTGCCTGTTCGCTTAGTGGGGCGGGCAGTAGAACTTCCTCATCGGTTTGCATATGACACACAGGGTTATTGTCTCTCATTTTGAACCAGCGTGGGACAAAATAAATATTACGTGCTGATTACAGGTGCAGCTCACATGTACTTGTGGGCTGGGCTAATCAAGCCAATTGTGAAACGCTAAGCATGAGGCTTGCCTAACATGGTGTTGCTGGCGGGCCTGTGGCAGTCTATTTGCTATGAAAATTGTGGTCTGCGTGAAGCACGTACCGGATGTGCAATCCGAACGTCGCCTTGAAGACGAGCGCCTAGTGCGCGGCGAGGACGATGTTCTAAACGAACTAGATGAAAATGCTGTTGAGGCAGCAGTGTCCTTAGTAGAAGAGCACGACGGCGAGGTTGTGGCGCTTTCTATGGGCCCGCAAGACGCTGAAGAAGGTTTGCGTCGCGCCCTGCAAATGGGGGCAGATAGTGCCGTTTTGGTTAGCGATGAGGCGTTGGCTGGCTCCGACGTGGTCGCTACCGCCCGGGTATTGGCTGCAGCAATTGAAAAAATTGGTGAGGTTGACCTGGTTATTACCGGTATGGCCTCGCTGGACTCGATGAGTGCCATGCTACCCGGGGCCTTGGCTAGCGCTTTGGACCTGCCGGCCCTGACCATGGCCCACAGCCTTGAGGTTGAGGGCGATGTGGTAAACGTGCAGCGCAACTTGGGTACCGTGCACGAAGTTTTACGTGCGCAGCTGCCGGCCCTGGTGTCTGTAACTGACCAGGCTAACGACCCGCGTTACCCCAACTTTGCGGCTATGCGCGCGGCTAAGAAGAAGCCACTGGATACTTGGGAGCTTAGCGATTTAGGTATCGAGCCGGCCCCCGGCGTCATTGAAATGGTTGACGCGCAGGCTCGCCCGGCCCGCAGCGGTGGCGTAATTGTTACCGACGCCGGTGAAGCCGGTAAGCAGCTAGCTACCTGGCTAGTGGAAAACAAGCTGGTGTGAGGGGAGAAGGCAATATGTTAGACGCTACGATTTTGGTGGCTGGTGGGCTAAGTGACGGCGCCCCCAGTGCTGCTGCCGTTGAACTACTAACTGCCGCCCGCTCGCTGACCAGCGCCGCTGTGGTGGCCGTGGTTTCGGGTAAGGTCGACGCCGCCGCTTGGGGTAACTATGGTGCCAGCCGCGTGCTGGTGGCTGATTACGCCGGGGCTGACGAGCTGGTTTCTGCCGCTGGGGCTGACGCAGTAATTGCTGCCGCCCACGAGGTTAAGCCTGCCCTGATTTTGCTGGGTAGTGACCACCGCGCCAAGGAAATCGCTGGTCGCGCCGCCGTTAAGCTAGCCAGCGCCTGCATCGCTGACGCCGCCTGTCTGGAGGTTGTTGACCAGCATGTGCGCGCCTCCAAGCTGGTACTTTCGGGTTCTTGGAACACCACTTTTGACCTGCGTGCTGACTCTGGCGCCAACCCGCCGCTGGTGTGCCTGCGCGCCGGCGCGGTAGAGGCTGAGCCCTGTGGTGGAGCTGCGGCCCAGGTTGAGACCCTGGCGGTGAGCGTAAGCCAGGCCGCTAAGCGTGTTGAGGTAGTTAGCCACACCGAAGATGAGGCTGCTGCCGGCCCGCAGCTGGCTCAGGCCCGCACTGTGGTGGTTGGTGGTCGCGGTGTCGACGGCGACTTTGACCTGGTCCGTTCGCTTGCGCAGCTGCTTAACGGGGCTGTGGGCGCCACTCGCGTGGCCTGCGATGAGGGCTGGATTGAGCGCTCAGCGCAGGTAGGCCAGACCGGTGAAACTATTGCCCCGCGCCTATACATTGGCCTGGGTGTTTCTGGAGCTGTGCACCACACCAGTGGTATTCAGGGCGCCGGCACTATTGTGGCCATCTGTGACGATTCTGAAGCCCCCATCTTTGAGATGGCAGACTTTGGCGTGGTTGGCGACGTGTCCACGGTGGTACCTCAGCTGATTGAGGAACTAGCCAAGACTCGCTAACTGGCCTGTTAGCTAAAAACCTTGGCCCCGGTTAGTTACTAACCGGGGCCAACGCTTTGTTTGTGCATTAGCGCCTGCGCGGGTGGTTGGTTGGCCCTGTGTATGAGCCGCCTGTCCCGGCGCGGCGCTTTCTAGGCGCGCTGGTTCCTTCTAGGCCACGGTGGCTTGGGCTAGTACGCGCTCGCCGTCGTAAACCACTAGTGACTGGCCTGCCGCAATGCCGCGCACCGGCTCTTGCAGCTGGGCTTCCAATGTGGCGGCCTGGACATCCAGCTTTACCTGTGCGGGCACGGCCCGCCCGTGGGCGCGCAGCTGCAAGCTCACGTGGTCCCAGTCGGCGTCATCAACCAAAGTGATCAAGTCAGTGGCGCTGACCGTGGTGCGGCTAAGCAGCTGGGCTGGGCCTACCACCACCTGGTTAGTGGCGGGGCGAGTTTCTAAAACGTAGCGCGGGCGCCCATCGGCAGCCGGATGGTCTAGTCCCAAGCCTTTACGCTGGCCAATAGTGAAACCGTAGTAGCCCTGGTGGGTGCCTAGCACGTTTCCTTCAGGGTCAACCATCTGGCCTTCTTGTACACCCAGGTTGCGCTGGAGGAAACCACGCGTGTCGCCGTCGGCCACAAAACAAATATCGTAAGAGTCAGGCTTACTAGCTACCGGCAGGCCCCTCCGGGCGGCCTCGGCGCGCACCGCAGCCTTGTTTTCTACATCTCCCAGCGGGAAAATCGCCCGTGAAAGGGCTTGGCGGCCCGAAACAGCCAGCACATAAGATTGGTCCTTGACGGTGTCTACCGCCCGGCGCAGCTCCAACTGGCTGGTGTCTCCAGGCTTGCCACTGGATGCGCCGCCACTAATGCGGGCGTAGTGGCCGGTGGCTACCGCGTCAAAGCCCAGCGTCATGGCGCGCTCTAGCAAAACATCAAACTTAACCCGCTCATTGCAACGAATGCAGGGATTGGGGGTGCGCCCGGCGCGGTACTCGGCTAGGAAATCTTCGATTACCAGCGCCTCAAATTCTTCCGACAGGTCCCACACATAGAAGGGGATACCCAGCACGTCTGCGGCTCGGCGCGCGTCGGAGGCGTCTTCAATCGAGCAGCAGCCACGTGAACCTGAGCGTGATTGGGCGCGGTTGCGTGAAAGGGCCATATGTACGCCGACGACGTCGTAGCCAGCCTCCACGCAGCGTGCGGCGGCCACCGCAGAATCCACTCCACCACTAAGTGCCGCCAAAACACGCATATTTGCCTCCTAAAGTTTGGGGTGTTTGCACCCTTTAGGCACAAAACCAGCAAAGCCAGACTCTAGGGGAGTAAAGGTTTAAGCGTCAATTGAAATCAGCGCGTGGTGAGCGCTCTATCAAAACTGCCGTTGGGCACTGGCTGTTGGTGAAACTGCAGCTCGGCGTTCACTCTGGCTGCTCTTAGCGGCGCGGCCAGCTTTCGCAGGCAATGCCGTTACCGTTGGGGTCTAGGCCGCGACGGTAACCGGGCTGCCCCCAATAGATAGGGGTGGCTCCGGCGTAGTAGGCATCACGGCAGCTGCGATAGTAGACCTCATTGGAGCGGTCAAGGTTGCGCGGACGGCGCGGGCGCACCTTAGTTTCAGGGGACTGGGCAGTGGTGGGCTGGGTGACAGGGTGCTGCTCTGTGCTAGTAGTGGGAGCAGAAGTGGGGATAGTTATATTTGGCTGCTGCTGAACGGGTGCTTGCGTGGGGGCGCTAGTAGGTTCTGGGGTGGCGCTAGTGCTGTGTTCTGGGGTGGGAGTGGGCTCTGCCTCAAAGGTGGGCTCTTCAGTGGGGGTTGCGGTAGCCGCAGGCAAGGGAGAGTCCTTTGGCTTTGGTTTAACTAACCCAGCCGCCAAGGGTTTAGCTGTTGGCGTGGGGGTGCGAGTGGTTGCCGCAACTTGAGGGGTGCCGCCTTTAGATTTTGCGGCAGGCGCGCACATGCTCAAACCGGTTAGCAAAGCCACAACCATAACTGCGGCAATTACTAAGGTGTAGAACTTGGTTTTAACGTCTCGATCCCACTGACTAAATGGTACGAATCGTATATTCAATTTCTACACCTCCTGTTCTTACATGTGCGCTACCGCCGAATTTTTGAGCTGGGGAGCGCGGCTGGACTAAACCAGCCAATAAATTAATAACAAATTTGACTGGAAGTAGTCTGAGAATAACCTGGAAGCGGGGGTTTATTAGGTCAAACAGTAATATTTGTTAGCTATTTGAGTTATTTGGGTCACCTGGTCCAGGCACAATGTAATTATTGCCATCGTCGTCGTCGTTATCGTCGTCGTCATCATCATTACCCGGATCGTTCGGGTAAGGCGAAGGGGAAGTGTAACTAGGCTGCGACGGCGCAGAGGGGTAATTCTGCTGCGGCGGCTGAGTATATTCAGGCTGGCTAGGCTGCTCAGGCTGGTTGTTATTGTTGTTGTTATTATTGTTATTTTCCTGCGTCGGCGACGGCGAGGACTTACCCAGCGGCTTAGTGGTGGAAGTTGGCGCAGGGGTAGCCGTGCTGTCCAACGAAGGAGTAATCACAGCCGGAGCGCTAGGTGTGGGTTCGGGCACAGAATTGCCGGTAGCAGACCAAGCAATAGCGAAACAGACCGCCAAGAAGGCAAGCAGCGCCAAAATGAACCACAGCATAAATTTACTGCGCTTGGTGGGCTCTTCATCCTCAGCGGGCTCATCATCAGTAAGTGGCCCGCCCGGGGGAATGCTACTTGGGGGGACACTGCCTGGAGGGATACGGCCTGGGGGAATGCTGCCTGGTGGCACACTTGGTGGACGCTGCGCAGCACTAGCCGCTCCGCCTGCTGACATCGCGCCAGCTCCTACAGCTCCCGCTGCGCGGCCACGGCGCGGGGAAACTGAAGGCGGTAAAGCTTCCTGAGCGTCAACTGGAGGCATAGCCTGGGTGGCCGCAGGCATAGCTCGTGTGGCCGGGGCGGCGTGAGCACTGCCGGCAGGCTGTGAACCAACTGGCGGCATGGCCTGGGTGGCATAAGGCAGATCTTGGCCCGCGCCCTTGGGCTGAATAACTGGCGGCATGGCCTGGGTAGGTTCTGGCGTGAACGCGTCAATCGGGTCCATGGCTTGGGTGGCCGGCGGGGCGGCGTGAGCGCCGCCAGAGGCAGGCTGTGAACCAACCGGGGGCATGGCCTGGGTGGCTTGGTAAACAACCGGATCTAGTTCTACATAGTCATAGGAGGCCTGACCAGAAGCGTTAAAAGCTGTGGTGGGCTGCTCGCGGGCGCCGTCATAATTAACCTGAAAGGCTGCACTAGGCCCCTGGGCAGGGGCATCCTGGGCAGAGAAATAGCCGTTTTGCTGGGAATTCTCAGGCGCGGCTGGCTCGCGGCGCTGTCTGGGATCATAGGCGCTCATGTAACAAGTGTTACAGACAATGGTGTGAAAAGCCTAAAGGTAATTTAGTTTCGACCTGTTTTTCGTGGCCCAAGCCCGTCTACCAACCTCAATAGCGCCGCCCAAAGCAGCCGCTGCGGCGTCAATTTGCGCCTGGGTAGTAGACCAGCCAAAGGAGAAACGCAGGCCACAGCTAGCGCCGTCGTCGTCAACCCCCATAGCCTCCAAAACGTGAGAGGCCCCGGCCACGCCCGCATGGCAGGCCGAACCAGCAGAGGCCGCCACCTGTGCCATATCCAAAGCCATCAGCACCGCTTCACTATCAACCCCACTAAACCAGGCATGTGCGGTGGAACTAATTGTGGGAGCTGAGTTAGCAGAAACCGTGCCTCCCGCTGCGCGCGCGCAATCGCGTAGCTGCTGCTGCCAAAGCCGCCACTGGGCAGTTTTAGCTTCACGCTCACCCTCAGCCAATTCCATGGCCAAAGCCAAAGCCCGCGCCCCGGCCACATCCTGCGTGCCTGAACGCAGCCCCCGCTCCTGGCCGCCGCCCCCATAAGGGCTTTTCAGCGGCATAGAGCGGTTGGCTATCAGCGCCCCAATCCCTACCGGGGCTCCCAGCTTGTGGCCAGACAGGCTCAGGGCGTCAACTTGCAGCTGGCCCATATCCACCCGCATTTTGCCGACGGCGGCGGTAGCGTCAGTGTGCAGCCAGGGCCGGTTTTGGGGGCTAAGCGCCGCCACTGCCGCGCTACCCACGCGCTTGGCTCGGCCCCCATTCGCGGCGCGCTGCTCAATAACCTCAGCGCGGTGGGCGGCCTGGGAGGCAAGCAGCTGGGCAATCTCGTTTAGCGGCTCAATCACGCCAGTTTCATTATTGGCCAGCATGACACTTACCAGTAGGGCATCATCCACGCTTACCTGCTGCAGCGTTTGCGCTAAAGCCTCCAAATTCACCTGGCCCTGGGCGTCAACCGCCAACAGGCGAGTAGTGGAGCCAAAATTTTGGGCGCGCTGGGCTGAGTCAAGCACCGCCGGGTGCTCCACAGCGCTAACCAGCAGGGCGCACCCCTGGCCGCGCTGGGCGGCGTCGAAAGCAAAACCGCTAACCGCCAGGGCATCGGCTTCAGAGCCGCCACTGGTGAAAATAACCTCATGGGCACTGGCCCCAAGCAGGGCAGCTACTCGCTCGCGGGCCTCAAACAGGGCCCCGGCGGCGCGCCGGCCGCTGCTGTGGGTGGAAGCAGGGTTAGTGCCCAGGCCAGAAAAATCAACTAAGTCTTTAGCGTAAGCCTCAGCCACTTCGGGTCGGACCGGACTGGTGGCTGCGTGATCTAGATAGGCCAAGCTCATGGCTTTATTTTAGAAAATACAGGCGGCCTATAGTTGAAAGCATGGATTTACCCATGGCTAGCGGCCAGTTTGATAGAGACGCCGCCAGGCGCAATGACGCCAACTACCTGCACTTACTTAAAAACTCGCCCAACACCAGCTACATCCTGGTTACTGCGCGCGGGGAGGTGGCCATTAAATCGGACCATGTCTATGGCCAAGCCCCTCACGGCGGGTTAACCCCACCCGACGCCCATATGGAAGCCGAGCAGTTACTTGAGTTAAGCCACGCCCAGGTGGCGCAACTGCCCTTTAGCCCCCAAGAGCCTTACTACCTGGGTAAATATGGTGAAAAAAGCTACTTGGCTCTGCGCGTTGAAGCCCTGGGACAGCAGGTTCCCAAGCGAGCTGCCGGGCAGCCTAGCACAGGGCGCCAGGCCGCCGTCGCGCAAGTTCCTGAGCACGCTACCGGGCAGGCCTCCAGCCAGCAGCTAGAAGAGAACTGGCAGCACTGCTTTGCGCCGCTACGGGCAGTGGCCGGAATGCTAGAGCCCTACCAGGGCGAACTGGCGGCGGCAGCCGTGGCCCTAGCAACTTGGGACAAAAACACTAAATTCTGCGAGCGCTGCGGCGCCAGCTTAAAGCTTGCCTGCGCGGGCTGGGAGAAGCATTGCACCGCCTGCGCTCATATCACCTATCCGCGTACCGATCCGGCAATTATTGTGGCAATCACCGACGACGCTGAGCGTCTACTGCTAATTCACGGCGCCACCTGGCAGCCAGGACGCTACTCGGTGGTGGCCGGGTTTGTGGAGGCCGGAGAGTCTTTAGAGGCGGCAGTGGTGCGTGAAGCTTTAGAAGAAACCGGCATTAAGATCAGCCAGGCCAGCTACTGCTCTAGCCAGCCGTGGCCATTTCCGCGTTCACTAATGTTTGCTTTCATCGCCCGCGCTGACGGCCAACAAGAACCCAAGGCCGATATGCAAGAGGTAGGCCACGCTTTTTGGGTTAGCCGTGAGGAGTTCACCCAGCTGGTGCTTGCGGGCAAGGTGATTGTGCCCGGGCGGGCCTCAAGCGGTCACGCCCTGGTACGTGCCTGGTATGGGCGTGAGCTACCCCAGCCGCGTTAAAGCAGCCGGGGTAGCCATTAAAGTAGCTATATGACCTCAACGCCTCCCACTAGCGAGCAGCTACTGCAAGCCCTTGATGACGATCAACGCCAGGTAGCTGAGCAGCTTTCGGGGCCACTATGCGTGTTGGCGGGCGCCGGCACGGGTAAAACCCGCGCCATTACTTACCGTATTGCTAACGGGGTGGCCCAGGGGGTGTACCAGCCCAGCCAGGTGTTGGCGCTGACCTTCACTGCCCGCGCGGCGGGGGAGATGCGCTCGCGGCTGGCTAATTTGGGGGTGCCCGGGGTGCAGGCGCGTACTTTCCACGCCGCCGCGCTGCGGCAGCTGACCTATTTTTGGCCTAACGCCATTGGGGGAGTGTGCCCGCCGATCCAGGAGCATAAGGCCCCGCTGGTGGGCGTGGCGGCGCGGACGCTGGGCTTGCAGGTTAATAAAGACTCGGTGCGTGACTTGGCTGCTGAGGTGGAGTGGGCCAAGGTCACTATGACTTCCCCAGAGCACTATCTGGAAAAGGCCGCTGAGCTGGGCCGTGAACAGGTGGCTGGGTTAGAGCCAGAAACTGTCTCTAGACTGCTGCAAACTTATGAAGAGGTTAAAGCTGACCGGCGCACTATCGACTTTGAAGATGTGTTGCTGCTGATGGTGGGGATTTTGCGGGACCGTGAGGATATCGCCATGCGGATCCGCCAGCAGTACCGCCATTTTGTGGTTGATGAGTATCAGGACGTGTCCCCGTTGCAGCAGCGCCTGCTGGATTTGTGGCTGGGGCCGCGCCGTCGCCAATTATGCGTGGTGGGCGACGTTTCCCAGACCATTTACTCTTTCACCGGCGCCACCCCCTACTTTTTGACCCATTTCAACCAGCGCTATGAGGGCGCTAAAACTGTGCGCTTGGTGCGCGACTACCGCTCCACGCCGCAGGTGGTGAGCTTAGCTAACACGGTTTTGGCCGGCCGCAGGGGTGGGCGCCTGGGTCAGTTGCCGCCCGGGGCGGTGGAGTTGGTGGCGCAGCAGCCCGCTGGTCCGCCGGTTACCTATATGGCTTATGACGACGACGTCGCCGAGGCTAACGCTGTGGCTGGCGCTATCCGCCGCCTGATTGACTCTGGCGTCAGTATCAGCCAGATCGCGATTTTGTACCGCACTAACTCTCAGTCGGAAGCTTTTGAGCAAGCTTTGGCTGACGCCCAAATTGGCTACCTGGTGCGTGGCGGAGAGAAATTCTTTGCCCGTCAAGAGGTGAAACGCGCCATGATTGTGCTGCGAGCGGCGCTGCGTGAGGCTAATGGTGACCGTTTGGATATGCCTGAGGCGGTGCGTGAAGTGCTGGGCCGTGAAGGCTGGACGCGTGAGCCGATCGCTTCACGTGGGGCGGTGCGTGAACGCTGGGAGTCGCTAAACGCCCTGGTGAAGTTGGCTGATGAGATTTATAAGGCGCGCGGGGCGAGCCTGGCTGATTTTGTATCTGAGCTGGCTGAGCGTGCGGCCACGCAAAATGCCCCCACGGTGGCCGGGGTGACGCTTTCATCGCTGCACGCCGCTAAAGGTTTGGAGTGGGACGCGGTGTTTTTGGTGGGGGTCAGCGAGGGGCTAATGCCGATTTCGCTGTCAACCACTGAGGCGGAGATTGAGGAAGAAAAGCGTCTGCTGTATGTGGGCGTTACTCGTGCCCGCAAGCATCTGCATATTTCTTATGCCCGCTCACGTTCGGCGGGTGGTAAGGGTAGCCGTAAATATTCGCGTTTCCTGGAGGGTATTTGGCCCCAGGAGGCGAAAGCTGAGCGTAGCGTCTCTAAGCGGCAGGCTAATAAGCGCACTAGTGAACTGTTTGCTGCTGAGCAGGATGCGGAAACTGTGGCCTTGTTTGAGGCCTTGAAGCTTTGGCGTAAGCAGTTGGCTGACGAGTATAGCCGCCCCGCCTACACGGTGTTTGCGGATGAGACTTTGCGCTCAATTGCGGTGGTTAAACCCAAGACGTTAAAGCAGCTGTTGCTTATTCGTGGGGTGGGTAAGCGTCGCCTGGAAACCTATGGGGCCCAGGTTTTGGCGCTGGTGCGTGAGCACTCTAGTAGCTAGTTTGGTTTTAAGCGGCGACGGCGTCAGGGGCTTCCAGCGTTTGTGCGGTGGCGGCAGTGCGAATGGGCTCTAGCAATTGCAGGCCGCCACAGCCGCACTCGGGGTGGGGGCTAAGCACTTGGCTGAAGCCAACCAGATCGGTCTGGCTAAATTCCAGGTAGCGCCCCAGCCAATGCTCACTGCCACTAAAGAAACTAGCCGCCACCTGCGCCACAATATTTATGCAGTGCGTGGCCACGCTTTGGCTGCTAGCTGCAACTGGCTGGCACAGCAGCTGGGTGGCTAGCGTGGGCCAAGCCGGATCAGCCTCGCTAAGGTAAAGATCCAAACAGGTGGAGCATTGACTTAAGCCCGGCACGGTAAGCGGGCCGATCAACCAGCCGCCGTCGCGCGCCAAAACCGGCAAAAAATTAAAGTTTTGCTGCAAAAAATAGCTGTTTAGACGCGGAGGCAACACCTGGGAGCCTAGCGGCACTAGCAACTGGCAGCGCCGATCAGGTGGGCTGGGGCTAAAACCGTGCTGCATTAAGGCCTGCTCAAGCTGGCTGGCTAAGGCGCCCTGGCTGTGGGCGTAGTCAAAAATATGGAAGGTAGGCTCAGCGGCAAAGCTGCGGGCAGGGGAAGCTGAGCCGCTGGCAGAGGGAGCTGAGCTGCGGGCAGGGGGAGCTGACCGGGCGGTGCGCAGCGCCCAACGCAGCTCATGGCTTAGCTTCCAGCAGCGTCCCAGCGCCAGGTTCAAAGAGCGCGCCAACTGCTTAACTTCAGCCTCCAAATCCGGCGGTTCACCTTGCTCCAAGGCAATGCCCCGGCTTTGGTAGAGCTGCAAAAGCGCCTGCAAAAACTTGTGTTCCTTATAGCAGCTAACGCCTATGCGCTGGCCCTGGGGCAGCTGGCTGTAGCCGTCACCGCGCCACAGCAGCCGCGTGTAAGTATTGCTAGACATCCTAGCCCTCCTATCTACTTAAACTTAAGTTTGATAGTCAGCTGTGATGTTTGGCAATATTTAATACTATCCTGTGGATAACTTTTGCAGACTTGGTGCTTCTGTTGACTCACTTCTGCTTCTGCAGAACTGCCTTGCAAGTGGTGGCCGGAGCTTGACCGGCGGCCACGCGCTGCATAGCTGTGCGCGCCTCACTCAAGGTGGAAACCGGGATCACCGTCATCCCCTTAGGCTCATTGCCTACCACATCGGCGCAGTTACCAACCGGAGCCAAGAACACCTTGTAGCCTTCATCCTTAGCACCCAGCATCTTTTGCTTAATGCCACCAATGGCGCCCACATTGCCACTTAAATCAATAGTGCCAGTGCCGGCCACGGGAGTAGTGCCCGCATAGTTCTTGCCCTCCAGGCGCTGAGCAATATCCAAAGCGAAAATCATGCCAGCGCTAGGGCCACCAATACGTTCAACCGCATAAGTAACCTCATGGCCGGCAGGCGGGTTGACATTCAAAGTAATGCCCAGCATGGCACCCTTACGGCTAGAATCCTCAGGCTTAGCGCCAACCACGCTTACTTCCTGGGTGGTCGAGCCTCGCTCAACAGTGAGCTTAATGGGCTTGCCTGGAGTTAGCTTCTCAAGCACTTCACGCAGCTGCTTATAGCTAGTGATCTGCACACTCTTCGAATCGGCGTCCACAATAGAAACTAGCTTGTCACCCTTCTTGAAAGCCTGCTTAGCGCCGTCGGTCACTGCCTGCTCAACAGTCAAAGTAAATTTAGCGTCCGGTTTGGTCAGCTGCCAGGCGGCCACCACTGCGCTATCTTGCGAACCGGTCATCTGAGCCGCATTCATCTGGGATACAGTTTTTTCGCTAATGTTCTTAGGGCACACGTTATCGCGGTTGACGACGGCGTCAGAGCTGGTCAGTTTCGACTTAATTAGCTGCCAGTAGCTAATTCCCTTATCGTCGCAGCCCTTCACGCTCACGGTAGTCATAGCTAGGGGAGTGGTTGGGATATTGGTGTTTTTGACCGAAATTACATCTTTACCCTCAAGCTTGCCGTTAACATTCACGGCGGGCCCAGGAGACTCAACAACGTAGTCAGTGGTCGGCAAAAAGCCAAGCAACCCAACTAAAATCAGCACGCTCAGCACCGAGCAAAGCGCAATCAGGCGACGCTTGCGCTCGCGGCGCAGCTGGCTATCAATGCCTGCTTGTACCTCTTTTTCAAGCTCTGCCTGCACCTGGGGGTCTACGGCAGTTTGAGAGCTAGAAGTGGGCGGGGTGGGGGAGGTGGGGTTGGAATCGTGACTCACTTACTTAGTGTCTCATTGCAACTATGTGCTTGTGAGTTATCGCCACCACATGAACAGATTCGCTTACAGCCACAATTATCAACAAAGTTGAGTCCAGCTAACGCAACTTTGTTTTTGGGGCGCTATTGTAGAGCATGTAACGAACTACGTACGAAAGGCCCACCATGGACGACAAAGAGTTTGAACAGCTCGTGGCCATGTTTACCCCCATGCTGGGGGAGGCGGGCGCGCGTGAACTAGCCCAGTCGATGAAAGACAGTGGCGTCACCGGCATCGACTTCTCCCAGCTTGGCCAACAGTTCTCACCTGAACAGATGGCTGCAGCCCAAGCCCAAATGGCTGGTTTCATGCAGATGATGTTCTCGGGCACCTCCGACGGCGAGGTTAACTGGGAATCTGGCAAAAATGTAGCCAAGCGCCAGCTAGAAAGCGAAGCAGTTATTACCGCCGCCCAGGCTGAACAGGTACGCCAAGCCCTAACCGTAGCTGACCTGTGGCTAGATAGCGTCACCGACTTTGCTCCTGCGGCAGGTAAACGCGAAGCCTGGAGCCGCGACAAGTGGATTGAGGCCACCTGGCCGGGCTGGCAACGCGTATGTGAGCCGGTAGCCAAGGCCATCACCAATGCGTTAAGCGCCGCCATGCGCGCCCAGATCGCTGACCTGCCTGAAGAAATGTCGGGCATGAGCGAGCAGATTGATGCCATCAGCTCCCTGGTAGGCAACATGTCTAAAGCTGCCTGCGCCATGCAGGTGGGTTATGCCGTGGGCCAGGTAGCTAAGGGTGCTATCTCCGCTGCCGACATGGGCTTGCCGCTGCTAGCTAGTACCGACGCCGCCATCTTGCCTGCCGGCGTGGCTGAGTTCGCCAAGGATTTGGACGTGCCTGAAGATGAGGTGCGCATGTATCTGGCGGTGCGTGAAGCCGCCACTGAGCGCCTCTATGCGCGCGTGCCCTGGCTACGCGGGGCCGTGCTGGGTGCGGTAGAAACCTACAGCCGCGAAATTTCCGTTGACACGGCAGGTATTGAGGAGGCCGTCAGCGGCATCGACCCCACCGATCCCCAGGCTGTGCAGGGCGCACTAAACGCCTCAGACATGTTCACCACCGCCTCCCCGGCGCAGGTGGCAGCCCTAGAAAAGCTGCAAACCTTGCTGGCAGTTATTGAAGGTTGGGTAGAGACCGTCACCTTCCAGGCTTGTGTGGCCCAGCTGCCGCATGCGGTGGCCTTGCAGGAAATGATGCGCCGTCGTCGCATTAGTGGCGGCTCCCAGAAGGTGCTCCACGAGCTGATGGGGCTGGAAATCAGCCCGCGCCGTGCCCGCGAAGCCTCCCAGCTGTGGCAGCGTATTGGCGCTGAGGTGGGGGTAAGCGAGCGTGACGCGCTGTGGGCCCACCCGGACCTGACCCCGCGCGCTGACGAGCTAGACAAGCCCGAGCAGTTCCTGGCTATGCGTGCAGCTCAGGCCCAGATGGAAGCGGATATCGACGCCGATCTGGCCAGTTTGCTTGACGGCACCTTGGGTTATCAGGGCGACGCCGCCAACTCCGATAAGGACGACGAGTCTGGCTCCCAGGGCGGCTCTAACAACTGAGCCTGGCAGCCCACGCGCCCGGCCAGCGGGGCCGGCCAGTCCAGCGGGGCCGGCCAGTCCAGTAGGGCCGGCCAGTACAGCGGGCGGCAAAACTAAACCAAGGTAGCTTTCAGGGCGGCAACCAGTCCCGGTACTAGGTCGCTGCCCTGAACTACCTGGGTGGCCTCATCGTGCGAACGCATACGCAAAGCACACCAAGATTCGCCCCCGCGCAGCACGCCCACCACCATGCGCACATCCTCACGCTCAGGGTGGCTGGATAGGAAAGCCAGGCGTTCGTCGTCGTCGCTAATAGCGCCAGCAGCCTGCTCAGCCTGCGGGGGCAAAACCGAGCGCTCAACACTTAGCGCCGCCCCATCCACCTCAGCCGGCCAAGCCAACTGGCCCAGCAGATCCTCCAAATCAACGGCCTCAGGTAAGCCATCTTGCTCGATGCTCATCAATAACTGGGGGTCTTGCTGGGCATCTTGCACCACCTGGGCGGGCAGCAGCTGAGCTAGGGAAGGGTCATTAGCCAGTGCATCGGCGGTACGTACCAGCGCAAATACACTGGTAGGCCCATCCCAGCCGCGCGTGCTGACATGCTCTTCGAGCTCTACAACTGCACGTGCGAGGGCAAAATGAGCCGCTGAAGGACTTTCGTTGCTAGTCATAGGTAAATTCTTACATTCTTTAAGCCCCACGCACGCCTAAAGCGAGGCTACTAACAACTTAAGCGGCACATATGTAACCATTAGTCTTAGTGAACCCAAACACGAAGGAGACACAAGGTGAGTGCATCTGACCGGGAGGGCCAAAGCCGGCCCAAAAAGGGCAAGCCATCCTCAACCCCTACACGCAAACGCACGGGTGCTTTGCCTATAACTATCTCGATCCTGTTTATCGCAGCTATTGCGGTTACCGGGTTTTCCCAAGTGTGGACCGACATTTTGTGGTTCAACCAGCTTGGCTTTGCGCGCGTGCTGTGGACCCAGTGGATCGCCTCTGCGCTGATGGCCCTGACCACGGGGCTACTAACAGCCCTGGCAGTGTGGCTGTCTATGCGTTTTGCCTATCGCACCCGGCCGCTACGCGTGCCCAGCCACGACGAGCGCGCTATGGAGGTTTACCAGCGGGCCATTGAACCCATGCGCCGCGTCCTAGCTTGGCTGGTGCCCCTGGGTGTGGGCCTGTTTGTGGGCTTTACCCAAGCCATGCCGCATTGGCGCGAAATCTTGCTGGCTTTTAACTCCTCAGCTTTTGGGGTTAAAGACCCGCAGTGGGGCCTGGATGTATCCTTCTATATCTTTATTTTGCCGCTGCTGCGTACGCTGATTAGATTGCTGGTTTCAATTACGATTACCGCCGCTATTTTCAGTGTGGGTACGCATTATCTTTACGGGGGCATTACTTTAGCGCCGCGTTTTAAGATCACCCGTGCAGCGCGCGTACAGCTAACTATTTTTGCGGCTATCTACTGCCTAACTCAGGCCGTTAATTTCTGGCTGCAACGCTACAGTTTACTTTTTGATGCAAGTGGCCGTTTCGACGGCGCCACCTACACTGATGTGCACGCCAATATTCCAGCTAAAACCATTTTGGCAGCTATTAGCGTGGTAATTGCGGTGCTGTTTATTGCCTCAATTTGGATGAAATCCTGGAAACTGCCGATCACTGGCGTGGTGGTTATGGTGGTTTCTTCACTGGTGATCGGCTCGGTGTATCCGGCGGTAGTGCAAAAGTTTGTGGTTGACCCTAACGCTCAGCGTAGCGAAGCGCCATATATTCAACGCAATATTGACGCTACCTTGGCTGCTTACGGCCTAGATAAGACCGAAATTACCGCCTATAACGCCAAGACTGATGCCAGTGCTGGCCAGCTTAAGGCCGACGCTGAATCTACCGCTTCGATCCGTTTGCTCGACCCCAGCCTGGTTACCCCAACTTTCCGCCAGTTGCAGCAAAACCGGCAGTACTACAACTTCTCTTCGCAGCTAAACGTTGACCGCTACCAGGTCTCGGGCACCAGCCGCGACACGGTTATTGCGGTGCGTGAATTGAACCTGGCCGGTCTTAGCGGGGACCAGCACACCTGGGTTAATGACCACACCGTCTACACCCACGGCTACGGCGTCGTCACTGCCTACGGCAATACCGTAGCCAGCGGCGGTTACCCCTCCTTCTGGGAGGGGGGCATTCCCTCCACGGGTGACCTGGGGGTTTACGAGCCGCGTATTTACTTTGGCCAGCAGTCTCCCGACTACTCCATTGTGGGCGGCACCGGCAATGCCAAGCGTGAACTGGACTATCCTGACGACTCCACTAAAGCCGGCCAGGTAAACACCACCTTCACCGGTAATGGCGGCCCGAATGTGGGTAACCCCTTCAACAAGTTCATGTACGCCGTCAAATTCCGGGAAATGAACATCTTGTTCTCTAAGGAAGTTGGTGCTAAATCCCAGATTCTTTACGTGCGTGACCCGGCCACACGCGTGCAGAAGGTAGCCCCCTGGCTCACCCTGGACGCTCACCCCTACCCGGCGGTAGTTGACACCGACGGCGACCCCAAGACTCCCAAGCGCGTAGTGTGGATTTTGGATGGTTACACCACCTCCAACAACTACCCCTACGCCGCCCACGAGTCCCTCAAGGACGCCACCGCTGACGCCCGCTCTGGCTCCTCCTCGCTGGTGGGGGCCGACACCGACAAGGCCAACTATGTGCGTAACTCGGTTAAGGCCGTGGTGGATGCCTATGACGGCTCAGTAACCCTGTACGAATGGGATCAAAAAGACCCCATTGTTAAGGCTTGGAGCAAAGTGTTCCCCGGTTCAGTTACGCCCATGAGCAAGATGAGCGCGGACCTGATGGCCCACATGCGTTACCCCGAAGACCTGTTCAAGCTGCAGCGCACGGTTATGGCTCGCTATCACGTGCGTAGCGCTGATGAGTTCTACTCTGGTGGTGACTTCTGGAAGGTTCCTGATGACCCCACTCGCCGTGACGCCGGGGCGCAAGCACCCTACTACCTGACCTTGAAGATGCCCGGACAGGAAAAGGCTTCCTTCTCCCTCTCCAGCGTCTACATCATTGGCGGTACCACTGACCGTAACGTGCTGACCGGATTTATTGCGGTGGATTCAGAAACCTCCAGCGGTAAAGCCGGGGTGCGTAACCCCAACTACGGCAAGATCAGGTTGTTGGAGCTGCCGCGTTCATCGAATGTGTCGGGCCCTGGCCAGGTGCAAAACAAGTTCTCCTCTGACGCTAACGTGTCACAGACTTTGAACTTGCTGGCCCAGCAGTCCTCGCAGGTGCTGCGCGGTAACTTGCTGACGCTGCCGGTGGGTGGCGGCCTGCTGTACGTACAGCCGGTTTATGTGCAGTCCTCCTCAGGTACGCAATATCCGCTGCTGCGTAAAGTGTTGGTGCTCTTTGGTGAAAAGGTTGGCTTCGCTGACACCCTTAACGGCGCCCTGGATCAGGTGTTCGGGGGAGACTCCGGCGCTAAGACCGGTGAACAGATCGTAAACGGTGATAACGGCGCCGCCAATAACACCAATAAGCAGCCCGCTGCCTCGCCTGGGGCCTCTGCGGCTCCGAGCGCCTCTGCCAGCCCGACGGCGTCTAGCCCGACGGCCTCGACGGCCACCACCCCGGCTGGCGGCACCAACCCAGCTGGCGGCAACAACCCGGCGCTGAGCCAGGCCCTGTCGGACGCTAAGAAGGCCATGCAGGACTCCAATGACGCCATGAAGCGTGGCGACTGGAGTGCTTACGGCGAAGCTCAAAAGCGCCTGCAAGACGCCATCGAGCGCGCTACTAAGGCCCAAGGCAACTAACCGGCGGCGTGCGCTGAACGTGCCCTAGCAACTACCCAGCCCCACCAGGCCAAGCTAGCTGCTAGGGCACAGTTGTATCGAAAACTAACCCCCGCGCCGGTGCCTGCGTACACTTACATACGTGAGTAAAGAGAGCCTGATGCACGATCCGCTGGTTTGGATCGACTGTGAAATGACTGGGCTGAGCCTAGTTGACGACGCCCTAATTGAGGTGGCCGTAATCGTCACCGACTACCAACTACAGCCCCTAGACAAGGGCATTGACCTGCTGATTAAGCCCAGCTCGCAAGCTCTAGAGCAGATGAATGATTTTGTGCGCAATATGCACACCCGCTCGGGTCTGCTGGAGCAGCTAGCCGGGCCTGATGCTATGGATATGCAGGCAGCCAACGCTGAGGTTTTGGCCTACATCAAGCGTCTAGTGCCCCAAGAGCGCGGCGCCCTGCTAGCCGGAAACAGCGTTGGCAACGACAAAAATTTCCTGGCTCGTGACATGCCTGAGGTTATTGAACACCTGCACTACCGCATCATTGACGTATCCACCATCAAGGAGCTGGCCAAGCACTGGTACCCCCAGGCCTACAGCCACGCCCCCGAAAAGACCGGCAACCACCGCGCCCTAGGCGACATTGCTGATTCCATAGATGAGCTGCGCTACTACCGCCAGGCCCTGTTTGAACAGGCCCTGTTTGAAGGTGAGGGGGAGCGCGACTATGGCGCCATTGCGGCCCAAATTAGCGCTGACTCCACTTTGGCGCGCATTGCTGAACGCTTCTAAGCCGCTTTTGGAGTGCCTGTGCAGCGCGCCCGGGGCGCTTTGGAAGCCTCCCTGGAGTGCGCCCCCGGCTCGCTTCTGGGCCACTCCTGGACCAAAGCGTGACCTAATGCACAGCCATGTAAGTGGCGTGCAGGTGGGTAAAGCAGCTAAAGTTCATTGCTGTTGCAGGTAATGCACATGGTGGCTGTAGCTCAGTTGGCAGAGCGCTTGGTTGTGGTCCAGGAGGTCGCGGGTTCGAGCCCCGTCAGCCACCCGCTTAAGACCCCGGTTAATTCCGGGGTTTTATTTTATGTGCGGGGGTGAATTGCGCATGTCTATTAACTGGTTAGTGATTAGTTGCCGTAATTATTTACCGGTTTACACTCGCGTTTACCTTGCGCCGCTTTTGCTTTAAACTTAAAGCAAAGCCTCCGTAGCTCAATGGATAGAGCATCGGCCTTCTAATCCGCAGGTTGCCGGTTCGAGTCCGGCCGGGGGCACCATTTCTTATCTTTTGATATATCCGTAATTTCTGCATATGTGCGTGCAAACATAAAGTAAAGTTGTGGTTATGGTTACGTCTAGCTCCAGCGACGCTACTGTAGTGTCCTCCCTCAGCCGCGGTCAGCTTATAGATGTACTGCAAGATGTACTCAAAAATTTAGATCAGCTTTCCTTCCCGTTTGTCTCCGCGCTGGCGCCCTCTGCTGTAGCCCTGCGTGACAGCCTGAAGGTGCAGGTGGGTGACAATTTGCTGCCTCAGCTTGAGGACGGCGACACACCCGCCATTGTGGTGGTGGGTGGCTCCACCGGCGCCGGTAAATCCACGCTGGTCAACTCAATTTTGGGTGAGGAAGTCTCGGCTGCAGGTATTTTGCGCCCCACCACCAAAACCCCGGTGCTGGTGTGTAACCCTGAGGATCAAGAAGTGCTGCTTAAGCACCCCCTGTCGCAGATTTCGCGCATGGTTACTTCCGACGTCGTCCCGGCCGGCTTGGCCCTGGTGGATGCCAGTGACCTGGACTCGGTACATGAATCCAACCGAGCCCTGGCAGCGCGCTTGCTGGAGGCGGCAGACCTATGGCTGTTTATAACCACGGCAGCGCGCTACGGCGACGCCACCCCCTGGTACACCCTGGAGCTGGCCAACACCCGCAACACTAAGATCGCGGTGGTGCTTAACCGCATCAGCGGCCCGGTGCTTAACGAGATCCGCACAGACCTGATGGAGCGCCTGGCCCAGATGGGGCTAGACCAGGCACCCTTCTTCGTGGTTGGCGACGTCGGCCCCCACGAGGGCCTACTGCCTGTGGAACAGGTGGCTGAGCTGCGTAATTGGTTGCAGCTGCTGGCTGGCAAGCACCGCGCCGAGGGGCTGCTGCGCCGCACCGGGCGGGCCGTATGGGCCTCGCTACGTGAGCAGCTAAGCCGCCTGGCCGACGCCGTCGACGAGCAATCCCAAGCCGCCCATAACCTGGACACTAACTGCGCCCAGCTGCTGGGCTCGGTAATCCACGAATTTAACGATGATGTCGAGCGCGGCACTGCCGCCCAGGGGGCTGTATCCACCTCCTGGCTGGCCCTAGCTAGCTCCGGCGCGCCGCTAAGCACCCTAGCCCAAGGGCAAACCCTTAAAAACGGTTTCTTTGGGCTCAAACGCAAGCGCCGCCAGCAGGCCCTAGACACGCTCTCGCAAGAGTGCCGCCTGGCCCTAAACGACCGCCTAGAAGCCACCATCCTTGAGGGCATTGCCAAGGTTAAATTCGCTTGGGGGCAGGCCACGCTGGAAGGCGCCGGGGTAGACCCGCACACCAGCTCCGCCACAGAGGTTATTTCCAAGTGGTACGAAGGCATCGCTGAGCCCACCCAGGTGCCGCGTGGGCTAACCGCGCCTGCCTTGAAAGACTTCCTGGTGGTGGCCGTTACCGGCGTGGTGCGAGCCCGGGAAGCTGCCGCGCGACTTGAGGTACAAGACGCATTAGAATTGGCTAGCGCACAGCTGCGGACTCAGGTAGAACAGACACTGACCGCGCTTTCACCTGATGGAAGCGCTGTAGCTGTGGCTCCTACCGCGCAGTTGGCGGCGTCTTTACGCCTGCGTGCCAGTGAGCTGAAACCCTTCGGATTGTTTGGAGCGAATTGATGATCGACGCTGCCAGCCTTGATAGGCGGCTTGAGGAAATGCGCCGCGCCCTAGACGCGGCTCCCAACGAGGTAAGTGCCTCCTTGGTAATTCCTGCCCGTCAAGGAATGGATAATGTGGCTAAACGTCTAGCTTTGGGCGTAGACCACACCGTGGCAGCGTTTTTCGGGGGCACCGGTTCAGGTAAATCCTCCCTGTTCAACGCCCTAACCAAGCTTGATTTTGCCGACGTGGGTGCCCGCCGCCCCACCACCTCACGTGCCGCCGCCTGCACTTGGGGCGACGACGCCACCGCCCTGCTGGACTTTTTAGGGGTAGACCCGCACCGCCGCATTAGGCGCGAGTCCATTCTCGACGGCGACGACGAAAACTACCTTGACGGCCTGGTGCTGCTGGATGTGCCCGACTATGACTCGGTAACCACCGCCCACGCCCTGCAGGTAGACCGCCTAGTGCCCCTAGCTGACCTGCTGGTTTGGGTTGTGGACCCGCAAAAATATGCCGACGCCGCCCTGCACGAGGGCTACCTGCGCGGCCTGGGTGCCCGCCAGGAAGACATGGTGGTGCTGATCAACCAGATCGACACTCTGCCTGCGGGCGGCACCCAAACCCTGATTGACGATGTGCGCGCGCTGCTGCTGGCAGATGGCTTGGATAAGGTGCGCGTGATTGCCGTATCCGCTAAGCGCGGCGACAACCTAGACCAGGTGCGTGAGCTATTCCGCCAGGTTTCTGGGCGTGAATCTAACGCTGCCCGCACTGCATCAGCTGAGTTGGACTCTATTGCCACGCGATTGTCGGTGAGTGTGGCCGAGCGTGACGCCACTCTGGATGAGTCGGCCACCGCCGACTTCCAGGAGCAAATGTCGCGTAGCGCCGGCGTGGGCGTAGTGGCTGACTCGATTGCTTCTGGCCTGCGTAAAATCTTCCCGCCTTCTTTGGCGCGCCCCGAAGCCCCCTCACGAGTGAGCGTGGCCGCCCAGGCATCCACTTGGCTGCACCGCAACACCGACTACCTGCCCCAGGCTTGGGTTAACTCGGTGCAAGATGCGGTCTCTGACCCTGAAGGCCTGGTCACCGGGGTGACTGACCTGGTGGCGTTAGTGCCTTTGCCGCGCCCACGCAAGCTGCTGATTGAGCTGGGCTGGTGGCTAGGCTGGATTGCGGTACTGGCCGGATTTGGCTGGATGTTCTTTAAGAATGGGGGAGTGCCCAGCTACGCGCTGGTGGCCGTGGGTGTGCTCTCGGCTGTGGCCAGCTACTGGCTGCGCCTGCGCCGCGCTAACCGGGAAGCCGCTGCTTATCGCGAGGCTGCCAGGGGACGCGTTGACCAGCTGGTTAACCGCGACATGGTTAAACCCATGCAGGCAGTATTTGCCCGCCACAACCGCCTACGCGCGGCTTTGGCAGTGGAGAAAGCCCAAGCGTAGTGGGGTAAACCTAAACGCAGCGCAGTAAACCTGAGCCAGTTTTAGCCCTGCGCCAGTTTTAACTTCGGCGGCGGCCAGCATTGTGCTTGGCCGCTGCCGCTTTTTCTGCGCCGGTTCTGGGCGGTTTCTGGTGAGCCCGTTTGGGCGGACCTGCTTTGGGTAGGCGCCGCCTGCTCCCACCGCATATGTTGCTTGGCGCGGCGCCACAATCTTCACTACCACCATCACTACCACCCAGCCCCAGTAGCCCGCGCTGCGCGCGGCATGGGCAGGCTGGGCTTTGGCGGCGCCGCGCGGGGGCAGGCGAGGGCGCTTTTGTGCACAGGTGGGGAACTTTTTGGCCCCACGCGGCTTATACACACCGGCCAAGCGGGGTGGTTGCTTTTTGGCCGATCCTGGTTGCGTCACTAAACGATGCGCGCAAAGGAGAGGTAAATGAACCGCGCCATTGAAATCACCGTCCAGGGCACCGTGGCTACCGCCCCAGTACTAACCAGGCAGGAAGGCAAAAAGCCCTACTGCCGGTTCCGTGTAGCCGCCTCATATGGGCAAATGGTGTCTGGCAGCTGGGTCAACTACGACACCTTATGGTTTACCGCCAAGGCTTGGGGAGACCTAGCTGAGCACTTAGCCCAGTCATTTAAGCGAGGCGACCCAGTGATCTTGTGCGGCAGGCTGGGGGAGGACCACTGGATGCGCTCTGGTCAGCGAGTTAGCTCAATGGTTTTACACCTGCACTGCGCCGGCCATGATCTAACTCGCGGCGAAGCCCACTACACCAAGGTGGTAATCATCCACGACAAGGCTGGTGAGCAAGGCGAGGCGCAGCTAGCTGCGCAGCGCGCTGGGGGAGCGCAGGCCATGAACGGCCCACAGGCTATGAGTGGTCCTGAGACCATGAGCGCGCCGGAAGCAATGAGCGACCCAGAAGTCATCAGCGGGCCGGAAGTAATCAGTGGGCCGGAGGCCGCCAACGCGCCGGAAACTATGAGTGGCTCTGAAGCAGGGCTGGACTTGGGCTCTGCTATGGCCGCACAAAACGGCGAGGCTGAACTAGTTACCCCCAGCCTGGAGGCACAAGATCAGTGGAGTACTGACTACACCTTGGTCTAAAGCGCAACTAGGCCAGATCCAGGCCAAGATCAGCCGGGTGGGCAACTTTAAAAACCTCCAGCAGAGAGCGGGTGATTATTTCCGCCAGCTTAGCTGCATCAGTGGTTTTAAAAGTCAGAGCATTAGGCTGGGCAGCCCAGCCCAGCAAAGCCAGCTGCATAACGTGGGCTGGGCCCAGTAGTAGCTGCTCTAGGCTATCTACGCGCGGAGCCAAAGCCGTATAGCTAAGTGCGCCCTGATCCTGGTCAACCAAAACCGCAATCCCTGGCTTATCGCTAGAAATCTTAGCTTTACGCCGCAGCAGCTTATTAGCTAGGCCAGGCGCGGTTAGCTGCGTGCCTGGCTCAAGCAAGGGCTGGCCCACGTAAAACACCAGGCGAGCGCCGGCGTCGACGTCGTTACTTAAAAAACTAACCAAAGAGGGGGTAA